>Ga0180732_1002180_pt1 | contig 10745 bp, 10 predicted proteins | sample KR11_01MetaG_FD_148674 | JGI IMG/M metagenome (GOLD analysis project Ga0180732, IMG submission 148674) | Groundwater microbial communities from the Olkiluoto Island deep subsurface site, Finland - KR11_0.1 MetaG | ecosystem: Environmental > Aquatic > Deep subsurface > Groundwater | place...
ATACTCCGCGTAATTCTACTTGATAAAAATATTGCCGGGCGATTTCAAGCATTTCTTTCAGGTCATCTTCTGAATAAAGTTTAACGCCTCGCCAAAGACCATTTAAGTTTTTATCCATTTTAAACGGCTGGAGAACAAATGATTTGGCGCCTTTAAGCAACTGCCCTATTTTCCTGATATCCTCCTTATCAATCAACCCGGGCAAAGCGGTCGTCCTGAATTCATACTCCTTTCCGCTGTTTTTTATCAAATCAACGCTCTCTAAAATATCTTTTTGTTTAATGAACTTGCCCGCGACTTGGCAATATTTTTCCGATGAACTTTTGATGTCCATCGCCACAAAATCAAGAAGATTGTTTTTAAGAAGCCGCGCTAAAACTTTTGGCCTGCTCCCGTTGGTGTCTAATTTAACCAAAAACCCCATTTCTTTTATTTTTCTCGCAAAATCAGCCAAATCGTTTTGAATCGTCGGTTCGCCGCCAGTAATACAAATCCCTTCCAATAAATTTTTACGGGACTCAAGAAATTCAAAAAAGACCTTCTCCTTAATCATTGGTTGTTTCTTTATCTTCTCCTTGTCAACTAATTCCGGATTATGGCAAAAAGAACAATTAAAATTGCAACCAATAGTAAAAACTGTGGCGGCGACTTTGCCCGGATAATCAATCAGAGTCATTTTTTGCAACCCGCCAATTAACATAAATTCTATTTACAATCTTTAATCTTAAATAACTTCCTGTCTTTAAACTCCTCTTGTTTGCCGACATGCCATTGCTGGATTGGTCTAATGTAGCCGACTACTCTTGAATAGACCTCACAGGGCTGTTTGATGACGCATTTGGGGCAAGTGTAATGCTCGCCAGAAATATATCCATGATGAGGGCAGATCGAAAAAGTCGGGCTTATAGTCAGATACGGCAAGTGAAAATTTTCAAATATTTTCTTAACCAGATTTTTAATGGTCTGGATATTCTCAATCCGTTCGCCGATAAAAGTATGAAAGACAATTCCTCCTGTGTATTTCGCTTGGATTTCATCTTGCAGTTTCAACGCTTCAAAAACATCGTCCGTGTAATTCACCGGAAGCATCGTTGAGTTGGTGTAATACGGATTTTTTTTAGACCCAGCCGTGATAATATCCGGATACTCTTGCTTATCTCTAAGCGCCAATCTGTAACTCGCGCCTTCCGCCGGCGTCGCTTCAAGATTATAGAGATTGTCTGTTTCTTTTTGATATTTTACCAAACGGTCCCGCATAAAATCAAGGACTTCTACGGTAAATTTTCTGCCTTGGCGAGAACCAATGTCTTTTCCTATGAAATTAAGCAAGGACTCGTTTGCGCCAACCAATCCAATCGTGGAAAAGTGATTGCCGTAATACTCGCCGCGCATTTGCTTAACATTACTCAGATAATACTTAGAATACGGATAAAGCCCTTTTTCCATAAAGTTTTCTAAAACCTTCCTCTTTATCTCCAGCGAGTCCTTGGCGATATCCATCGCCCTGCCAAGTCGCTCAAAATATTCCTTCCTTGTTTTTGACAAATAGCCAATCTGTGGAAGATTAATCGTCACGACCCCAATTGAGCCCGTAAGCGCCCCCGCCCCAAACAACCCTCCGCCCCGCTTGTATAATTCTTTCTTCGAAAGCATCAATCTGCAGCACATGCTTCTGATGTCTTCTGGGTTCATATCGGACTGGATGAAGTTTGAAAAATAGTTGATGCCGTACTTCGCCGTCGCTTGCCACATTCCGTCCAAAGACGGATTGTCCCAGTCAAAATCCTTGGTAATTGAGACGGTTGGAATAGGGAAGGTGAACGGGCGTCCGCTTCGGTCGCCCTCCATCAGACATTCATAAAACGCCTTGTTGAGCATATTCATTTCTGTCTCAAACTCGGCATATGTCTCTTCCTGCGGCTTGCCTCCGATAATAACCGGCTGTTTAGCAAACGACTCCGACGGTTTAATATCCAAAGTGACATTAATAAAAGGCGTGTTGCCTGTAATAAAAACTTTGCCTTTTCTTCTGGCGACAATAGTTTCATTTTTGGTGTTGGGCGACCAAATGACGCCCTTGTAATCCACCTTTTCTATTTTAGGAATATATGTTTCAGTATGCTTGATCAGCCGCAAAACAAAAATATCCTTTTTACCAATCGTCGGTTTTCTTTTTAAAACCGTGAAGCCATATTCAGCGTTAACGCAAATAATTTGCAAACCATCAAGCAATTCTAAATCAGTCACGCTGATTTTACATCCTTCAAATCCGTCTCCTTTGAGATATGTTTCAATGAATAATTTTGACTGCCTTTCGTCTAAATTCAACAAATCATCCGGCATAAAATGGACATTTTCCTTAGTCCCAAACCAATTATGAATTTTTCTTGAGCTTTCGGCGTTGAGCCGCATTCTGCGGACATTATCTCCCAAAGAGGCCGTTTCATATTCCGAATATTCTAAATGAAAATGTTTCAGCAAGCCGACAATTTCTTTGTAATTTTGAAGATTTCTTATTTTGGACTGATAGATCGAAACACGATAACAACTCCTATGTTTTCCAGGTCGCTCAATCGTCCCTTCGCTAATAATCCAAGCCATCAATTTTATCTGCTCGTCGCTCATTTTTGAGGTTTTGTTTGAATTTCCTCCAGCGATTGGAATAGCAAAAGGCGACTTCAATTTAGCAACTTCTTCAATCGTTTCCAAAACACATTTGTCTGTCTGGAATTTTTTTCTAACAACTCTGTGATTCGGAGAAACGAGTTGGTCCTGAATACGATTTTTCAGACGATACATTATCCCGCTATATTTTTTCTTGAAAACATAATTGACTTTTTGGTCTTCAATTTTTTTAGTTTCTAAATTAAAGGTTTTAATAATATCGCCCTCGTTCACTTCTTGATAGCCCTTCCATCCTTGAGGCGTTAAAATTTCTGTATCTTCGGAAACACATTGGAATCCGACCCGCGTCGGCACGGCGCAGTTGAAAAGAAATTCCTGCATCGCTTGTTTGACTTGATTGTAATTTAAATTATCGTAGCGGATAAAAGGCGCGAGCAGTGTGTCAAAGTTACTCACCGCTTCCGCTCCGGCCGCTTCGCCTTGAAGGGTGTAAAAGAAATTAACCAATTGCCCCAAAGCGGTCCGCAGATGCTTCGCCGGTTTTGATTCAACCTTGCCTTTAACTCCGCCAAACCCCCTCAACAAAAGGTCGTATAAATCCCAACCCTGACAATAACAACTTAAACTATCCAAATCGTGAATATGAAAACTTCCGTCGTTAATCGCCTCTCTCACCTCTTTGGGATAAATCTTATCAAGCCAATATTTTTTGGCAACCGCCGAAACGACATAATGGTTGAGCCCTTGCAAGGAATACGCCATATTGGCGTTTTCCTTGACCTGCCAATCAAGCTCCTGAATATACTTGTCAATCATCTCAACCGCCTCGTCAATTGCCGTGCTCGCCTCTCGGACGCGCCTTCTTTGCTCGCGGTAAATAATGTATCTCTTGGCCGTTTCGGCGTAATCGTTGATAATAAAAATCTCTTCAACAATGTCCTGAATTTTTTCTATTTGAGGAATGTCGTCTTTTTTAAATCTTCTGTTAAGAAGCCCAACGACTTGGTCTGATAATTTTTTAGCGATTCCTTTTCCTCCTTCTTTGGTCGCGGTCAGCGCCTTAAAAATAGCTGAAGTAATTTTTGACTGGTCAAAATCAACAATCCTTCCATCTCTTTTTTCTACTTGCTTGAATTTTAATTTAGGCATAATTAGGTTCTCAATACCTCTATTTTACTCCAAACAAAAAAATTTATCAAACAAAAAATAAACGAGCGCGCGGTTGTTCTGCTTGTCTTGACAGGGGATAACTATCGTATATACTATGGTTATATGAAAACAGTTATCAATATTAAAGCGGATAGAGATGTTAAGATAAAAGCGCGGAAAATCGCCGAGGAGTTGGGGCTGTCTTTGAGCGCGGTTATTAACGCTTATCTTAAACAGTTTGTGAGAAATAAAAGCGTTTATTTCAGCGCTACCCCTTCTATGTCTAAAGAGTTAGAGGATATTCTTGGCGGGATAGACAGAGACATTAAAAGGAAAAAGAATTTATCGGGCGTGATTTCCGACAGCAAAGAATTAAATCGATACTTATCTTCTTTATGAAAATCTGTTTTCATAAAAATTTTGAAAAGCAATACAAGAAATTAACAAAAAAAGAACAAAACAAGGTTCAAGAAAAATTGAGTTTGTTTTTAAAAGACGCGTTTAATCCAATTTTGAAGAATCATTCGTTAAAAGGTAAATATTTAGATTATCGCAGCATAAATATTACAGGAGATTTAAGAGCGATTTATAAATACTTAGATCCTGACGAATGTATTTTTGTTATTTTGGGCAATCATAACAATTTGTATAAATAGATAGAATTATCAAACAAAAAAAACAACGGGTTTGCCCGCTGTTTTTAAATCTTAAAAAATTTGGAAAATCTATTTCATTTTCCGTCTGATAAAGGCTGGAACATCCCATTCGCTCTCTTGGTCTTCTTCGGAAACAACTTTTTGCGCGCTACCGAGCGTTGGTCTTTTTTCATCCGCCTTTCTTTCTCCCCCTCGGTTAACCCTTGAAATATCTTGAATTCTCGAATCAGCCGGCTTTTTCATCGCGTCCTCAAAATTGGTGGCGATCACCGTAATCTTAATTTCACCCTTTTTTAATTTATCATCCATGACCGCTCCAAAAATAACTTTCGCGTCGGGGTCAATTGACTCCGTAATAATTTTGGCCGCCTCGTTGATTTCGGTCATTGTCAAATCAGGACCGCCGCTCACATTGAAAAGCACTCCCTTGGCTCCATCAATAGAAACCTCCAAAAGAGGAGAATTGATCGCCGCTTTCGCCGCTTCAACCGCTCTGTCCTCACCAGAAGCCCGTCCAATTCCCATTAAAGCCGAACCAGCGTCTTGCATAATCGCCTTAATATCGGCGAAATCAACATTAACAATACCTGGCGTCACGACCAAATCGGAAATTCCCTGAACCGCTTGTCTTAAAACATCGTCAACAATTGAAAACGCGTTCAAAAGCGATGTTTTATGGTCAATCACCGAAAGAAGTTTGTCATTAGGAATAGTAATTAAAGTATCAACTCTGTCTTTAAGCTGAGCAATGCCCTCTTCCGCGAATCGCGCTCTTTGTTTTCCTTCAAAAGAAAATGGCTTAGTCACCACTGCCACAGTCAAAGCGCCCGAGTCCTTCGCCGCCTCCGCGATAATCGGAGCCGCGCCCGTGCCCGTTCCTCCGCCCATGCCACAAGCGATAAAAACCATATCGGCGCCCTTAACCACTTCATGAATTTCGTCTCTATTTTCTTCCGCTGCCTGACGACCCACTTCTGGATTCATGCCCGAGCCAAGTCCTTTGGTTAAATTTTTGCCAATGTGAACTTTTTCCGGCGCCTTGACATGATGCAAATCCTGGGCATCCGTGTTAATCGCCACAAAATCAACGCCTTGAATTTTACAAGCCAACATTCTTGAAATAGCGTTTCCGCCGCTGCCGCCGACGCCAATCACTTTAATTTTAGCAAAACTCTCCACCTCCGGTTTGATTTGAGCCATAATATTAAAAATTAAACTTTTAATTTATTATACATACTTCCCTAAAAAACGCAAGTATTTTTATGAAAATTCAAATTTAAGGAAGAAAATCGCGCATCCAGCCCTTGAGCTTTCCGACTGTCCCACCAATGGAAATTCCCGGAGACGAAAGCCCCCATCCTCCGTTTTTGGCGCGCTTATCTATGCTCCAAAGCACTAAACCAACAGCCGTCGCGAAAGCGGGGTCGTCCACTTCGTCAACAACGCCTTCCATTTCCGAAGGAAAACCAATTTGCGCCGGCAATTTCAATTCATCTTTCGCCAAATCAACCAAACTCGGCATTTTAGCCCCGCCCCCCACAAAAACAATGCCTGCCGGCAAAAGCCCTTGTCGGTCAATAATTTTCAATTCCTTGTTGGCTAACTCCAAAATTTCGCTCATTCGCGCCTCAATAATTTTAACCACTTCTATGCGCGGAATTATTCCTTTTTCTTCTAGCCCCAATTTGGACAAATCAATGTTGTCCTTTTTGCTAATTTCAGCCGACAAGGCCGAGCCATATTCCAATTTAACCTTTTCCGCCAAATCAATACTTCCTCTTAAACCGATCGCGATGTCATTGGTAATATGAGCCGAACCAACAGGCAAAACGCAACTATGAATAATGTTGCCCTCTTCAAAAACCGTCATGCCCGCCGTTCCTCCGCCCAAGTCCAAAGATAAAACGCCCAATTCTTTCTGTCTTTTATTTAACGCGGCGCGACTGGCGGCCAAAGGAGCCAAAACCATCTCTTCTATTTCCAGCCCCGCCTCCGTTACGCACTTCGTTAAGTTTTTCATAAAGGGAATCGCCCCTTCAATTAATAACGCGTCCACATCTAACCGCACGCCTGTCATTCCAGTTGGGTCGCTGATGCCGCACTGATTGTCAACCGAAAAACAGCGCGGAATAACATGAAGAATTTCTCTGTTCTGCGCGATGGAAATAGTTGAAGCGGCGTTAACCGCCCGATTAACATCTTCTCTTGAAACCTCTTTGTCAGCCCTGGAAACAGCCACCACGCCCTTGTTTGTTTTAGAAATAATATGATTGCCGCTTACTCCAACCGTCACCCGTTCAATGGAAATACCACTGCTCCGTTCGGCGTTTTGAACGGCCTCGCTAATATTTTTGACCGTCTCTTCAATATCAACCACCACGCCTTTTCGCAAACCAAAAGACGGCGCCTGGCCAACGCCAATAATTTGCGGTTTCGCCTGCCCAGCCCCCACCTTAGCCACAATCACGCGAATAAAGCAAGTCCCGACATCCAGACCAACGATAATAGTATCTTTAGTCATATTTCAAAAACTAATAACTTTCAATATTTCCCCTTCTATTTTCTCCATTTCTTCCGCTTTTTCTATATCTTTTTCATGCTTATATCCGAGCAAATGAAGTATACCATGAATTAACAAAATAGTCAGTTCTTTTTCAAGAGAATGCTCCGCGCGTTTCGCCTGTTTTTTAGCGTAAGGATAGCAAATAATAATCTCGCCCAACCGCTTCACTCCGTCTGGCGAATTGGCAAAAAACATATCATCGCCTTTTTTTAATCGCGGAAACGCCTTCGCTAAATAAGGCAAAACCGATTTATTGTCAAAAGACAAAACATCAGTCGCCCTATTCTTCCCCCGATACATCTTATTCAACTTCCTTATCCTCCCCTCGCCAACAATAGCCAAACTTATTTCCACCTCCTCCTTCAGCAAACCAGATAAGCCCTTTTTCTTCGCCATGAATTCCAGCGCTCTTGCCGCTATTTTTGCTAAAAAATTCTCGTCTATTTCATTTTGAGTAAAGTTATGTATTTCAAGCATTTAACTCCTCCTCAACAATTCCCTTAACAACCGCGCCGTCGGCTTTGTTTTTCAGGTCAGCCATAAGCGCGCCCATCACCTTCCCTGTGTCTTGCGCTCCACTGGCGCCTAATTGAGAAATTTTTTCTTTGACTATTTTTCTAACCTCCTCCTCGCCCATCTGTTCTGGCAGGAACGCGGACAAAATTTCCAATTCCTCTTTTTCTTTGTCCGCCAAATCCATCCGCCCGCCTTTCGTGTATTGCTCAATTGAGTCCTTCCGTTTTTTAACTTCGCTTAAAATAATTCCCATCACCCCTTCGTCCGCCAACTCTTCCTCGCTGGCCCCCTTCTCCTTTTCCTTGTTCAAAACAGCCGCCATAACCATACGCAAAACAGAGACCCGTAAAGCGTCCTTCCCAATCATCGCTTTCTTAATCTCTAACTTAATCTTTTCTTTTAGAGACATATTAATATCGCGTTTCCTCTTCTAAGAGCCCCATCTTCCTTAATTTTTCTTTTTCCTTGCCGATTTTAGTCCTTCTTAAAGCGCTTGCTCTTCGTTCGCTCTTGCCCTTCTCTTTTTCAAGAAATCTTGCCTTGCGGGCGCGAATCAAAACACCGCTTTGCTGGATTCTCCGAGAAAAGCGTCTTAATAAACTGCGAGTTGTTTCCCTATCTTTTTTTCTTACTTCGATTCCCATAAATTCACCTCCTTTTTCAAGATGCTAAATAATGCCTAATAATGAATATCTTCCCTTATTTTTGAATTTTTAATTATTTCAAAAGCCTCTTCGGCCGAATCAACAACCTGATAAATCTTTCTGTCATCACCATCAATAAATTTGTTTTTTTCGTAAACCACCTTATCAATCCAATCTGTGAAAGGATGCCAATATTCCTTACCCAAACAAATTATCGGAATATGCTTAGGAATTTTTTCCGTTTGAATTAGAGTTAAAATTTCAAAAAATTCATCCAAAGTTCCAAAACCGCCAGGCGCGAAAACATAGGCTTGAGCCGAATAGGAAAGCATTACCTTGCGCGTAAAAAAATAATGAAAACCCATCGCTTTCTTGATATAATCATTCATCCTCTGTTGATATTTTAATTGAATATTCAAGCCAACCGACTCCCCGCCCGCATCATTCGCGCCGCGATTAGCCGCTTCCATAATTCCCGGACCGCCGCCGCTAAAAACGGCGAAATTTTCTTTCGCCAGCATTTCCGCCAATTTTCTAACTTCCTTGTAATCAGGGTCGTAAGCAGAAGTGCGGGTTGAACCGAAAAAAGTCACCGACTTGCCAAAATCGCTCAAAAATTCAAACCCGTCAACAAACTCTGCCATAATTCTAAAAATCCGCCACTGAACCGAGTCCCTAAAATCGGTTCTTTCCTTAACATGCTCTTTCTCCGCCACTCTAGGCAATTTAGCGTCGGGCACCAACAATTTTTTTCTTAAATCTTTAATCATGTTCATCATGTTATTAGATTACTATTTTTATTCAATAATGTCAAAATTAAGTAAGCGAAACTACATCTCCAATCCGCGGGACTTCAACCGCCAGCCCAAAATCGCTTTTAATCTTTTCTGCCAACCCCAAAGACGAATCCTCTTCACCGTGACAAACAAAGACCTTTTTTGGTTTTTTAGAAGAGTCTGCCTCCGTCATACTGGAAAGCCAATCCATCAACCCCTTTTGGTCTGCGTGAGACGAATAACCACCCACATATTCAATCCTCGCCCGAATCGCAACATCTTGCCCCATAATTCTAATTGCTTTCGCCCCCTCAAAAATTTTTCGTCCAAGCGTTCCCTGCGCTTGGTAAGTGACAAACAAAAGCGTGTTTTTGGGGTCTGATAAATAGCGAAGTTCATGATGGATAATTCTGCCCCCCTGCGACATTCCCGAGCCGGCGATAATAATTTTAGGAGCTGGGGTATTATTAATCGCCCTTGACTCATTAGTTGAGAGGGTAAATTTTAAATCAGGAAATTTAAATATTTTATCGCCCGACTCAATCAAAGACAACGCCTCCTTGTCAAAATATTCAGAATGGCGACGATAGATTTCAGTTAATTTAATCGCCAAGGGGCTATCAACAAAAATGGGAGTCCGAGGAATACGAGAATTTTCAACCAAATCATTAAAATGATAAAGTAGTTGCTGCGTCCGCTCTAAAGCGAAACTGGGAATCATGAGGACGCCTCCGCGCGCGATTGTCTCTTCAACAACATCCTCAATCGTATTTTTACATTCTCCTCTCGCCTCATGAAGTCGGTCGCCATAAGTTGATTCCATAACAACATAATCCGCGTTTTTAATTCTGAAAGGATCTTGAAGAATGGGCGTTCCTGCCGTTCCTAAATCACCCGAAAAAACAATTTTCTTTTCTTTCTCTTGTCCTTGTTCGCGAACCTTGCACTCAATCACAGCTGAACCCAAGACATGTCCCGCCTCGCGAAAACAAACAGAAACTTCTTCGTTTAATTTAATTTCTCGGTCATATTCAGCCGCCTCAAACATTTCCATAACCATATCAATCTGCTGAATATCCATTCGCGGAAAAATACCTTTTTGGGCCGCCTTTTTTTGAATAATCTTTTGACTATCCTCCAACATTAAACGCGCGAAATCAATCGTTGGTCTCGTCGCTAAAATTCTTCCGTTAAAACCCTCCTTAATCAGTTTGGGCAAACGCCCCAAATGGTCTAAATGAGCGTGGGTAATTAAAACAAATCCGATCTCCGACGGTTTGTATGGAAACGGCTCGTAATTTTTTTCCTCAATTTCTCGCCGACCTTGAAAAAGCCCGCAGTCAATCATAATCTTGCCCAAAGAAGTTTCAAGAATATAATTAGAACCCGTCACCATCCGCGCCCCACCATAAAAATATAGTTTCATGCGTTCATATTACCAAAAATGCCGTAAAAAGAAAAGCCGCTTCCTAATCTCCAAATAATTCGGCATTGCTCGCGCGACTAAATTCCAAAATTTTGGCGAGTGGTTAAGTTCTCCTAAATGGCACAATTCGTGAACAATGATATAGTCCGCCATTTCTATCGGAAGCAAAACAATTCTATAATTAAAATTCAAATTGCCTTTTTCCGAACAACTCCCCCATTATACTTATTGGCATAATACTCAACCCGCGAAATAAAAAATTTCGTAAATCGCTCCCACAATAAAAAACAAAATTAGAAAATAGGCGAAAAAGCGCGGAAGATTAACACTGTACACCGGGATCAAATCGCCTTTTGTTTTCGCTTTGAGATAAATTAAAATAATCAAAAG
>Ga0180732_1002181_pt1 | contig 10742 bp, 25 predicted proteins | sample KR11_01MetaG_FD_148674 | JGI IMG/M metagenome (GOLD analysis project Ga0180732, IMG submission 148674) | Groundwater microbial communities from the Olkiluoto Island deep subsurface site, Finland - KR11_0.1 MetaG | ecosystem: Environmental > Aquatic > Deep subsurface > Groundwater | place...
GATAATAAAACAACCCTATTTGAAACGGATCCAAGCGGTGCATTCTGGGAATGTAATGCGACATCTATTGGCGCAAATAGAGATACTATAAATAAAATATTAGAGCAAAAATATAATAATGATATGACTGTCGCCGATGCGGAAATCGTTATTAAAAATATAATGTCAAAAATACCAGATAGTATTGAACCTGAAATCCACATCTTCCATAAGGCATAACTATAAATAATATTAAGGCTGATATAGGATTGAGCGTGATAAAACATGAGATATACGTGGAATGAAGCAAAAGAAGCATTAACAGAAATTCTTGGGCGCACACCAACCGATGCGGAGATACTAAAATTTTATAATGCACAATATTAATTTTTTTCAATTTTTTCTTAATCAATAACTATAAATAGTATTAAGGCTAATAGTACCTTGTGAAGTAATATGAATAAAATAATAATCGTAATTTTAATGGCGGCGGCGTTAATCTTGCTGTCAGGCGTGGATACAACGATTATAACGCCCGTTGTAACTCCACAAGAAATAGTTGTAACTTTAAATGATGTGACAAAAGTAACTTTTATAAAAAAGAATTATGAAAGCAATGTTGAGCCGGAATATCAACCACATAAAGGGTATATATATATTATAGCCAATATTACATTAAAAAATAATGGTTATGAAAGTTTTCATCTTTATTCCCCCGAACTTCACTTAATATACAACAATGTATCATATACCCGTGTTTACTCCAGTTATCACGATATTAACAATGTCTTTCCAACTAGATTAGATATTCTTAATGGAGGTGCTATTACTGGAAATATTGTATTTGAATTACCCGAAAATACCAGTGGATATGAGGTAAGATATAATGGAATAGAAATGTATTATGACGAACAAATAAATTATATACCACATAAGTGGTAATTCATTTTTAAATTAAGTTCAATATAAGTGGCGCAACAAAACTTATCAGAATAACAATACCTATAATATAATTTTTATACGTCTGAAATTCATTAGAGCTTTTTTCTAAAATAACAATCTTATCCCCAAATCGCTTTTCTATATGATCAATTTTATTTAATATAATTGTATGTTCTAATGTAGATAATTTTTTATTATCTTCAAACATTTGCGCTAAAGTTTCTAAAGACATCATTTATTATTCTCCGTAATAGTATAAATTTCATTTATAAATTCAAACAGATTAAATAACTATAAATAGTATGAGTGCGTATATAGTATTGAGGATACAAACCCCTCACAAGGAAACATGGTAGAGAAAAACTAAACCTAACCGGAGTAAGTATCCTGTGTTTCCTTTTTTATATTATCATTATCCAAATCTGTTCAGTCGTGGGTTCAAAAATTGTATCTGTCTGCGGTTCTAAAAATTTTACTTTCATATTCTCATCAATAAAAAAGTTCCATGCATGTGCATTACCATAACAAATACCCCACACAATACCCATAGATCCGGCAGGATACCATCGTGTAATATCGCCTTGAAGCATATACGCAAAATCATCGCAGTCTCGACGCTCAGATTCATACTTAAAAGTATTAACATCATTTACCGCTAAAAAATCCTGTAAATTTTTAGTATTTATAGTTTCAAAAATACCATCACTTAACCATAAATTGGTGGTGAATGGGGTTAAAATTGCACTAACTTCAGCACCAGTAATATTCTGTCCAATTATTACTTGTGGTAATAATTTTTTATTAAATAAATTAAATATTAGTTCTAATATACGTATCATTAATAGTATAAATTTCATTTATAATTAGTAAATAATTAAATAACTATAAATAGAATGAGTACATATATACTATTAAGGTGAATGAAATGACTGAAATGAATAAAGATATAATCGAATTAGTGGCATATGTTGTATTTTTCACATTAGTGGTGAGATATATAATCACTATGTAAATTTTTTTTAAATGTAATTATCTAACATTGCACCCGCATTAACAATTAATCCGGTAGATTTCATTAATGCTAATGCGCAAGCCCAGAATTGATCGGAATGTCCCTCAGCGGTTCGTACACTATTTAGGGTGTCATACGGCACACTATGTAAAATATCCATAAAATGCCCGTTCTTTATCATAAAAACTTCATCATCTTGCATCCGATTCCTTAAATTGGTTGCTATTTTGGTCTTAATTTCACGCGTGAAGGTAATACCTCGAACCTTACCACCTATATCTCGTCTTAAGAATTCCTTTAAACCCAACCCTAAACCAGTACTATCAATATTAATCGTGTGGAAATCATATTTTTCATCTAACATTTTAATTTCATGATTTTGTGTTGGCATATCAATTCCTCTCATGATTTTTTCGAATACATGATAATATTTACCATCCACATTTTGAAATCCCTCAATCGCAGTTAGGTCCTGCATGCGTCCAACATCTATACCCACACATATCGGATTATCAGGCAATGGTTTATGAAATTCTGTTAATATACAGCATTTCTTAAGTAAATCCCACGCCAAAAATGCAACTGATTCATCAGCCGGTTCACACATGTTTTCACGAGTGAACATAAGTAAATCTCTACTACGATCTCGCTCTAATCCGGCAATATCTATCCACGGCGCTATCGGAGTAAGATTTTGCGTTAATAAAGATTCATGTAAATTAATTTTATTTTTATCAAATATTGGAAAACTATACTTTTTATAGCCCATTTCCTCGGCGTGTACCCAAATACGCCAATATTCGTCCCCAAGGACATCGGATGTTTTGGGCGTTGAAATAATCGAAATTTGTCCACCTTCAGAAAGTGTACGTTCTCCTGCACCTAATATCTCTTTTTGATATTCCGCAAAGGCAAACTCATCTAATACCATCATGGGTGCACGTAAAGAACGTATAGAATCTGGCGATCCACCACTGATGGGTATAATCGTTGAACCATTTTTTAACTTACAGACAGAATTTATTGTTGTATCTCTTTCTATTGTAAGTTTTCCTTCAGTTATATTAATAGTATTACTTGAATCCGCTAAATCTATACACCAATTCAACAAAACATTGGCTGTACGTGCTGATATAGACGTTACAGGTATTTTAACGTTAGGCATCATTCTTGCAGCAATTAGGAGCTCTCCCGCGATAAGTGCAGTTAATCCGATCCCACGTCCCTTATTAACTATCCGATTCTTATATATCTTGTTGCACAGCATACTTCCAGAAAGAAATTCTTGTTGGAATGGTTCAGGAATAAAGGGTTGCATTTGTCCATGTGCATTTCTCACATTAAAGAGTGATGAAAAAAGATCGATAAATTTTTTCTGTCGTTTAGTCAATCCTGGTAAATAATTAATTTTCATAGTGATAACAAACTATAAATACTCAAAAGGCGTATATTACCTTGTAGATAAGGCGCTAAACAACACATTGCGCTTTATCTACTTTTCCTCCGTAACTTCTTCAGTTGTATCATCTTCTTCATCACTTAAAAACTCGGTAAGTGCGTCATTTACCGTTCTGGTAACTTTAACTTCATGTTTATTCACTAATTCGCCTTGTGACTTCAAGTATAATTCCATGGCGCGTATAGCGTCACTATCACGAATTGTATCAGGCATTCTTGTATCAACACCAGATGACCACTTCTCAATTAAATTCGAAAGTGTTAAGCCAATATCGATTCCCTTACGCCGCATAACATAATCTATCATACCCATATTCAGTAACTCATTTCTGTGTTCATCTTCAATATGATCTTTGATATTTTTAACAGTAACACCAAATTCTCTCGCGATCATTGCGTGTGCAGCTTTATTATCAATTGCCTTTTGAATTATAAATTTATTTTGACTGTTACAAACTTTACATTCTGGCGATATTTTTGGAATGGGGATTTCTTCAGACATACAATAATAAATTTCATTTATATCATTCAACATATTAAATTACGTATTTCATCAATATTTTGCATAAGTAAGAAGAAAAATGCCACGGTGTTAATAGGTTCCATATTTTTATTACTTAATATTGAATGACCATAATAATTTAAATGTAATTTCTTAGGAATATAAATTACATCGGTGTTATTGATATGATGGCCCTCTGAATTTTTAAACCACACATTTAAAGGATTAAAACCCAAATTCCTTCTACGTTTAGCCTGCCTTCTTTTACGACCCTCTTTACGTTTAGGTGTTTTTGAATATTCTTTAATTTTTTCCTTATTTTCTTCACGATATTCTTTACGTTTTTCCTTAATTTCCTCTTTATTATCTTGATAATATTTTTTAATTTCCTTTTTATTATCTTGATAATATTTTTTAATTTCCTTTTTATTATCTTGATAATATTTTTTAATTTCCTTTTTATTATCTTGATAATATTCTTTACGTTTTTCCTTATTTTCTTGATAATATTCTTTACTTTTTTCTTTATTTTCTTCGCGATATTCTTTCTTCCTTATTATAGAACAATCTTTAGAACAGCATTTTTGCCAGCGGCGATTAGTATTAAATTCCAAACCACAAATTATACATTTCATCATCATTTTAAAAATAATTAAACATTTCGCAACGGTCTTATAGGGCATCGTAATTTGGTGTTTGGTCTCCATCCCGTACGTTCGCTTTTTACTTGTTGTTTTCGTTTACCGCTAACCCACGCGCCATCATCAACACTTTTAGCTCTTGCAGTAGGCGCTTCGTAAATATAAGGTTTATCCTGTACATCAACATTAAATAGATATAATTGCAAATCATCAGCAATGTTATCCCACATTACACATGACTCCAAATTAAATTGTTCAAATAAAATCTTGTGTACGACTTCATGCCAAATTAATACCGCGGTATGATCAAAATCACAACCAAGTTCTATATACCCATCTTCCATGTCATAGGCGGCACAAAAATTACGTACAACTTGAGTACGTTTATTCAAAGTTCGCAATTCTAATTTACGATCGATCATCACTACACCATTATGTAAGTTATAGTATAAATACTTTTCTATATACATAACTATAAATACTATTACGCGCAATATAACCACATGGCATCCGATATAAGATTACAACCTAAAAAGGTAATTAAAAATCATCGATATAGTTGTAATTGGTGCTGGTTTACTATTGATGATGATGAAGAGCGCATGGTGCAACACTGCTTAAAGAATCACGGCGTCACGGGTATGTTTAGTGCAGGATATAAAGTTAAAATCAGACGCACCTTTAAGGGTTAACTATAAATAATATTAAGACATATATGTCCTTGTGATGAATTTCCCAACCGATGAAAAATATCTTGAATTTGTCCATTCGCTGGACAGACATGAACTGAGATTATCAAACGACAACTGTGGAATATACGCATTTGCATTAAAACAGGTGTTTGACGAAGGACGGCTTTTTAACATTGGAGATTTTAGTCATATTCTTCTTGAACGTAATGGAAAATTTTATGATGGAGAAAGAATCTATAATTCGTTTAATGACCTCACGAATCATTCTCATTGGGAAGAGTATTATGAAGAGAATTATGACCACTATGAACTTGAGAAAGATGCCCCAGAGAACGCATATAACAAAATAAAAACTAATACGTGTTGTAATCGCGATAAGGAATTTTTTATTAATTTAATTAAAAAGAAATTTGAAAGCGATGATTTTACACCTAATGATGATGACTATAATAACCCGGAAGACTATTATTACGGTATCCCGGAGGATTAAATATGTACGATGAACAACTTGAGAACGACAAGTTTGTAAAACTTGCGGGCGGCGTTAGAGCCGCAGATAGAATACAGCAAATTTGGATTCAATCATATTCCACTAATGGATATATGTACCCAATATCAAAAGAAACCGTATTTGTAAAATCTGCACTTGCCGAAGGATTCTCTAAAAAAGCAATACAAGCTTTTATAAAGCTACGATAGACTTATATACTATTAAGTCTAATATAGGAATAATCAATAATGAAAGTAATTACGAAAATTGGAGAAAATCATGTATAAAATAGTAAGACATTATTACCCAGATTTTAAAAATAAATGGGGCGAACCAACACATAAGAAATCAAGAACAATAAAAAGTGGTCTTACACTGGAACAAGCACATTGTAGTGATCCTAAAACGCGAAAAGCGAACATCTACTTCGATGCATATGCTGAAACCTAAGAGGAGATAGATATGGATATAAACGAAACTGATTTAGAGGGACTATTTTTGTTCCGTGATATGATTGAAGAGGAGATATTCACAATATGTAAGAACGATGTTGAATATATAGAACTATATACTAAATACGATCAAATGATCGCTCAAACAAAATTGGAGATGATTTCATTATGAGATGTAAAGATTGTGGAAAAGCCGTTGGACGTTCTGATGGCAAAAAACAAAAACTTTGTAATTCATGCTATAATAAAAATTTGAAAATGTCAAAAAATAATACGGAGGTGTAAACATGGATACAAGTCAACAGATTAAAGATAGAATTCAGTATTTAAAGGCTGAAAAAGATAAAATCGAACGTGAGTTAAAACTGTATACGGAACAAGGATTTACCTTATAAATGGAAAATATAACGGAAGTGTAAACATGGTACCTAAATGTGAAATTACCGGTTGCGGTAAGGAAATGGCAGAGATGCATGCCACAGCAGCAAGAAAAGATGGCGCTCTATTCCAAAACTTGGATTCAGGACGTTCATATTTCATATGCAATGAATGCATCGAAAAACTTGGCCTAAAAGACATGAGGAAAAAATAAAACCGATAACTATAAATAGGAATAAAAGAATATGGAGAAATACAATGACAGCAAAAAAAACAACCAAAAAAATAGAAACCCCGGATAGTCCTGAAAGAATGCACACAATCATTCTAAAAGAAAAAGATACTCAGGGTAGATTTATGTTCTTGAATGTTGATCAAGTTATACCTGTAAATCTCTTCGGCGAAGCATGTCCCATGGTAATGGGCGTTGTTGATGATCGCGCATACTTCATACCACTGGAACAAATGAATTGGTTCGAGCAAAACTATGGTGTAAAAAAGGATGCAAAAATAGCTAAAGCCATGTATGAAGAATCGAAAAAGAAAAGTCAAGAATACGTTGAACCGATGGGTGCGGAATTCGTTTAAATCCGCATTCTTTTTTAAATGAACTATAAAGAATTCTTTAAACCTTATTGCCAAGCGTATAATTGGCTTAATAATAAAGAACATAAAGTATATTGTAATCCATTTTGTCCTAACTTCATCGGACTTTCAAAGCGAACCATTAATAAAAAATTAACACTTATTCCACTTTGTGAAGCTGAAGAAGTAAAAGAACACGCCAAATATTAAGTCTTTTTATTTTTCCTTTTTTCTTTATATTTTAGGATATAATCGGCTATTACTGCATCCTTATTGGATATGTAGCCTAAACCGTTAACCATTTCAGTTATCTGAGTAATAAATGACTGCGGCACACCATCAATTATATCTTCTGGAATTTGTAATTGTGGTTTGGGTAATATTTGAATAGGCTCATCAACTAATAAACTGTTTATTATGTCATCCAGGCTTCCCGTACCTCGCGCACGTAATTTATCACGTGTCGCGGTTTTAATTCTAATGGATGTGTATATCATTCTGCCATCTCTTCTAAGTAATGTCTGATATCAAGTAAGACTTCTAATATTAGACGCTTGTTATCAACATTAGAATAATTAGTTAATATTTCCTCATCTGTTCTCATCATATGTGTTATATGCAATCATAGTATATAAATCTTTCTATGGCATAACTATAAATAGTATAAAGATCATATAGTAACTTAAGGTGAAAAATCATGGCAACAATAACACAAAGATGGCAATGCCCAAAATGTAAAGATGTTTCCACATACACTTCAGATAAACTTTATGCGGAAATATACTGCACAAAATGTGGAACATCGAGGATGTTAATCGAGAGGTCATCATGACATTTGAGACGTGGCTTGAGGAAGTTCATAATATAGATCACATGACCTTCACACTCAGACACCCTACTGTGCAGGCAGAAATGATAAGAGAATGGAACAATTACAATTGGCGTATTGCTGATGTAATACTTTAAAAGATAACTATAAATACTATTAAAACCAATAGGACATATACAGGAGATGAATAAACATGATAAAGTAGGGTTAACCATACTTATTATTAATAATATATATGTAACAGGAACACCTTAATAATAGGACATTGTAAATATCAGGAGATGAATAATATGGTAACAGACGTCGGAATGATCGCCGCGGGAATTGCGGTAGGATTGACAGGAATTGGAACAGCATACGCAGAAGCACATATTGGTGCCGCAGGTATTGGTGCAATCCTTGAGAAACCAGAGAGTTTTAGTAAGGTATTAATTTTAACCGTTATACCCGAAACGATTGTGGTATTTGGCTTGGTTGTGGCAATAATACTTCTGTTCGTGGTGTGAGATTGTGAAACAAAAGGAAGGTGAAATCATGGAATTAGAAAAAATTGATATTGAAGACATGGACATTGTGGTAACGAGGTGTATTTTAGCAATATTAAGTATTATAACTATAATGGTAATACTTATTGTATATTTGATATGAGGTGAAATTATGAATACAATAACCGGAACGATACTTGGCGGAACAATAATCGCTATAGTATTGTCATATACAATTACAATACTACTACTTGGTGTAAAAGCATATCGCGGGCACCTTGCATCTGATTCTAAAGGTATAAAGCACCTGAGATTTCAAGAATGGAATCACGCATATAATAAATATGTGGTAAAGTAAACACCACAAATTTTTGGTGATAAAATGGATTATAACTTAATAAAAAATGAAATATGTATAGAATGTGATGAAAAAGATATATGTGAAAAAACACATGCACAAATAGATAATTGCTTGTACGCGATGTTTCCCCTGGAGTGCAGATGACAATAGAAAATATTATAATAGACTGTAAATGCTCATACTGTCAGCATCAATACACATTACAGGGGCATAAGATGTCGGACTTCGATATCCTTGGCAGACATGTTTTTACATTCTGTAAGACATGTCGAACAGGATTTATAAAATCATCCAAATTGGATGATTAATTTTCAAGTTTCGCTTTAAGATTTGCTTCAGCTATTATTCGGCCGTGAATAATTTCATCAGCTACAAAATCATCTACAAATGACTGTAGAACTTCAGCAGTAAATTTCGTTTTTTGCGGCGAATTAAAAATTAATAAACATGCATAATTATATAATGCATTTTCTAATGCTCTGATAGCTTGATTTAATTGTATGCTCATAATATCAACATTATAAAAAATAAATAAAAACCAAAGACTACTAATGCGTCAATTATAGCCATTAATAGCATCATCACGTTATACCTGTCCATAGTATCACTTAATACATCACCCAAGTATTTATAGTTTTCTATCGATAACTATTTATATGATTAAAACATATAGTAGATTATGTCCTTAAGGAAATTGGCATCATTACAAAAGATAGACCGGATCACCATTCACAGTAATACCGATTCTCTAGAATTGGCCTACATTGGCGGCTGGCAAGTTGCAGTAAGGAAGGGAGAATTTAAAATAGGCGATCTTATTATTTATTGTGAAATCGACTCAATCTTACCTGATAAACCTGAATTCGAGTTCTTACGATCCAAACACTTTAGAATTAAAACTATAAAACTGCGCGGCGCATTATCACAAGGGATTATACTCCCCTTGTCGATTTTAGATAATGAACAACAAATTCTTAACGCCTACTTATCGGTGGGCAAAAAAATTCTTGGTACCGATGTTACTGAAAAACTTGGTATAACCAAATATGAATTACCTGAAAAAGAAATGGGTAAATGTGATGCAAAAGGTTCTTTACCACCATTCGTTATAAAGACGGATGAACAGAGACTTCAAAGCGCAATGTCGCTAATAGATGAAATGTGGGGTCTTGATTGTTACATCACTGTAAAGGAAGATGGCACTAGCTTTACCGCATATTATAATGATGGTATATTCGGCATATGTTCGCGCAACCTCGAACTTAAGATGGATGATGAAGCGGCTAAGAAAGACATTGAAAGATTAAACTCTTACGCCAAGATCGCTAAGCAATACGATCTTAAGAATAAGCTCAAATTTGTCGGTCGTAATATAGTAATTCAAGGCGAACTTACGGGAAGCGGTATTCAAGGAAATCCTATGGGTGTACCAGGACATCAACTACATTTATTTAGTGCATATGATATAGATAATCATATATATTTAAATTATGACAATTTTAAAATTTTAGCTAAAGCAATCGGTGTTCCAACCGTTGAAACTATTTACCTCGGAACCTTTAATTTTGACTTACCCGCGCTATTAGAAATGGCTAAGGGCAAATACAACGGCACTAAAAATAATCGTGAGGGAATCGTTGTGCGACCTACCCAAGAGCATTTTTCTAAGACGCTACATGGTCGGCTTTCGTTCAAAGTAATAAACAATGAATATTTATTAGGTAGAAAATAAATTTATGATATGCATTATCTGTGGTTGGCAAAAATGCTGTTCTAAAGGGTGTTCTAAAATAAATCACAAAGAAGAACTTAAAAAATATCGTGAAAATCACAAAGAGGAAATTAAAGAATATTAAAGAATACCAAAAAGAATACCTTAAAGAATACAAAAAAGAATACCTTAAAGAAAATAAAGAATACAAAAAAGAATATTATG
>Ga0180732_1002182_pt1 | contig 10737 bp, 12 predicted proteins | sample KR11_01MetaG_FD_148674 | JGI IMG/M metagenome (GOLD analysis project Ga0180732, IMG submission 148674) | Groundwater microbial communities from the Olkiluoto Island deep subsurface site, Finland - KR11_0.1 MetaG | ecosystem: Environmental > Aquatic > Deep subsurface > Groundwater | place...
CTTCAGGTTTTAACACTTGAACCGCCGGGGCCGGTGGCGGAACCTGCTTAATGCGATACCACGAATACTTACCGGGAACCAATGCGTTGTCTTTTGAGCCATATCTACGATCCACCAATCCTTCTTGGGCTAACTCCTGGGCGCGCGATCTGGCGGCTACGGGCAGAAATCCACACTCTGTATTTGTATTTACTAATTTCCAAACCGGTTGCCATGTTCGGCGTTCCCTCAAAAGATTTAATATAATTTGTCGTGTTGTAGTTTTCATACTTCTTCAACTTCTTTAAGAAATTTTGAATCTATGTTTTTCCACTCTCCTTGCGAGAAGGCTTGTAACGTCCCAAAGTAATCCCTAACCTTCTGTCCCCTAAAGGAAAAATTCTTTTTCCAAGTCGGTTTAGTTAAGTTAAGTTTAGTTAAGTTAAGTGTACCGTCCTGCTTCAGGCTGGGACAGGCTGTCGCAAGCTGTTGTAAAGTAACCTTGGGGACGCATTTTAATTCCCTCTCAATTCCACTTATAACAGACGGATTAAGATTCTGATTTTTTATGAAATTTGTTATACAAAGCCAGCCCTCTCTGTATATCATTTTGTTTTCCTTCTCAAACCTCTTAAGGATTTTATCAACCATCTCACTATCAATTCCAGTATCAAAAGCTATTCGGCGCAAAGAAATCTCATAAATTCCACTTATATTAGTCAGTGGATTTGTTATAAAATAAAGGAACATCAATTTTTCAATTGGGTCTAATTTCATCACATAGGAATCGTCCCAGAATTTTACACTTACGACCCTTTGCTTTGCCATAAATTTTTGTTAGTTTTTATAAAGGCCACAAGCGAGTGCAACTTCCGATCACACTCGCCCGGCCGAATTACTTAAATATGCTTTCTTCTATACTCGGAAATGTTGGACATTCAATCTGCATTTCTCCCAAAAACTTGTTTATCACATCATAAATTCTGTCTATATCTTTTGTAGAAAGCGTAGTTGTGCTTCTCTTGTCAAACATTGCTTCCTGAATTGGGCGCCACAGGACTTCTTTTACATTTTCTTCGGTAGCTGGTATATCTATCGGGCTTTTTGCAAGAATAGTCGCCAAATCTTTTCCGTTTTCATTAAGCCGTTCCGCCAATAAGCGGAAAAACAAATGAAGGGCTTGGTTTTGTTTGCTTGTTCTTTGTTTTTCCGCTTTGTCCATAATTAGAATCCCGTCAACCTTAATACTATTTCGTCAACCTCTTTTAAAACTCTTAGTTGCTCTGCCTTATATTTTTCCACATCCTCTTCAATGTCTTTCCGGTTCACTTCAAAACAGAAAAATTCGTGGGCGGGAATTCTCGGGTCGTAGAAGCAAAAGTATAGTTTTTTAAGGGCTGGGTTGACGATAAACGGCTGCAGGGATTGAAAATAATACTCAGATGGTATTTTGTTCGTCAGTAGCGCTTCAATGTGGCTGGCGCTATTTAAACACTTAATTTCGCAACCTTCTGTCTTCCCAATTAGTCCGTCCGGCGAATAAGCAATGCTCGGATTTTCTTCGCTTTCGCAAAGTACCAAACTTGTGTCAATTTCTTTGCCTATTTTTTCCGCCAATAATTTCATTGCCTCTTCTTCCAATCTCAATCCCCTATCCATTACATTCTCTCCGTCCGGTGGAAGTGCTATGCGCTCCGCAATCAATTCGTAGTAACCCTTTTTTGGTGTTGTGCCACGCAATACAATTATATCCTTCAATCGGGTCCCGGTTATCTTGCCAGTTCGCGCGGCCATCCACTCTTCTTTATTTTGGAATTTTTGGGTTTTCATCTTTTTCTTTGTTAGTTAATTCAACTTTCAAAATATCTTTAAGGGCTTTCAGTTCGGCTTTTACTTTAACTGGAAGCGCGGAATAAATTGTTTTTAACTCATCCAAAGTTTTGGCGGCATTCAATTTGTCTTTGTATTCCTCAATCTTTTCCTCTGCCGGCAATCCCTCTGTTTCTTTTTCAAACTCTTCCTCAACATAGGCCTGCGCCATCTCTTCAGGGAAGGCAGATCGTAATGAGTGCATTTCTGCTACCTTGGCAATCATTGTATAAGGTTTTGAGACCCACAAATTGCGTCCAGTTGAGTATTCGGCAAAGTGGACTGTCGCAGTATAATCACCGGTTGCACCGGCAACATTTCTTTTAACGGTAACAGTGCAAGTTAGTGGTTTGCCGTCTTTCTCTGTAAATTTCGGCTCTGACTTACCCGCTAATCCCGATCTCATTGCAATTTTTCTGCAATAGTCAATAGAGGTTACCAAAGAATAACCGTGTCCATAAGGAATTGCATAAACATCTTTTTGAAGAAAGTTTTTGAAAGTAAAACCTCTTGTCATTCCTTCAAAAATTGCTTTTTCCATCAACTCTTTTGAAAATCCCTTAAAAGTTGTTTGCAACAAAGCGTTTATTACTGCTGGTTTTTTAAGTTCCTTTGAGTATTCTTTTTGAACTATCTCTAATTGAGAAGATTCTTCTTTTTTTTCTAACATTTGATTTCCCAGTTAGACCGACCCACCTTATAAAGGGATCGGTCGGTTTAACTGGATATAAGGTTATTATTTTTGCCGCACAAGATCGGCTTATACTTCCCAGCCGTCTTCTTCGCAAACGGCTCCATGTGCTTCTTCAAAACTGATAATTTCCTGCTCGTCTTGCAAAATATCTGCTTTCTGTTCGTTCAATAATCTGTAAAATTCTATGTCGTTGATAAGTCCCCTTTGGACAAAATCAACAAGTTTATTTTTCTCTGCGATTTTTTGTTTCAATTCTTTTATCATTTTTTTTGTTTTATTATTTTTTTCCCGACCTTTACCTAATAATATCAGAACCAGCGGGCGTGTCAATACCCTTGTTTATTTTTGCTGTAATTTTTTGGGAAGCGTATCGCCATACTTACTGATAAGATAATAAACTCTTGAGCGCGACAAATTAAAATCTCGCGCTAAATCGTCAATAGATTTTCCGCTTTTTCTTTGCTGTAAAATAATTTTACTTTGTTCTGATAATTGCGATTTCTGTTTTAGTTTTGCCATGTTTATAAAATTTGTTTTGCAATTTTATTTACTTTTAATGTCGGCCAATCAATAACAATATTTTCTGTCCGTCCCCAACCTTTTTTGCTGATTTTTGTATTGAACTTATCTTTATGCTTTTCCAAAAAGATTTTTAACTGGTTGAAATCTATGCAATAAATTTTGTTTCCGCCGCCGTATAAAATATAATCCGCTTTGCAATAATACAGCCACCCGGGAGCATTTGTTTCTGTGTCTTGTATCGTTTCTATCAGACAGTCTGTAATTTCCCTATCCCTATATTTTTCTTCAATTTTATACCACTTATCGCCTATCTTAACCTCACAATCATAATCTTTATTTTTAATTCCGGTCATCCTTTTTACCCCATACCCTTTGGCCTCATAAAATTTATCAAAGAAGGGGCGTGCAATCTTGTTCTCAAAACTGAAAAAATCTTGTTTAGTCAGCATTTTGTTCGTTCCCCCAAAAAGTCCAGCCCTTTGGTGCGTTTCCCCGTGCAAAAAGCTCAATTTTTTTGTAAGTAGGATAAAGTTTTTCTATAATTTTTCTAAATTCCTGTGGTTTTTCAGAATGTCGTGCAGATTTTTCTATACTTTGGACAGAATCAATACTCTGTATTGTTTTACCATCACAAGTAGGAGAGCAATTTCCTTTACCGGCTATTACTAAAATCTCGTGTCTTACAGAAGAATAATGTCCCATATTTGGTTTTATTTTATCCCAAATTAAATTCGTTTTATATTCAAACCCCCATGCTTCTAAAACATCGTTCATCCAGTTTAATTTCGGGGCAGTAATCCACATAAATAATACACAATCTTTGTTGGAAATTTCACGCACTTTTTCTCCAAAATTTTTAAGAGCATCTAAATCCATAACTGGATAATTATTTTCAGGGCTTCTTGTTGCGCCACTTGATAAATCAACATCATACATCCATGGCGGGTCGGCATAAATAAGCTGATATTTATTTTCTGGCATCGCCGGGATTTCTTTATTTTTAGATTCTTCTCTCTTTTTCTCTGCCACCCTTCTTAAAACTTCTGTTCTTGTTGGCAAATCATCTTCAGCTTCTGCTTCCACCTTAACTTGTTCAATAATATCTTTATTCTCGGCAAGGGTTTGACATTGATCTCCTATTTTTTGTGTAATCCCCATATTCCGAAGCGATTCTCCCCTACCTACTATTCGCTTCTTTTCTGGATTATCTTTGGGGATTTTTTTTATAAATTCGCCCATTTTAGCAAAAGCGTCAAGGCTTATTCCACTTAACCACCTTGCTTCCCTCATTTTTTGGTCATAAACATCTTTTGACAATTTCAATTTATCTATTGCTGAAATTTCGGCCCTTACACTTTTTAATTTTTCTGGCAAAATAAGTATAAATTTAGCCAAATCTTCAATTTTGGTTGGTAATTGTGTTTCTTTTTTAATAATTATTTGTTGTCCCATATTATTTTTATCAAGTTATTTATATTATTTTTATCTTAATTTATTCAAGACCTATTGTCAATACCCATGTAATAAAAAAGACCGATGAAAAGTACCATCGGTCAATTTTTAATTCGTCCTACGACCTCCTACGTCCAAGAATCGTCCGAATTCTCGTCATTTTCATCATCATCTTTCAAATCTTCGTCTTCCTCATCATCAGGAAATATGTTTTCGTCTGTGTCTTCGTCTGAATTTTTCCAATTTAATTCCATAGAAAAATTGAATAATTAAGAATAATAAAAGCACGGGCGACCAAAAAATCATTCCTATAATCTCGGTAAATCTACCAAAGATTTTTAGAAACCTATTGAACATCCTTGCTGATTCCGCCCAAAATTGGGATAGGTGTAGTTTTCAGAACTGCTTTTATCGCAGCGCGAACGGCTACCATGACCAAACTCCCCCAAAACGCCCACGACCACTGAATACCGCTTGATAATGTTGCACCGGCAACTGTTAAAAATGTCGCAAGAAATGTTTGAATGGAGCTTGCCAACCACTCCCGTTGTTTATCTGTTAATGTCATTTTTGTTAATCTCTTTTAATAATTATTAAAAGAATTACTGGAATTATTATCATCAGGGCGACCAAACCTAATAATAGATAAATTAAAATGTTCATGTAAATAGTTCATTTAATTTTTGCCTTGTTATTGGCCCAACTCTGCCGTTTTGAGTAATGCCGTATCTACCCTGAAAAACCTTTACCGCCACCAAATCTATCTGGCCGAAACTTGGTGTGCTTTCCCACTTCTTATCCATGCAACCTAAATACTTTAAGCAGTCGTCAAGGATAACTACATCATCGTCTGAAATCCCTAAATATAAATCCTTAGTAAAAACATATTTTGGCTTTGTGCTTGGATCAGGTAAAAGTGTAGTTGGAATATCCGAAACTACGGCCCAGCATTCGTAGGGTAAATAGGATTCTGGCATATCGAAATCTCCGTGATCTCCCCAATCTGCGCCAAAACTATTTTGGCCTCGGATAAATATAAGGTTGAATGCCTTTCCGACTGTTGCGTGTCCACTGTATGATTGGCTTCCGGGCGGGATTTTAATAGGCGATGTATTCCAACTTCCGCCAGTATAAACCCTAAAACCCATCAATACTGCTCCCCACTTCCATATAGCCCGCTTTATAGCGTCAAAATTGGGCTCTACATGCACGTATCCTCCTATTTTGTAGTTTGCTGCGTCTGCGTCGCTTCCGCCCGTTGGCTTGGCTCCCTTGTTCTTTAAAACCGATAATACAGCGCGAAAGTAAGTCCCGGGCGTTCCGGCCGGTAAGCCATCAATTTTTTTGCATTCGTTATACAGCCACTCGGCATCAAACTCTACGGCTATCCCCTGCCTTCGTTTTTCGTATTCGTTTATCGTAGCCCCACTCTCGCCAACACAAATAGGAAGAGAACCCTGATTTTTTTGCGTTAAAACATAGGGGCAAAAAACGCTATCGGGCGTTGGATTTTCTGCTGTGCTGACTGCTCCCAGGACATCAGACGCCTTAACATCGCGCAAATCCAAAGGGGAAGGGAGTAAAGGAGAATCCTTGAAATAATTATCTTTCGTATTTTTAGAAAACAATTTTTGCAAAAACGATTTTATAAAATTGAACATAGTTTTTTATTTTAATTATATTCACCATACATGTAGTCATTTCCACGATTTCCATACATTCCAAAACCTTTGAAATTTCCTAACATAAAGTTAATTAGATTATAAAATAATGCGGCAACAACCAAAATAGTCAGACAGGTTGCAAAAAATGTGCCAATAAATTTTTCAATTTTACTTTGCATTTTTTATTTCTTCTAATACTTTTTGTGCCAATGTAGTTTCTAATTTTTGAAGTTCCAATATTTTCTCTTGTTTTGTTTCAGCAGACAGGATTTTACTATTTTTAATCTCCTCAATCGCTTTGTTTATGTCAGAAAAATGAGAAATTACTCCGGTTAAAAGTTGCGAATACACTATTTCTTTATGATCTTTCACAAATTCTTTGGCGCGGTCGGTATCTCCATTATTCAACATCTTTTTAGTATATTGCATATAAGAACTTACCTTGTCATACATATTATACACCCTATTTACGCTTTCGGATCCAGAACCATAGGGAGGGCGAATTAAAAACGCTTTTAACACGGGCCAGTCTTCAAGAGTTTTTGCAGGTTCAGTTGGAACTTTTCTCAATCCGGTTCCTTTTAATATATTATCTAACCCGTTTATAGCATATCTCCCCAATCCACCAGTGTATCCTTGTATTAAGTTATCAAGTTTAGCCGGAGAATATCCAAGAGTCTCTCCTATCACTTTTGCTGTTTCGCTTGTATATGTATTGGCCTGATATTCTGGTGGAAGTCCCTGTTTTCCTTCAGAAACTATCGGTCTGTCTAAAAAGAAGCTATAATTTGTTATGTTTTCTATAATAGGAATCAGGGCCGTTGGTATAAATCCCGGAGATGCCCCATTTGCGACAGACTGCCAAAGTTGGTCTATCGCTTGAGGATCGTTATTGTCTATTGATTCTAAAATTCTTTCCGGTATGCTTCCGAATATAATTCCTAATTCAAAAGGTTTCGGGATTCTCCATATCCCACTATATGAAACTTCTTTTCCGCCCATTTTAATCTTACCTGGTTTTGTTAATACTATCCAAAATAAATCTTTTTGCCATTGTGGTAATTCTTTATATCTCGGATCTTTCCTGTTTACTAAATATAATAAAATTGATGGAAGTGTTATTCCGAGAAGAGTTTTTGTGAGTGTTCTAAATGGCGCTTCTTTGAAAGAACGAATCATTTTATCGGTTCCTTGAACATTGGCGTTCCAAAAAGCAATTATTAAATTAAGCGCCTTTGTTTTAGATCCCTTTCTTGCAAAATCTAAAGTAACTTCGCGCGAAGCGAAAGCAGATTCAACAGGATTTTTTGATTTTCTTAGGGTGTTCTTCATTTCAGCCAACCTTGTTGCCTCTTCTCCAATTTCAGAAACAATCCTTAATGCTTCAATGGGATTTTTTACATACTTTAATGTATTTCTTAATTTTCCCGAAGTCAAATCTTTTAGGTTTTGTTGTAATTTGGTTCTATCCATTGATACCATCATAGCGTGTTGTCCTCCTGCCATCCTCCATAAATCATACACATCTCCGCGTTTAAACATTTCCATTATGCCAGATATTAAATCAATGCCCGGCTTAAAACCATATTTGGAATATACAAAAGCAGAAAACTGGTCTCTTATTGGGTTTCTGACAGAAAAATCAGGAGTTAATGTTGCGCCAGCTCTCAACATTTTAGCTGGCATAGCAAGTAGTCGTAAAACCATTCCAACATCCTCTTCATTTAATCCTTGTATTGCATTAAATAACTCCGGATCTACTTGGAATACTAAAGTTTTGTCTCCAAAATTAACATTTAACATATTCGGGCCTTTGTCTTGTGTCGGCCTAAAAATAGTTGCAATTATATCTGCCATTTCAGGAAAATCAGGAACTTGTGTGTCATCTTTTAACCCAACCGACCGATTCATAACCTTAATAATTTCTTGAATATTTACTGTTGTCGGCTTCATCGGAGCGGCAACCTGTTCAAATAATCTGGCAAGTTCTTTGTCTTGTTTTGCTAAGCGGGCCATTGCTATCCCAACATTGTTGCGCTCTGTTGCGTTTATTATGGCGTATGTGTCTTTTATAATTCCCTCTAAAGGATCAATAATTTCTCGTTCAGAACCCTTTAATCTTTTAATGGGAGATCCGATATTGCCGCCTATTTTTTTACCTCCCATATATCTGCTTGATTCGTATTCCATCACCCTATAGAACGGAACTCTATATTTATTTTTTTCTTTTATCTTAGCATATCCTTTCGGTCCCATACTCCCATTGTCCATTGCATACTTTAACAAATCATCTTGATAACTGTATAATTCTTCGGATGCTGTTTTAAATTCAGGGTTTTTAGGCTCTAATTCCTCAATGGCTTTTTCTGCAATATCTTTTGATATTCCGGTTGTTTTACCGCGATTAGATAATTCAATAATTCTTAACGAAACCAAATACACCCTAAAATCATTTAGTTTTCCATTATCTGAAATTGGCTTTACTATTTCCTGGAAACTCTTCCCCTTAAAAATTGGCTTAACCTTTCCATTAACCACCTCCCAATAATCTTTTCCGAATGTTCCTTTAGTTAAAAATGTATCTGCCTTGCCAACCCAGCCACGCAAGTTTCTGGCTAAAATATACGGATCAGATTGCGCCGGTATTTTTCCGGCTAAATTAGTAAATTCTCGTAAAGGATGCAAATCGTCTATCAACGCCGTATATGAATTGTGAAAAAAACCGGACATTCTCTCTACTAAAGAACCCTTTTTTTCTACATCCAAAGATATATGGCTTAAAATCTTTGCTGTTGCAGGCATCTCTTTCCACCTTGCATAGTCTTGCCTTGCTGTTTCTAAAACATCTCTGATCTCTGGCATATTGTTTATCATTCCTTCATATCTTGCAAAAAATTCAGGGGCCAACTTCTGTGCTTTGGCTTCTTGCCCGGTCATTATAAATCTTAAAAATTCAGCAAACGCTTCTTGTCTTTGTTTTTTCGGCCAACCCTTATACGAATAACCATATTCTGTCATCAGCGCCTCTCTTTCTGTTTTGTTTATTGAATCAGATAATTTAAAATTCTGATCCAAAAAGTGTCCTATTTCATGGAATATAGTGGGCAGGCCTCCTTTTTTGATTCTAATTATCTCCTCCATCTTTTTGAAAATACCAATCGCTCCCCGGCTGCTAAATTTTCCGTTTCTTATAGGCACTCCCAATTTCTCGCTTAATTGTTTGGCTATCTCGCTGCGCTTGATTATTTTATCAGTTTCTTTTACTGCTTTTGGAGAATCTAAATCTTCAAGATTTTTAGGATTAAAACCCAGAGATCCACCATCACCCTCTTTTATATCGGGTTCTTCTAACTCCTCTGTTTTTGCAGAATCAATATCTGTAAAATTAGATGGTGTAGATTCTTGTTTGATAGGCATAACAAGTCCTTTCAGCTTCCCATTCACAACAATTTGAACCGGAGAAAATTCTTTATCGGTAATGCGAAGTTCTGCATCTGGTAAATACTTTTTTATAAAAGCATACTTGTCGGCGCTAATAGCAACAGTGGTTTCACCGTGCTTTAAATACATAATTATATTTTTGGAAAAATCAGTCAGCTTGTCATAGCCAATAATCTCTGGCACATTCTTTGAAATTACTTTTGGCAATATATCTTCTACCACCGGGGCCTCATCTTTTTTATCCTTAACATCCTGTCTTATCCTTTTTTCGTTTTCAGATAAAAAGTTGTTTATTTCTTTTTCAGATGCACTCATTGAAACGAGTTTCCTCTTTTCTTTTGTGTTTTCTTTTTTGATATAATCTTCTAAAAGTTGGCTTGAAGCATCTTTATCTATTAGCAACACAAAAGAATCAGTGGCCATACCCTTACCGAATAATCCTAACAGGCCAGGGTTGGTGCTAAATCTTTCCAATTCAAAACCGCGAGAAGGAAGTCCGACTTTGTTTTCCATTCCTGGCTGGTGCTTTATTGGGGTTTTAGAGGTTAATATGGTTTCTCTTATTTCTTTGCCTTGAACTAATGATTTAGTTTTAACAACACTCGCCTTTTTTTTCATCGCCTCGCCGAGTTTCATTTTCGGTTTTTGTTCGGTTTTAACTGCTTGGTTGTATATGTCGGTGAGAACCCCAGTATCATTTATTTTCCCTTCTGCATATAATTTCTGTATTTCTGGCTTTTGGGCATAATCCATAAATGCGGAATTAAGTTGTGATTGTTCTTTCGGTATTTTTGTCTGGTCTCCAAAAGGGTCAAATCCTTCCATCTTTTTATTATATCCATTCACAAACTCCTCCGCACTCTTATACTTGCGGGCTTCTTCTAATAAAATATTTTCAGATGGTGCAATTATATCAGTTCTCTTTGGCAAATAACGATTCCCTTTTTTGTCAACAGCAGAAAAAAAATCAAAATCTTTACCTATCGGAGATTCTTCAACTATCCCATTAACAATTTCTGATTCGCCCCCTAAATTAGTATATTTGAAAGTTACATTATCTCCTTTTTTTATGGTTTCTTGGGCGAGGGGGCTTTCAATTTCTGGCTTTGCAATTTC
>Ga0180732_1002183_pt1 | contig 10730 bp, 7 predicted proteins | sample KR11_01MetaG_FD_148674 | JGI IMG/M metagenome (GOLD analysis project Ga0180732, IMG submission 148674) | Groundwater microbial communities from the Olkiluoto Island deep subsurface site, Finland - KR11_0.1 MetaG | ecosystem: Environmental > Aquatic > Deep subsurface > Groundwater | place...
GTTTGACTTTACACTCAAACAAGCGTCTGCTATTTCTATTATTGGTGGAGCAGATGGTCCGACGTCTATTTTTATTGCGACAAACCTGGCGCCGGAGTTACTTGGAGCAATTGCAGTAGCATCATATTCATATATGGCAATGGTACCTATTATTCAGCCTCCAATTATGAAAGCATTAACAACAGATGCGGAGAGAAGAATTAGAATGACGACATTGCGTCACGTATCTCGTTTAGAGAAGTTAATTTTCCCTATTCTTGTACTTGTGCTTGCAATTCTCATTCTGCCTGATGCTACGCCACTGATTGGTGCGTTTATGTTTGGTAACTTTCTAAAAGAAAGCGGTGTTGTTGATAGGCTCTCAGACACAATGCAAAATGCGCTTATAAACATAGTTACTATTTTCTTAGGTCTTGCCGTTGGTTCAAAACTTGCAGCAGATCAGTTCTTAGTACCGGATACTTTGGCTATTCTTGCCCTTGGTATTGTTGCGTTTTCTGTTGGTACTGCAGCGGGTGTCATCATGGCGAAGATTATGAATCTTTTCCCAGGGCATAAAGTAAACCCGCTCATTGGTTCTGCAGGTGTTTCAGCTGTTCCTATGGCAGCCCGTGTATCAAATAAAGTTGGTATGGAATATGACCGTACAAATATGCTTTTAATGCACGCAATGGGTCCAAATGTTGCAGGGGTTATCGGTTCGGCTGTTGCAGCCGGTATATTAATCTCATTATTTCAGTAACAAGTGTTACTGAAATAAAAGGCTAGTAAGGAGAAACTGTTATCTCTTCTTACTGGATTTGGCTAGAGAAGAGAAATAATGAGTGGTATAATCCCATGACTTTTAGTCTTATCGATAAATCCGTTTGCACCTAAAACTTCAGATTCTCTTTTATTATTTTCTCCTGTCATAGAACTGTTTACAATTATAGGAATCTCTTTTGAATAGGGATTGCTTCTAATCATTTTAATGACTGTAAACCCTGACATCTCGGGCATCTCAATATCTGTAACAATTGCAGGAATATCTTTAGCATTTTCACCTAAAGAAATTACATAATCTAGAAGCTTTTTACCATTGTCAAAAAGTTTCATATCAATTTTTGCATTTGCAAATATTTGGATAAGAGCTCTTTGCGCTGTCTTTGAATCTTCTGCAATTAAGACTGTACCGTTTTTAAGCTTTTGAGGAATTACCAGGTTTTTGATAACTTCACTGTCTTTTATAACATCAACCATAGCGTGAGGTATAACTTGAGATAAAAGTTTTTCATAATCAAGAATAAGACATAAACTTCCATCTTCCAATCTGGTGTCATTCATAACGACACCGTCTTCTTTAAGTCTATAACTGTCTGGGGCATGCATCTGATTCCAGTTCTTTTTTATAACTCTGTACGCAGACATAATTCTGAGTCCTATGATAATACCATTAAAGTCACATATGAGTATGTTGGATCTTGTTATCTCTTCTTTTGTAAGCGTGACATTTAACCATTTTGGGAGATTTAAAATAGGTATTTGTAATCCCCTAAGTATAATAGTTCCTTCAAGAAGTGGGCTGGAAGAGGGAATTTGTGTTAAATAATGATTCTTAGATTCTACAACCTCTCTCGTTTTAAAAACATTTATTGCATAGTATGCTGAAGCGGATAAATCACTAACTCTGAAGACCAAAAGTTGAAGTTCATTATTTTTAGCAAGATTTGTAGCGGCATCAACTTTATCTAAAACAGACATATTTACCCTTTATTGAAAACTTCCTCAATCATACCTAAAATCTAATGAATAATGATTAAATATTAATAATGAAATGGTAAAATATTTCCAATTATACACGAAGGGTGAGAAAGTGAAATTTATTATTATTTTATTGTCTATGTATTCATTTTTATTTGCAAAAGTTTATTATTCTAAAGTGGAACCTTATGAGGTACGCAGTATCTCTTCCAATGTTTCCGGTCTTGTTCTTTTTGTAGATGAAGACAGTTTAGGTAAAAAACTTTCAGAGAAAGTATATTTAAAAATAGACTCTGAACTTGATGTAGATGAACTAAAATCTGTGCAAAATAAGCTCAAATACATTAATGACACTATTAAAGCAAATGAGTCAATTTTAGTGAATTTAAAAGAGTCTTTGAAAAGAAAAAGAGATAATTACAAACAGATAGAATCTTTGAAAATTAAGTCTCGTGTCGAAAAAGACAGAGAGTTTTATGATCTTGTTACTAGCGAGAATTTGTATCTAAATACTCAAAAAGAGATTAATAATTTGAAAATCCAGATGGCTGACTTGTCACACAGACAAACGCAGCTCCAAAGAAGTATCAAAGACAAAAATCTAAGTGATAAAGGCTTTGTTCTATACTCATTATCTGTAAAACCGGGGCAGGTTGTAGGTGTCTCTACGCCTCTTGCAAAAATTGCAGATGTTTCAAAAGCGATTTTGACGATTTATCTTGATGAAGCAGATGTGAAAAATGCTACCAAAAGATTGATATACCTTGATGATGTGAAAAGTAAGTATAAAATTTCCAGAGTTGTAAGTATTGCCGATGAGAAAAATATTTCAAAATATATGGCTCAAATTATTATTGATTCTCCAGAACTCTTTTCAAAGCTTGTAAAAGTTGAAGTAAAAGAGGAGTTATAAGGTGAATGACATCACTGCATGTTCTCTCGATTGCTATGATACCTGCACAATAGCTTACAAAGACGGAAAGCTCGAAGGTGCCAAGGATTGGCACACCCAGGGTTTTTTGTGCCCTCATATGAATCATTATGATAAATATGAGACTATAACTGCTCCGCGATATAAAGGCGAAGAGATAAGTTTGCAAAGAGCGCTTGAGCTCCTTAAAGAGATGTTGCTCAGCTGTAAAAAAGATGAGATATTGCACTATCGCGGGAATGGAAACTTTGGATTGATGCAAGAGGTGAGTGATCATTTTTTTGCCTCTTTTGGAGCAACCTTAACAGATGGAAACCTTTGTGATGGAGCTGGAGAAGCAGGAATTATAGAAGGAAGAGGCTCAAATAAAAATATGCCTTTTTCAGAAATAAAAAAATCAGAAGTAGTTATATTTTGGGGACGAAATCCTCATACTACTTCGAGCCATCTTTTACCTTTGCTAAAAGATAAAACTATTATTGTCATAGATCCTGTAAAAACAAAAATTGCAAAAACGGCTGACTTGCATATACAGATAAAACCTCGTGGTGATTTTTATTTAGCCATGATGCTGAGTCGTTTTTTACATATAGAGCATGGGTATGACGAAGAATTTTTACAAAATTACGCAAGTGAGTATCAAGATTTTTATGAACTTACTCAAACTATACGTATCAAGGCAACTTTAGAAAATATAGATGTTACATTGGGACAGATAGGAAAAGTTTTAGAGCTAATCCGAGGTAAAAAAGTTGCAATAGTCTGTGGAGTCGGAATACAAAAATATAGTGATGGCGCAGATATTATGCGTGCTATTGATGCTTTTGCAGTTTATTTGGGTCTTTTTGGAAAAGAGGGGTGCGGGGTTGCCTATTTGGGCCATTCTAAAGAGAAAATTGTATCGCCGTTTTATACAAAAGCCAAGAGAATTTCTAAGGTCAACACTGATTTTGCAAAATTTAAAACGGTGTTTATACAAGGTGCGAATCCTCTTTCACAGATGCCGGATACACTCAGAGTCAAAGAGTCCTTAAGCCAGGTAGAGAATGTTGTTTATTTTGGTCTTTACGAAAATGAAACCAGCGACAGGGCCGATTTAATTATTCCTGCGAAGAGTTTCTTGTATAAAAATGACATTAGAACCTCTTATGCGAATAACTTTCTTCTTAATATGAATAAAGTTGCCCAAAGCGATGTCGGAATAAGTGAGTATAATTTGAGTGCCTATTTATGCAAAGAGTTTACGGTTGAACTTCAAAGCGAAGAAGAGTATTTAAAACATTTTAAAAATCATGGAGTACAGAAGATAGACGGTTCTTTACAGGTTGAAGGCATAGAAGAGATTCCATATGCGGAAGGTTTTGACACAGATGATGGTGAGTTTGTTTTTTTAGAGGAGTTTGATACAGACTCAAATCCGGATGATAGACTTTTTTTGATAACTCCAAAAAGTCCTCATAGTTTAAATTCTCAATTTAAACGCGAGAAGAGTGTTTATCTTAACAGTTCTCTCGGATTTGATGAGGGAGAAAGGATTACTGTTTCCTCATCCAACGGAACTTTGAGTTTAGAAGTCAAACATAATGATGATTTGAGACCAGACTGCGTTTTGATTTATAGTGGTACAGCGGGTGTGAACAATTTAACGAGCTCAAAACACTCTTTAGATGGAAAAAATGCGATATATCAAGAAAATAAAGTGGAGATAAATAGATGAATATACAAGAATTAGATAAAAAATATGTGTTACCAACGTATGCAAGAGCAGATGTAGAGTTTGTGAGCGGAAAAAATGCGAGATTAGTAGATGCTAATGGCAAAAAATACATTGACTTTACTTCGGGTATTGCTGTTGTGAGTGTTGGACATGGAAATGAGAGACTGACAAATGCAATATGTGAGCAAATCAAAGATATGATGCATATGTCAAACCTTTATTACATTGCACCTCAGGCAAAAGCTGCTCAGAAAATCGTAGAAGCAAGCGGATACGATATGAAGTGTTTCTTTGGAAACAGTGGTGCAGAGGCGAATGAAGGGGCCATAAAAATAGCAAGAAAACATGGTGAAAGAGATGGCCAGGTAAAGCAGTATAAGATTATTACACTCAACCACTCTTTTCATGGTAGAACTATAACAACCGTAAAAGCAACGGGACAAGAGAGTATGCACAACTACTTCGGTCCTTTCCCGGATGGTTTTGTTTATGCAAACGGTATAGATGAGATTGAAAGTCTATTGGATGACCACACTGTAGCAGTTATGATAGAACTTGTTCAGGGTGAGGGCGGAGTCCAACCGCTTGATAAGCAAAAAGTGCAAGCCTTAGCTAAATTACTGAAAGAAAAAGGTGTCTTGTTGATGGTAGACGAAGTTCAGACGGGCGTTTACAGAACAGGAAAATTTTTAGCTTCAAATTATTATGAGATAGAACCGGACGTTATTACTTTGGCAAAAGGTGTTGGCGGCGGAGTTCCTGTCGGTGTTGTTATGACAAGCCTTAAAGGTATTTTTTCGCCAGGAGATCATGGTTCTACTTTTGGCGGGAATAATCTCAGTACACGTGCAATATGTGAGGTTATAGACATTTTAAATGAGTATGATGCAAACGGCGAGTTGGCAAGAGGAATTGCTTATTTTGATGCTGCGTTAGAGAATTTTTACAATGCACACAAAGAGTTGTTTATGGAAAAGGTCGGCATCGGCATGATAGCCGGTTTACGAGTAAAAGATGCCGATACTCTCGGTAAAATCATAAACGCAGCAAGAGAACACGGAGTGATGGTTTTAAAAGCTGGGCGAAATACTTTGAGATTTTTGCCACCACTAACAATAACAAAAGAGGAAATAGATGAAGGTTTTGAACTTTTACACACTGCTCTTACTACTCTCTAGCGCGACACTTCTCGCCAATGAGAATAATGCTTCGTTGGATGAGTATATCTCTGATTTGAAAAAAGCGCAGTTTAATTATGACTACCAAAAAAATGAGGCACAGGGTTCAATCCTTCGTGACTCATGGATAGCTCCGCTGAATCTTAATTATTCGCACTCTACAAGTAACCCTTATGACGCGGAACAGGTAAGCCAGGCTGCAGCCATCAAAATGGATCAGCCGATTTTTCAAAGCGGCGGGATTTATTACGGTATTAAGTTTGCAAATGCTTCGAAAGAGTATGCAGATTACTCTGTAGACGTAGCTAAACGCAAGATGATTAAAGACGCTATAACTTTGCTTATGCAGATAAAACAGAGTGAAATACGAGTGAAACGCCAAAATTTTCAGATAAAAAACTCAGAGATTAACTTAGAGCAAAAAAAAGAACAATATTTAAGCGGTCAGCTTGATTCCGGATTTTTAGATAGTGCTATCATAGAGAGAAACCTTGTTATTCAAGCATTGTATGATATTGAAACATCCAGAGAAAAACTTATTGCAAGCTTTAAAGCTATTAGCGATTTACCATATAAAGAGGCTCCTATTCCTCATTTGGAGCTTTTAAACGAGGAAGAATTTTTAAAAAATAATATTGTTTTAAAAATGACAGAGTCGCAAAATACGAAAGATGATTACAACAAAAATGTAACCGTTGCCAAATACTTGCCTAAAGTGAGTGTTACAGCGGGTTATAATTGGAGTAAAAGCGAAGGACAGCTTTTTAAATTGACAGACGGTGAAAGAGATTATTACGACTATGGCTTCAAGGTAAATATGCCATTAAACATTAACACTTTTAGAGACATAGAATCGGCTAAAGTAGATTTTTTAAAGTCACAAATCAAGGTAGAAGATGAAAAACGCGCACTTACATCTGTTTTCGTCCAAGTTCTTGAAAACATTAAAAAACTAGACAAAAAAATAGTTTTGAGTGTTGAAAACAGAGAGCTTTATGCAAAGCTTTTAGAAGATACTAAGAGTCTTTTTAACGCAGGATACAAAACAGAGTATGATATAGAGACACTCCAAAATTCTGTACAAATTCAAGAACTGGACTCTAAAATATTTGAACTAGACCGTCAGCTTGAACTTTTAACACTTTACGAAATGTATGTAAATGACTAGACTTAAATTCAGCGAATATATGACAGATTGGCTGTACGGTCAAGATGGTTATTACGCGAGTTATAAAGAGATAGGCAAGGGCGGTGATTTTTACACCTCTGTAAGTACGAGTAAATTCTTTGGCGGAACTATTGCAAAACACATTATTTCGTTAGTTGATGAAGGTTTTTTGCATCCAAGCGGAACAGTTTGCGAAATAGGGGCGCATCATGGCTACTTTTTAGCAGATGTCATTGAGTTTATTTATACGCTTCGACCTAATCTTTTAAAGACTTTACAATTTGTCATTATAGAACGATTTGAAAATTTACAGGAGTTTCAAAAAAATTATTTTGAAGAGAGTTTTGGCGATGCTGTCAATCTCACACATTATAAATCGCTGGGTGAACTCAAGTGCAAAACTGCGTTTTTTATTGCCAATGAAATCTTTGACGCTTTCCCATGCGAGCTTTATTATAAAGGTAAAACTGCAAGAGTCGATGGGCACAGTATAGAGTTTGATGTGGACGATGCCTGGGTAGATGAAAAAGCGAAGAAATACCACAAAGACAGAGGCGAAATAGCGCTTGGCTATGAAGAGTTCGCTAAAGAGATGGCAAACGCAGCTTCAAAGTTTGAATTTATGAGCTTTGATTATGGTGAGATGGCGGCACGACCTGACTTTTCTTTGCGTGTGTATGCCAAACATGAGGTTATTCCTTTTTTTGAAGAGAGTATAAAACGCGAAGAGCTCTTTGCAAAAAGCGACATTACTTACGACGTGACCTTTGCGCATGTTAAAGATGCTTATGAAGAGGCTGGAGTGACGTTTATAGAGTTAAAGGCTCAAATGGTCGCTTTAGTTGATATGGGAATTCTAGAGCTTTTAGAGATGCTCAAAGCAAACGCAGACGAGAAGATTTATGCACAAGAACTTGAAAAAGTAAAAATGCTTATTATGCCAAACTTTTTAGGGGAACGCTTTAAAATGGTACGGTTTAGAAAAAATGACTAATGTAATAAATATGGAACTTTTGGCGATTCATCTCTTCAAGCCTCTTTCAATAGCGACAATAGAAAAAATGCTGGGCGTTACTTTCAAAAAAGCCATAGAGGCAACGCATTATGCCCAAGTTGGCGAGGCTATGATTACCTACACAAATTTCAATGTACTAACACTTATAAATTGGCCCAAAGAGCATATTGAAGAGACACTTGACTCCTTTGGTGTTGTAAATGATGCGAACACTATTAATCAAGATTATCCAATTCGTATTGATGAGACAATAGAAAAGGCGTTTATGATTGATAATGAAAAAATTACACTCAAAGAGTTTAGTATCATCAATCTCATTATTATTTCTCATGTTATATCTCAAAGTGTTGCACTTGAAGTGTATGAGAAAAAGCTCTCAAGTTATTATGAAAAAAGCAGAAAACTTATCGATGCTTCTAATACTTTTTCTATCTTTAAGCGTGCTTCATTAGCAAGGTTTTCCAAGGAACTTGTTCTTGTGCGTCACGATATGCTTATAGACCTTTATCTGCTTGATAAACCAAATATTTTGTGGGACAATGAAGATGCAGAGCTTCTTTATAACAGACTTGCTTCGAGCTTGGAGCTTAAAGACCGTTTTGATATTGTCGAATATAAACTCAACAGTATTAAAGATGACATAGTAATGGTTATGGATCTCACAAACCATAACCACAGCTCTTTTTTGGAGTGGATTATCATCATCCTGATTATGATTGAGATTGTTATGGGTTTAATGGAGTGGTTCGGACTCAAATGATAGATATTTTGTTTCAAAGCTATTAACGCTGATTGGTTTACTCTCAAGGTAACCTTGAAAAGTATCGCATTTTGTAAATTCTAAAAAATCTAATTGCTCTTGTGTTTCAACTCCTTCAGCTACTATCGCGAAGTTAAGGATATGTCCCATTTTTATGATTGCTTGGGTAATAGCCGTATCATCTTTGTCTTGAGGAATATCCCCTACAAAGCTTTTATCTACTTTTAAAATATCCAGAGGAAATTTCTTTAGATAAGATAAAGATGAATAGCCTGTACCAAAATCATCAAGAACAAGCTTAACGCCCAATGAACGAAGTGCGTGTAAAATGACAAGAGAGTCTTCTGTGCTTTTCATAATGGCACTTTCAGTTAATTCCAGTTCTAGATATTTGGGATTAATCTTGAATTTTAAGATAGCATTTCGTACTTCATCCACAAAACTGTTGTCTTTAAGTTGAAGTGCTGAGACATTGATACTTATTGATAATGATTTTTGATGCTCTGTGTTCCATTTGGATAATACTCTGCATGCTTCGTTAAGTACGAAAGAGCCTATCTCTTTAATAAGATCGCTTTCTTCGGCTATAGGTATAAATTCATCAGGGTAAATCACACCTTTGATAGGGTCTATCCATCTTATAAGTGCCTCAGCACCCATAAGTTTTTTTGTTTTTATATTTATTTGCGGTTGCAGATATACTTCAAGCTCATTTTTGGCTATAGCCTGTCTTAAGTTCTGTTCTAACTCGATTTTTTTCCGAGCTTGCAGAGTCATTTCATTAGCATAATAAACAAAGTTATTGCCGCCTTTGCTTTTTGCCTGGTAGAGGGCCACATCTGCATACTGCAACATCTCTTGAGAAGATTTTATTTCTGCGTTTATAATACTGATACCTATACTTACACCTATTTGAAGTGATATATCACCTGTGAGATTCCAGGATTCAGTGAGCAGAGTGATAATTTCTGAAGCTATATTTCCGGCATCTTCAACATTTGTAATGTTTGGCAGGAGTATAGCAAATTCATCACCTCCCAAGCGGCATATTAAATCAACGTTTCTAAGTCTGCTGTTGAGCCGATCGGCTATTTTTTGTAAAAGTTCATCGCCTACCAAATGTCCATAGCTGTCATTGACATTTTTAAATCTGTCTAAATCCAAAAGCAAAAGAGCAGATATGGAAGGATGACGCCCATAGGCTCGTATACTGCTATCAAGAGAAGATAAAAGAAGCAATCTGTTTGGTAGTTGCGTAAGAGCATCGTGGTGTGCTAAGTGCTCCAACTGCTGTTCGCTTAGTTTTTGTTGCGTGATGTCAGAAAAAACACCAATGTAGTTTACTGTTTCCCCAAGAGTGTCATTTACCTGATTAATACTTAGAAGCTCAGGATAAAGTTCTCCATTTTTTTTGCGGTTCCAAATCTCACCATGCCAATAGCCGTCTTTTTGTATTTTTTGCCACATGTCTGTGTAAAATTCTTTATCATGCTTGCCGGATTTTAAAAAAGTCGGTTTTTTATTAATAACCTCTTTTTCACTATAGCCGGTCAGTTTGAAAAAAGCTTGATTAACACGGGTGATATTTTGATTTTTATCTGTAACTATAATCCCTTCATTAGTATTTTTAAATACAGATTCAATTTCACGTCGCTCTTGTTGTATGGCATTGCTTTCACTCACATCAAATAAAATACAATGGGTATGCAAGGGCATTCCTGCATCGTCATATGTCAGTGAACCATTAAGTTCTATGTGAATATTTTTGCCGTTTTTGCCTACAATAACAAAAGCCTGGTTTTGAATATATCCATTTTGTATGAATGGAGCAAATACTTTTCTAAATTCTTCCAAAGACCTCTCTGTAAGAAAATTACCGATGAACTTTCCTTTTACTTCATTTTCTGTATAGCCGCTAAGTTCTGTCCATTTTTTATTAACTTCTAGAATAGTTCCTTCTAAGTCGAGGGATTGATAAGCAAAAGGAGCGTGTATAAAAAGTTCTTTAAATTTTTTTTCATTCTCTTTGAGTTCTTCAATGAAATATTTTTGTGCGGTAATGTCACTTAAAATACAGTGCGTGTGCAAAAAAATTCCGTTTTCATCTTTGCTGGTTCTACCTTGAACCTGTACCCATCGTGCACCTTTTTTTTTGGTAATAAACTCAAATTCAGGGCCTTCAATAGCTCCACTTGAGACTAGTACAGGGAAGTTTTCCGTA
>Ga0180732_1002185_pt1 | contig 10725 bp, 14 predicted proteins | sample KR11_01MetaG_FD_148674 | JGI IMG/M metagenome (GOLD analysis project Ga0180732, IMG submission 148674) | Groundwater microbial communities from the Olkiluoto Island deep subsurface site, Finland - KR11_0.1 MetaG | ecosystem: Environmental > Aquatic > Deep subsurface > Groundwater | place...
AAGAGCCAATAAATAAAAAATTACGAGAAGAAATAACAATAAGAGATAATTATATATGTCAATGTTGTGGTTTAAGTGGGGAATATGGTAGTAATGCATACGAAACAAATGGAAAATTACATATACACCATATAATTCCAAATGGTGAAGCATCACTTAAAAATTGTATAACACTATGTAAATATTGTCATATAATTGTTCATATGATTTTATATATTACAAAAAGGTGGAGATATGTATTACCAAGATAGAATAATCATAAAAGAATTTACTGAAGGATGGATGACTTAAAATGACTTATGAAAAATTAAATATTAAAGGATGTAAATATCCAGAAAGAATAGAATGTATCTATCTTTCTTTATATACTATACCTATATAAACTATCGGACGTTTGTTTAAGTCTTATTCTTCTTTTTGGTTAATCCAATAGCTAATATAAATCCTATCAATCCAATTATAGCTAAAGGATATACATCCGATACTGTAGATTCCAACACATTGAATGTAGATTGATTCACAAGTGTAGACTGTAATGTAACATTATACATTGTATCACTATCTAAATAAATACTATAAGTATAATTATCATATCCTATCTGTTGATACAAAACAGAATAATCAGCAATTGAATCTGTTATACTATAATAACCATTAACATCTGAAAAAGTAGAATTATCATTAATAGTAATATATGTATATAAATTAGGAGCTCCAAATGTATTATTAATATATCCAGATAATGTATGATAAATAATATTTGAAGAAAAACTACTCCAAGTTGTCCAAATAGGAGGATTTGATACACTTCTCCTTATTCTCATTGTATCATAATATCCCGCACCATCCAAATTAGCATCACCACAAGATAAACCTGATATAGAAGTTAAATTACCTCTATCTGGTGTATTCATATTACTAGCTACTATATTATAATTAGAATCATAAATATATAAATCATATGTAGAAAAAGGATCTGAAATATGTGATACAAATTGGAATAAATACCAAGTAGAACCTACATAATCACCAATTTTATTCCAAGCACCATCAAAATAACCAAAATCATAAGTTCCTGTATCAGACTCAAATCCTGATGTAAATGCTGGTTCATATGAACCAGCTATTTGTTCTGGAATACAAAATCTTTTAGTATCACCAGGAGTCCACATCCAAACTTCATATATAATATCATTCCCAATATCATACTTAGGTATAGATAAATAAGTTTCAGCATATGCTCCAGTATTATCTTGTTTCATAGAATAAATACCATCCTTAGGATTAGTTAATGAAACCGTAGAAACTGAACCAGCAGCTTGTGTCCAATCTGTTATACTATCATCTTCAAAATCATCTGCCCACAAAAATGTAGTATGTATATTAGAAGTTGAACCAACTCCTAAATTTCCATAATACATATTCACAGTTCCATTCCCTGTAACATTAACCCATAATCTACCAAACATACTTGGATCAAACCAATATGGTAATAATGTTTCATTATCCAATAAAAATCTCACATCTGCTAAAGTAGAATTACACTTCCCATTACAAAAAACATGTGTAATATTATTATTCCCTACAGAATTCGAAATATTTAATGATATTTGATAAGGACGAGAACCATTATCAATATTATTACTAATCATGTAATTCCAACTCGAATTCCACCAAGGATTAAACAATTTATTCTTTGAAACATTATAATCTCTAAGACTACCATACACATTATAATTATCTCCATCTTTAACAACATCAGAAATAATAATATTTAAAGACTTCTCATTATTCAATGCATTAATAACACCTACAACTGAAGGCACAGCTTTCATTTCTATAACAGTCTTAAATTGATTAAATTCTATCTCTTCATTAGAAACTACAGAATAATTAAAAGGAAATGCTGATGCTACTGGTAGACCTATAATTAATCCGATAAACAACATATAGCAAACGATCTTTATATGACTATACATTTATCTTCTTCCTTTCTTTCTTGTTTGTCTATTTTTCTTTAATATTATGATAGTATAATCTGGATGTTCTTTTGCCAAATGTTTCTTTGTCTTTTCACTATTCTTTCCTTTTAGAAATACTAATTGACTCATACTATCACTCCAAATTTATATGCTACTATTGCGATTATTGTTCCTACAGATAATGTGAAACCCACAATTGTAGATTTCTGAATTAATTTGATACCCAATTCTTTTGATAATTTATTTTTATTTATCAATTCTTTCCAAGACTTTGTTTCAATACTTTCCATTGTATAGTCTATAGTTATACATAAAACCAATAAGAATATACTTTCAAACAACATCAGATTGAGGACATAATCTGACATCTGAGATAGTATATCATTTAATGTTATTACATTTGTTGGTTGTCCGAATATAAATTCTTCCATAATTTATTTCAACTTTCTTTTTTGTTTTGGCTTTCTTTTTTGTTTTGGCTTTCCTAAAATTTGTTCTAAAGCATATACAGCCAATTTTTGTTTATATGTTCCTCGTTTTCTAACTTCTTTTCTTTCTTTAGCCCATCTACCAGATTTTTTATATCTTTTTAAAGTTTCTTTATCTTCCTTTAATCTTTTCAATATTTCTATTATACCCATAGTTTATTCCTCTTTCTTTCTTGACTTTGTCACCAAATATATCAACTTTCCCATTATCAATATTATAAACAATATATAAAATAGATAAAAGAAATTAATCAAATTATCTGGTATATTATCAAATAATACTTTTGTTGGACTTACTAGATCCACAATAAACATCAATACTATCAATGCGAAGAATAGCATAGACATAAGATCGTTGAACATATTAAATAACAATAATAATATAAGTGTTATTAATATAATTAGTAGCATTGTCATTTAATTACACCCACTGAGTTAATATGTCTTTTATCGCTCTTATAGATACAAATGCAAGAATCAGAGATAATGGAACCATAATTATTGAAGTTATAAATACTACAGTTGAATCATCAAATGGTGCTGGCAAATTTTCTAATAATCCAGCAATCCAATCACCTTCTTCATCTACAATATATGTGTAAGCATTAGACTCTTCAATTGGACTTGAGTTATATAAAACAACAAATGCCCCCAATATTGAAATAAATATAAGTGCTATCAGCACAAATTTTATTTCTATTGTAGTTATTTGTGTCAATTTCCACCGCCACTCCCGCCAACATTAGAAATTTTTGTTGCCATCATAGCTGCGAGCAACAATATCATCAGAAGTATAATTGCAAACAATCCCCAAAGTGGGAACCATCCAATCAAAGTAGATGCTATCATAGTCACAAATATACCAAGTGCCACAGGAACTGGTGCTCCACCTGTTATAGTACCAATAATAACAGCAGTAGCAAGCATAACAACAACAGACCAGAATACTGTATTAGATAATAATCCTAATATATCTGAAGTCATTTCATCTGATGTTGTTGTTCCAACAACAGGTGTAACAGTAGGTGTAACATCAGGCTCACCTGAAATAGTACAATCTGTATTTCTATAATATGCTATCGCTCTATCTTTTATAGTACCTGAATTATCATAAATTTCATAATTTATAGCAGACTTATCTCTTATTTCTATATCAGTCATAATTCTTGATATACTTCCAGAATTAAATACAGAATAAGTTTTATTGACTGACTGCCCCACTTTATTCACATATAATTCTTTTATATGTCCACCAGCAGCAGTAGAATTATAAATTATTTTAAATTTCTCATCTCTACAAATATTTTGAGTACTTACAACTATACTATATCCATCAGTTCCTGCTGAAATTACAGTAACAGGAATCGAAACCAAAACTTTAGGAGTTGTATTTAAAACATTAGTCTTTGCAGTTAAATTAACAAAAGAAGCACCAGTCTGTATAACTCCATAATCTGATTCTTCTAAATCTAAACTACCTGAACCAACTTGACTTGTCACTTTTTGATACGAACCCATAATATTCCCAGAACTTACCAAACTTACATAAATATAAGAATTATTAGTCCAATTAATACTATCTACTTGATACAAATAATATACTGAAGACTTCTTGTTATATACATTATTATCTATTTCTAATTTCGAATATAATATATCTACACCAAGATCAGTTCCTGATTCTAAAACTTCTACATCAATTTCTGCATCAACCTTAAAAGTATCAAAATTCCATAAAGCTAATCTAAACTTCCCCACTTCTGAAAAAGTAACATTTGTTACACCATTAACACCTGAACCAGTACTAATATACTTTGTATATGATTCTGGAAAACCCCAATAATCATATTTTTGTAATGTTAAATAAGAATCTACAACATTTCTATCATGAGACCAAATATAAGGTAAAGTCTGTCCCATAACAACAACTCTTTGACCTTCCAAATATTTATCAGCAGACAATCTCATGTAAGCAGAAGAACTATCCTGATAATCCCCAGAAGTAGCAAGAATTATTCCTTTAGTCATCTGAACTACATAAGTTCCAGTACCATCACCTGTTCCATCCCAAACATTAAAATCTCCAACTGGAATATCTATTGTCCCACTCATTGTAGATAATACATAAACATTAGAATCTAACAAATTTCCATTAATAGGAAATGGAACACCATCCTTCATTATATAAGCCCAATAATTACAAACTGAAAAACCAAACAAACAATCTCTTTTATTCCATTCTGTTTCATTAATATTCCAATTAAATGAAACTGTATCACCTATATAATAATCAGATTTCGTCCAAGATACACCCGAAGCACCTGGAGGCTCAGTTTCCATATAAAAATTATCATATCTTATAATCGTAAATGTATCTGGTCTTCCAACAATAAATAAATCAAACTTTGTGATAGTAGTAAAATCATTAACTCTACTTATAATATCTGTAGACATTAAAACATCATCTTCATATATTATAATTTGATAATCATCTGTATCATCTAAATATGTTATTTCTACATGATATATTTTATGAAAATCTAAATTTGTTTTTGTTACAAATTCTGGATTAATACTTCCATTATCATAAAATCTAAATCTGAAAGTTCCACTACCTGTATGTTCTGCTACTAAAGCAGCATAAGTAGTTGTATTCATAGCAAATTTTGTATAAACAAAACCTTCAGCACTAGTTGATGCTACATGAACACTCTCATCATACATAAAATCCCATTCCCAATATGTAGCATCAGTAAAACTTCTATATAATTCTTTATTATTATATGCTGCTGTTCCAACTACATAATACGTTCCATCTATTGAAGGACTATCAGACTGAACAACCCAAGAACCATCACTTGTCCAACCAGAACCAATAGTTCCGTCATTAAAATTATTAGAATAAGTTGTAGCAGATGCTATATTTGCAAATAAACACGCTATTATCAATGTCAATATTATTTGTTTTATTTTCATTTATTATCAATCCATTTATATTATTTGTATAAATTTTTATACAAAAAATACTGGATGGAGGATTTTAACCCTCCAATCTATATTTTATTTTTTCTTGATCCCAGCCATGATGAAATTTACAATTAGATAAATTCCAGCAAGACCTACAACCAACGCTCCGAGGCTTGTATATAGGGGTGAGACAGTTGCACCTAATTGTGTCTGATTCACACCAATCAAGTAGCTAACTGCTAAGGGGAAACCTATTGCTACAGTCGCAACAATTATAATCGCACCGAGAACTGTTTCCATTGCTTTACCTGCATCTACCATCAAAATTCACCCCCTTTTTCATTTAGAATATTAATAGAGTACATATATGATCCTTATAGTATATAAAGCTTTCGTTCATTTTACACTTTATTCTATAATATCATATATACTTTTAACTTTCATATGAAATATATCTATATCTTTTCCTCTATTCTTATTATTCATTTTAGTACTTATCTTTATAAATCCCCATGAATCTCGGAATTTGAACATAAGATATGGAACTATTCCCAATTTTTTTGCTGCTATTATATGTTTATTCATATCTTTTGTCTTTGTATATAAATTTCCACTAGGATTCATACTTACTACATCTACCGTAATTACATTAGATTGTATGTCAAATACTTCCTTCCCATTTAAATGCTTCCATTCTATCTCGGAATTTGAACATAAGAATTCATATGCTTCAAATTCGGTTTTATAACCACTTTGGTCAGTTCTTGGACTATCTAGTTCTTCACCACTGATTTTTAATGAAGTAGATATTTCCAATGTGTTAAATCCATCCATAATTAATTTTGCTGTTTCAGATTGTAAGTCATATACTTTGTATTTCTTATACTGAAAATTTGAATCAAATATTAATACAATTAATTCTATTGGAAACCATTTGCCATCCGGTGCTTTGCGTGTTGAGTCAAATGCACGGATAAATGGTACCCTATATGATCCACAAATATTCCTCAATGATGGCGGAATTTGATTCTTTAAGAATTGTGAAGTAATAACAATATCATTAAATTCCTTTCTAGCAGTTCTAGCACATACATTTATGAGTTGTGCTTCTTTACAGTTCCACGCAGAAATTGTCCCACTGATGTCGTCAATTGTCATGTGGATATTATTAGCATTTTCAATATCCTCCATACACCGAATTTCAGGTATCCAGTTTTTCTTATTATTTCTTATCTCATTGTTATGTGACCACGCAAAACATAAATTCCCTCCAATTTTCCGCCCTTTCTTTTTTGAAATATATGATAAAATAGCAGCGTCTATTGTCTTACCAGCACCTGTTTCCTGGACAATATTTCCTTTTGTGTCAGAAACAAATGATATAATACCTGGATTATATTGTATCCATTTAGAACCATCCCAAACCTGTTTTATGAATACACCATTATCGTACATGTGTCTGAGTTTGCCAAATGGATCAATAAAATCATACAAAGTTCCTGTTATTATCGTTAAACTCATGTTTGCTCAAAAATTTTATCTCCCGTTTCAACAATCTTTTCTTCAACATTTTTCTTTTGACCATATGGCTTAATATACATATTTGGAGGCGGCGTATGTTGTTCGACAAAATCTTGACCTTCAGCTTTTGCGCCAGCTTGTAGAATTGCTTCGTGTCTACCCTTTCCACCTTCAAGTGCTATTCTAGCGACTTCTTGAAGTGTCTCTCTGATCGATGCAATCTCAATATAAATTCTTATATGAGGCACCCCATTCACCAATTCTATATTTGGTTCTGATTCAAATTTCTTTAAATCATTTATGTCCCAAACCCCATCTTCAAGTTCTTCTACACTAATTAGTATAGAATCTCCACCATATCTTGTGTTCTGAAGAGTCCCGTAATATCTTTGAATATAATTTTCTACTGATCTTTTAACATCGTCCATTGAATAAAACCTGGTTTTTAATATCGCCTCTGTGGCGTCACCAGTTATTTCTTTTGCTTGCTTATTGACTATAAACATCTGAGACTTTTGTTCTTCATCAGAATCAATTTGTAATGTCCCCTCCAAATCTTTCATTGCCTCCATTGAATCTATCTTTTGTCTCAAAGATTTTAATTCTTTCAAAATATCATTATCTTCTTCTTTCTCTTCTTTAAGTTCATTATGATACCTTGTTTTATTCACTTCATCTTTTGGAACTTGACAAAATCTTTTATGTGCTCCCAGATTTTTTATATTGTCTCTTCCACATCTATCACAAGTTGACATTTTAATACCTCGGAATTGTATTATTCATATTTGACAAAGTACTAAGCATATCTTGATTAAATTGATAACTTGTATATGCATTGTATAATCCAATTATTATCATTGCGCCAATAGCATAAAGGATATATTTCATGAGTATATTTATATCTTCTTTATCTTTATTCATACTGACGGAATTAACAATACCATAGAAATATCGGGAATTCATTTTCGGTGATTCCCACTTTGCCTGTGGACTTTTATCTTCCATAGGTCTGCAATCATGTATATCCCAATGTAGAACTGTTTTTTGGAAATCCCACGGATATAAATATATACCACCATTGTGTAAGAAATAATTCCCCTTTCTTCTTACAGTAACATATGTATCTCGGATTGATGACGGATCATGAAGAACAACCTGTTGAAATTCCGCTCCACCAGAAATCATCATCTTTCTTACAAATCTTGTGAATACAGTATCCTCTATACAATATGTTGGTAGAGATGATATAAAACTAATAAATGATTCTTCTTTCTGTCTTTGTGTCATTTCAGGCTTACAATATTGTACACCATCCTTAGCAAGTCTATCCTGTATATTTATTGCCCTTGATTTCCAGAACTTGCCAAAGATTGGAACCACCGATAAAAAAGAGAGATTAGAATTCTTAAAAGCCATCTTAAATTTGTATAGAACAAAAACAATCAAACCAATTGTCGAGAGTGCTAAAACAAATATAATCCAAGTTATTATTAATGAGTTTATATCCATATTAATCAATTACTATATATGATCCTTATAGTATATAAAGCTTTCGTCTCGTAGATATTATTATTCGTACCAAATTTTAAATATACTCTAAAATTTTTGACAGATTAAAAATGGATAGTTGGATTGATACTTAGAATTGTACTCAACAGTTAAAAGAAAATCAACATTATAAAGGAATACTTTTGTATATGGTATACTATAATATATATTTAATACCCTTTCTAATAATTATATAATAGTATATAAAAATAAGGAAGTGTTTCTTTTAACTGTTGATTTTCTTTTAACAGTGGTATATGAGTACTATGATTTAACTACTTACCTATTTACCTACTTACCTACTTACCTACTTAGTTTTTAACGATTTACTACTTAGTTATTTACTACTTACTACTTAGCTACTTACTAATTTGTTAATGATTAATCATTTATTATTTAATAATATAATTCTATTTATATATGAATTATGGGTATAATAGGGCTGAATTACGGCAAATCTATATATACTATTAGAGCCTTTAAGGTATTGTTAGTATGGTATCCTGGTGGTTTGTAACTAACACTACTTTTATGCCACCAGGAGTCTCCTTTGTGGAGATATAAAAATAAAAGTAGACAAACAAGGAGACTAGATATAAATGAAAATAGAAGAAATAACGGATATTGTATTAAAAGAATACAAATTTAAAACAATGGTAGATGATGAGTCAATATTTGTCTACAAAGATAAACAAGGATATTATATTAATGGAGAGCCACAACTCAAATATATATGTGCAAATTTGCCTGAATTAGCAGGTTCAAGAAATACAAATACATACTCTTCACTCAGACTTAATGTTATTGGAAAAACATATACTGATAGAAAGACATTTGTTCCACCAGTTGGACTGATAAATCTATCAAATGGTGTTCTTAACATTAATACCAAAGAATTATTAGACAGGTCACCAGATTATAACTTTCAAGAAATGATACCAATTAAATTTGACACAAACGCTGTGTGTCCAATGTTTGATAAGTTCATATCTGATGTTATACCAAAAGGAGATATAAAATTAATACAGAAATGGTTTGGATATCATTTCTTACATGACAATAGATATAAGGTTGCTATGCTTTTATTGGGTGTTAAGAATTCCGGAAAATCTTTGCTATTGTCAATATTAGAAGAATTTGTAGGACAGGATAATTGTTCACACTTTGAATTGAGAGACTTTGATAATACTATGTCTCACTCCATTCCGTCTTTGTATGGAAAAGTAGCAAATACGTATGCAGACATGACAATGAAGATGTTAAGAGATGTTGGTAAGTTCAAAGTCCTTACAGGTAATGATTATGTATCAACAAGATTTCATCACAAAGAACCTTTTAGTTTCAAACCATATACAAAGATAACTGTATCAACAAACAAATGTCCTCATATTGGTGGAGCAGTATTAAATGATGAAGCATATTGGTCAAGAATTAAAATATGTCAGTTTAATGTGCCAAGATATGGGATATCAGATGAGGAACTTGGACAAAAGATAATATCATCAGAAATGTCCGGTGTTCTGAACTGGGCTCTCGAAGGATATAACAAAGTCTTAAAATCAGGATTTAAAGATTATCCCGCAGTAAGATCAAAAAAGATATGGATAGATAGTGCTATGTTTGTAGAAGAAGTAGACAAAGCAATAAATGGAGTTCCTGATTTAAATGATAGAAGTCTATTTAACGACCATGGTGTTCCTATAGAATTGAATGGAATTTTAAATATATGAGGTATAAAATATGAATAAAATATGTCGAGATTGTGAATACCGTGGACGGATGAAGGAAACAAGTGTTTGCCTAGATTGTATAGACTATGGAAAATTTAAATCTATGAGGAGAAATATGTATAAATTGAGAGAAATAACACAGGACTATATTGACTATCTTAATAGTCAAGAATTCCTTGATAATGAATATCCAGAACAAAATCTAAAACCAACGGATAAAATGAATAATGGAATATTTGATCCGAAATATGATTATTTAAGAGAGAGTATTGATAAACATACATATAAAACAATGAAGAATAGGTTTATCTCTCTTAAATTATCTACAGAGCTCCACAGGACGCATATGGGAATAGATAATCAGGAATGTATAGATATATGTCATTAGAAGGATATAAATTTGAATGTCAATCTGGATGTGGAGGAGCAATAGCTGATCCTTGTGTGATATATACTGGTAATGTGTCATTATCTTTAAGACACAAATTC
>Ga0180732_1002186_pt1 | contig 10723 bp, 16 predicted proteins | sample KR11_01MetaG_FD_148674 | JGI IMG/M metagenome (GOLD analysis project Ga0180732, IMG submission 148674) | Groundwater microbial communities from the Olkiluoto Island deep subsurface site, Finland - KR11_0.1 MetaG | ecosystem: Environmental > Aquatic > Deep subsurface > Groundwater | place...
CGGATCGGCCAAAGAACTTTCCGAGAAAGTTTTAGATGCGGAAGTGGTTGCTGAAAAACCTAAAAACAAAGGGGGCCGTCCCAAAGGTTCTACTAAGAAAACTAAATTGGCTAAAGACGTTAGGGATAAGATCCTTCAGCGATTTAGGATCGACGAGTTTCTTGATCTTGTGGATAAAGACCCCAGGGTAAAACGATATTTCTATCTTGAACTCATCCCCAAGATGCTCCCACGTATGAGTGAGAAAGAAGTTGAAGAGAAATTTGGTGTGTCGTTCTATTTTGGGGATGAATCAAAAAGTAAGTCAACGAAACAGATTGACAGTAAAAAAGAATCAAAGAAAGAAGAAAAAGAATTGCCGATGAATCTTGTATTAACTGGAGCGCCTTTACCAGAAGGGTTGAAATGAAAAAAAGAATTGATCTTACCCAAACTGAAAGATTTATAATTTTGTTTAGGTGGAAATTATATCAAACTTGGGGAATCTGGAAAGTTGGTAAAAAATGGAACCAATAAAAATAAGTCTTAACCCCACTCAAGCTAAATTCGTAAGGTCAAAAAAACATATCACGGTTTTGATCGGGCCTCAAGGCGAAGGCAAAAGTTGGGCTGCTGTTGGCGCAATGATGTTTCACGCCCAAGCTATTGGTAAACAAATTACTGGTTGCATTATTCGTGACAAGTTTACCAACATTGAACGAAACACAATCCCTACTATGCAGAAAATGCTAAAGGGATATGGCCATTTTTCTGACGGTGGGAAGAAGTTTGAGTGCCCTGAGTTGAAGTTAAATTTATTTGGCATAGACGATCTTGCCTCTATGTCAAACTTACAGGGTTCTGAAAATGCTATTGTCTGGATCGAGGAACCGGCCCCCATCTATGAAGTAGGAAATGCCGGACTCAGGGAAGAGGTTTATGATATTGCCTGTTCAAGAGGCCCCCGCGAGATAGGCCAGTGGCAGAGGATCTTGGTTACGATGAATCCTTCGAGCGAGGACGCCTGGCCCTTCCATCGTTTTATTGAGAACCCCGATGAAGATATGCTGGTACTGAATATTCCCTATGGGGAAAATCCATATTTACCACTGGAGGAACGTGAACGTACAAAAAAGGCATTTGCCAACCGCCCCGACCTGTATCAACGATATGTAGAGGGGAAGTTCTCTTTTGTGGCCACAGGAATGTCCGTTGTTTCAGAGTATCGAGAAGAGTTCCATCGCAGTAAGAATATTTTAATCCCAAATCCCACATTAAAAACATATAGGTTTTGGGATGGAGGCTTGAACCCCACGTGTATCTTTGGTCAATTAACGAACAAAGGGCGTTTTATTGTATTCGATACTCTAAGGGGGGAGAATATCGGAATGACCCAATTTATTAAACAATATGTAATACCATTGGTAAATGAAAAGTATAATAAGATTCCAGAATGGAAAGATATTGGAGACCCCAATATTGCAAATCCTGAACAATCTGACTCAGATAAATGTGCATCACAAATAATTAATTCGGAATTACGAACTTCTTTTGAATCCGGCACAACTCCATTTTGGCCAAGAAGAGAGGCGCTGAAAGAAGCACTTAGTCGGAATGTAGATGGACTTCCATTGATTCAATTAAGCAGGAACGAAGGGATATTACATCGTGCGCTTCGGGGAGGATGGCACTTTAATGTGAATGCATCTGGAAAAGTTACCAGTAAAATTCCAGAAAAGGACATCCACTCACATCCTGGGGATGCCTTTAGCTATGGGGTAGAAAAACTTTTTACATACACCGAATCCGATAAAAGTTATATAATTCGTAAACCTAATAAGATTGCAAAATCTTACACTACAAGATCTCCCGGAATTACCAAACACGTTAATAAAAGGAAAAGGGATCATGGCATTTGATAAAAAATCCTACATGAAAAAATATAATAAAGATAATAGGAAACGTAAAAACCGATGGACGAAAAAGAACCCTGAATATGCAAAATTATGGAGAACGGGACATCCCCAGAAAGTTAAGGAGCAAAATAAAAACTTTCGTTCATCTTATCAAGTCGCCTGGCGAATCTGGTTTTTGGAAAATGGATACATTCCCCCTTCCCCACAATTTCATTATCATCACATAGATCCCAGAATCAAGGAGTTTGAGATAGGAAAATTTGTGCCAACTTATCCATGTTCTATAAAATGGCAACACGTAGTAATGGAAGAATTAGAAAAATGCATTTTACTGTCATCTAAAGAACATAAACAATTACATATGGGATTAAGTAGGGATAAAATATGAGAATTATTTGGAGATGGCGAGCAAATGTAATTGATTACATAGGATTGCTGGGTGTAGTCGGAATAGGTTTAAATGGTTGGAAGAAAAATGATTGGATCTTGGCCGGAAGAGACGGGTGGGTTGCCTATCTCGAAGAAAGTCCCAATGGTAAATAGATTGCAACGAGAATCCAACGCCGCAATGCGCAAGTGGAAAAGAGAAACCAAGGAGGGCAACCGGTTCAAAAGTTGGGAATATTACCATAGAAAAAAGTACCTTAAAGTACAAGAACTTATTGATCGCAATATCCTCATAGAAAACCTGCCAGAATAATTTTTAGCAAATCTTCTACCAATTACTATAGGTATAAGGGCAATAAGACTATCTATCGCCAAGAAACCAAAGAGAGTGGCAAACGTGATAGTTTGCCCTTTTTTATCTATGGAGAATATTACTACCGTAACGTTTTATTCATATGTATTTCCATATTGGGGTACTGCCTGTTTCCATGATGTCACGCGATTAGAATTTTGTACAGGATCATGGAAAAGGAGATGTTGTCATTGTGGGGCACTTATAGATGCCTAATTGGACTCCAGTTTACAGAAACAAACAACGGACAAAAGACCAAGAAAGATGGGCATGTAAGGGGTGTTCGACCATTGCTGATGGGTCACATGAACATGGCCCTCCGAGACACGTATGTAATTGTGATGTCCATATTCGTAATATTGGAAGTAAGAAATTTAGAGAAAAATATGATTTAATTCAATGGGATAAATAAGTGTGCACCCCATGGATACCGTTGGGTGGTGAAGTACCGGTCATAATCGCCAGCCTAACTGGACGCAGGACGGTGATTCATGGGTTTTACAGTCCCCAGGAGGCCGCAAAGCGAGTCTCCTGGATTTAAATTAAGGTAACGAATGCCAAGAACCAAAAACGAAGGTGAAGAACGGTTAGAAGCCGCCAATGCGTATTCCAAAGAAAGACCAGAACACTTTGTAGAATATTGTCTTGAATCTGTTAAGGAATCGGAGAATGCCACCCAAGATATCAGGGATCTATGGAGTGATCTCTGGGACAGTTATTGTAATAAAATGGATTTCGGTGACAAAGAAGAGTGGCAGAGCAAAATTATCACCAACAAACCATTTACCACTGTCCAACAGGCAAAAGCCATTATACGGAAGGCACTTGAGAGCCCCGACTATTTTAACATAGAAGGGGTTAACTTGCTTGGGAAGCAAGTTACTCCTTTTGTCAAGGCAATTTTAGATTATCATCTCAATGAACAGCATGGGCATTTTCCGCTCCAGGCCGCAGATGCTACTGAAATGGGATTTATCACCGGACAGTCGATGGAGATTATCCCCCAGTGGGATGAGGTAAGTGGCCTAACTATTACGTGCGTTCCCCCGTGGCATATTTTTAGAGACCCAGATGCCAGACGCAGAAATCCTTGGTCTGGTATGTATTGGATTCATAGGGAATGGATTGATCAATGGGAATTGATCCAAGGATATAAGGAGAAAATCTTTAACGAGAATGTTAAGAAAATTGATTCAACCGATAATTACAGTTCGTCTAAAAATAAAGACTTGGATAAAAAGGATATTACCTGGCATCGTAACAAGTTTAGAAAAAATTGCGAAGTTTTTGAGTTCTGGGGTGTAGTATTAGATCCAAAGGGGGAACTGCTCCTTCCTAATGCCACTTTTACCATAGCTGGTCGTCAGCTAATTCGTAACCCAAGACCTAATCCATACGTGAAGATCAGGTGGCCGGGATCGAGTTTTTCCCCCTTCTCTCATTTGCTTAGATTTGAGGGACGTGGATTACTTGAGGGGGTGTTAACACTCTGGTGGTTACATAACAATATGCTTAGTTTGCATGCCGACGCGGTAAGTTGGGCCGTGAACAAAATTAAAGAAATAGACCCATCTTTAGCAAAATATGCAACTAATCTTGAATTATATCCTGGAGCAGTTTTGGAAAGAAAGGCCGGAGGACAAACTCCAATCGTTACTGAAGTTGCCGGGGAATCTGCCAACATGGACATGATGCCCGTATACGGATATTATGATCAATTGTATGAAAACGGTAGTATGGTTAATCAGTTTGTTCAGGGTGGCGCCGGTACACGACCCAACATTACCAAGGGTGAGGTTGAAATTAAAACTCAGATGTCACTTGGTATCTTCGATTCTATAGGAAGTGATGTTGAGGCTGGACTTGTGAATGCCGTTTTATCGTGCATAGAGACTGTAATTTTAAACTGGGGATCTAACGACATTTTACAAACCATGGGGGATGAGTTTCCGGTTGAGGCCAGACAACTTGCCAACATGAGTAAGTTAGATAAGGTAGGTTTTCTTAAACAGAACGCCATACTCAGGATTCAGGGAATTTCAGCCCAATTAAAACAAGCAGAGATGCTTGAGAGATTGCAGGTTTTTATGAAAAGACTTGAATCCCCAATGTGGATAAAATATGTGAAGTCTTTTAAATTGCTGCAAGAATTTGCAAAGATGATTGGCTATGATAGGGCAGAATTCCTATGTACACCAGAAGAAGCCCAACAGATAGACCAGATTGAGGGACAATTAGCAATGGCCGCTGCACAAGAATCTAAACAGGCGGAGATCGTGGGCATGGAAGAAGTAGCAGCTAAAAAAACTGGCCCAGTTAACAAAAGTCCCGTTCCAAAAGAACCGGGAAATCCAGGTAAGGGGGATTTAACATCACCGGGGTTCTAATATAAATTACTCCGCACCTTATGGCGTTGGACATGGCTTCTGATCCCGTGAGCCAATTAATCACGGGGTATTAGGAAATTGAATGAAAAATTGGTTAGGCAAACTTGATAAGAAAGTAATTCAGGGCAGCGATACCTTCACCCAAACCGATATTATGAAGGGTCACAAAAGATTAATCCGTGATCCCAAAGAGGGTGAAAGGGAAGCAAGGGATGCAGTTCTTCTTAAACAAATTCAAGAACTGAATAGACAGAATCAAGAGATGATGCCTAAACCGGAACCCGAAAAGAAAAAAGAAAAAGTCATTGTTCATAGAAAGGGTGGGGGGCCGTATTCTTATCTCCCACAAAAATAATATGTGTGCAGGCAGTAAAAGAAAACATACACCGATTACATCAGAAGCCGAACAAGGATTATTTGGATCTGAATTGGCGAGGCGAAGATCAGGTAAAAAAAGTAAAATACCAAGTGTGACTACGGCTGAGTTAGAAAGTCATCTACATGAATCGGCGGGAAAGAATCTTCCCAAACGTGTCCATGGTAGTGGGGTTTTTGTCCAAGAAGATTTTGCACGTGGTTATAGGAAGGTATAATATGGCCGGATTAGGAAGTAAATTAAAACCAGAGTGGTTAAAAAAGTTGGAGGCTGCGACGGCTCCTGAAGATAAAAAAGAACTTCGGGTAGAGATTCCCAAAGAAATTGAAAAAGGATATACAAAAGTTAAAGAAGATCCATCAATAAGTAATCCCAGATGGCGAAAATTAGTTAGATAATTGGAGGAATGAAATGATCGAACACAAAGCAGTATTTAGTTATGGCACAACATTACACGCAGAACAGTTATCTGTTTTTACAGATCTGCCATCTGGCTTAACACATACTCTTGTGGTTGTTGCCGGTATAACAACGAACGGGGTTACTTATACGTTAAGGCTAAGAGATGCCGCCGGAAATATATTATTTTCAAAAGCATCTATTGCCGACAGCTCAACTACGGTTCTCGGCCCAAGCAGTTCTGAAAACCATGAGTGGCCCTTTATCAATGGCGGAAGTATTGGAATTGATCCGAGTGGAGATGCCGGAGCATTACATCCGGACGTAACAGTCTATGTTTATGCGGTGAAAATGTAATGCATAATCGTGGCGGAAAATTTATTATCTTCTTTGGTGATCCATATGGAGCGGGTGGGATTCCTGCCTCTGCCTTACTTGACGAAGATGGTCAGGCATTACTTGACGAAGATGGAAATTATTTATTAGAGGAATAAAAAATGGGAAAATTTACTTCTTATCCAGCGGACGCAAGTCCAAGTAGTGACGATCTTGTACTAACAGTCAATGATCCATTAGGGGTTCCTGCAAATAAAAAAGTTACATTAAGTTCGGTATGGGTTCCTGCTGAGTCGGCATCCACGAGGGCAAGTTCGGTTGCAGTTCAAGTTGCGAATGAATCTTCATCCCGTGTAACTGCGGATAATACGTTAACGAGTGCCGTAGTGGCTGAATCTTCATCGAGAGTAGCTGCTGACAATACATTAACTTCGGCAGTTGTTGCGGAATCCTCGTCTCGTGTTGCGTCGGACAACGCCTTAGATACTAAGGCAGAGTCGGCTTCGACAAGGGCTTCGAGTGTTCAGGATAATGTTAATGTATTGACATCAGCGGTTGTGGCAGAATCGGCTTCCCGTGTAGCGGCAGATAATGTTTTAACATCGGCAGTGGTAGCCGAATCATCTTCAAGGGTGGCTGCTGACAATGCGTTAGATACAAAGGCTGAATCAGGATCAACAAGGGCCAGTGTAGCAGATTCTAAAGCCATTAGCGTGGAATTGCAGTTTTCTTATGTTCCAACAACCACACTTAGTAGTGCATCCACATTATCGACAGATCAGATACAAGGTGGATTTATTATGGTGTCTGCCGCTGTTACCATTACGCTTCCGGCGGTTGTGATCGGGGCTTTGATTACTATTTATTCAACCGCAGCAAATGCTGTTGTGGTAGATCCAGCCAATGCAGATAGAATCATACTGGATGGAGTTGATAAAACAGATGGAGTAGCAATTACGAGCGCAAGTGGAGCGGGCGATTATGTGACATTACTTGGTGATTCTGCTGACGGATGGACTGTAATCGGTCGGTCGGGAACTTGGACATAAAGGATTAAGATGCCTGGATTATTTGGAAGAACTGGACGTATTGCAAGTGGTGGAGGTTGGCTCCCCACCGACATCGGCGGTTGTAAACTCTGGCTGAGGTCTGATTTTGCTTGGCAGGATGCGGAAAAGACTGTTCCCTGCGTGGACTCAAGTTTGGTTTGGACGGGGGAAGATAAAAGTTTAACTGGCGATGCAATTCAGGCAACAGAAAGCAAAAGACCTGTCTATTTAACGAATGGTATTAATGGTCATCCGGTTTGGCATTTTGATGGATTAGATGATAGATTAGAATTGGCATCTGCCCCTGTTGACCCTCCATGTACGATAGCTATTGTTGGCCAATATTATGCCGGTTCTTATCTTGATGTTCAACAAGCCATAACGCTTACCAACGGTCTTGTCTTGGCGTTTAAAAATGACATAGGAACCAATTATTCAGTTTATCGGGGTGCATGGATACCTGGAAGTTATTCACTTCTTGAAACCCCAACGATCTTGGTTATGCGGGAAAATAACTATGATGATATTAATTTCACGATAAATGGCAATAGTGAAAACATTACGACTGGAACGAGTTATCTTTCTCTTGCTGCTAATTATATTGGAAATGATCAATATAATCAGGGAGCACACATAGATTTTTCTGAAATGCTATTGTACGACTCATATATTTCGGCTTCTAATTTAGCGAGATTAATGACTTATCTTAATACTGAAGCCCAAGGAACTGGTTATGCAACTTATTAAGGAGATCAAATGACAGTAGGCAACCATTACGAAATTTGCATAATTCCCATAGATAAAAAAGCAACAGCCAATGTTGCCGCTGACAAACAAGATTCGGGTAAGACTTCAAAGACTTTTACTGTCCAATTATGGGATGAAAAAGCAGATGTCAAGATTACTCCAGCAACCCATCTTATCTACTGCTGGTGGATGAGTGATGAAAAGTCGGCTGAACTAAAGAAAGACTTTTCAGGTACGCCGGATGTTGAGGGAATAAAGTATAAATCAAGGGTGTTTGATCTTAGGGATAAATGGACACCGGAAAGTATTTTGAAGAAGATGAAACTAAAGACATATGATGCTCCGCTAACTACGGCGGGAGTTAGGATAATAAAATAATGCCAGCAAAAATAGATCCAAAAACCGGAATGCCAGTTGAGTTAATTAGGGCCGGTAAAAAGCAGGCAAGGATTTCTGAACTTGAAGGCGAGGCTCGCAAGGGGACGGAGATAACATCTGCACTTCGCTCAAAAGCTGGTTTGCTTTTTGAAAAAGAATGTAATGCAATATTAGAATTGCAGATTAGAGAATTTGTACAAAAAGATCCAGTGTGCATGGGGATAATTAAAGTACTCCGTGCTATTGGAGGGGAAATACAAAGTGCAGAGGTTGCTGCACAAAGATTAACAAATGAACAATTAAGGTAATAACCATGTTGATGTGTGATGAAATCAGACTCAATATGATGGTTTCGTATTTGCACGAACGACTGGACTCTGTGCAACTGAAACTTTTTAGGGAAAAATTAGACAGTTTACTTTTATTTGGTTTTGATCCAGCACTTGAATTAAAGAAAGAGTGTATGATGTGTGGGGATAGGGATAAACAACATCTTCATTTTCACCACATAGATCCTACTTTAAAAAAATTCAATATACCTGGATTAAAAAGAAGTATTGGTTGGGATATGAGTAAAGTGGTAGATGAATTGAGAAAATGCGTTGTTTTGTGTGCTAATTGCCACTTAGATGCACATAAAAAAGTAAAATATTTATATACTAAGTGGGTAGATGAAGTTAGTAGTTAATAAACAATAACAGGCGCAGAAATGCACACCCTGTTTTGAATCGTACCACCAAGTGCCCAGAAATGGATACCACAAAGGAGGTTTTATGGCAAAGGTACTTACGACCGCAGATTTTTGAAATCAAAGGGAAGTCCGACGATACGCCAGAATTAGTTACAGGTGGCCCAGAGGATGTAATAGAAACCAAAGAAGAGAAACCGGCGGTCAAGAAAGTCGAGCCAGGAAAGAAGGAACCAAAGAAAGAAGAACCTATTTCGTTTAAGCCAAAGTACGCAACACACGAAGAGGCCGAGAAAGCCGAGAAGGAAGCCGCAAAGAAAATGCACAAGGCAACCGAAGAGGCAAGTAGGCTTCGCAAGATGCTGTTAGACCAGAATCTAAAAAAGGGTTCTGATGCTCAAACGGTATCTGAAGAGGAAAAGATAGCGGATGCGGCTTTAGCTGAAATAAGTAAACTCGATCCAGAGACGGATAAGGAATACAATTCAAAGTGTGCCCGAATTTGGGCGAAGGCAAATCGTCAGATTGCCAAACTTGAGTTCTCCGAACAGTCCCAAGTAAGAGATACTAAATCGGCAGCGAACAAAGATCTTGAGGAAAAGGTTGATGACGCTTTAGAAGAAGCTGGATATTCCTCGGAGTGGGATAAGAAAGCATTTGCTGTGATGGCTAATTATATTCCCACAAATATTACTGATCAGGATGATCAGATTGAGTGGGTTATTGGACAGATCGGCGAATATAGAAAAACCATTCTTGGCGAAAACCAAGAAAAAACTGAAGAGGAAAAAGAAGGAAGAAAAAACCTCAAAATTTTAGGACAAGGTTCTACTAAAAAGGGTTCTGAAAAAGAAGAAGAAGTTGAACATAAACCGATAACACTTGGAGAGCAATTAAAGTTGTTAAAAAATAAAAGAAAACTCTCCAATAAAGATTAGGAGGATATATAAATGGCTGGACAGTTTACCTGGACGTATGATGTCGATAGTGGCGTCTATAAATCCAGAGAGATTTCAGATAATCTTCGTTTTGCTGCTATTGCGGACACAAAAGTTATGCAGTTTGTCCGCACCGAACCTGGGTTCGGTAAGAAAAAGGGCGAAACGATGACTATCGAGAGGGTCAGGAACATTGCCGTTCCTGGATCAGCAGTTTTAACAGAAGGAACCCGTATTCCCGTGGATCAGTTCTTAATGAGTTCTGTTCCCATTACGATTCAGGAATATGGCCGTGCAGTAGAGTTCACATCTCTTGCAAATGATCTATCCAAATTTGATATTGAGAGACCAGTTCAGAGAAGTCTCAAGAATCAGATGAAACTGCTTTTGGATGTGACCGCTATGGCCGCTTTTAAATTAGCTAAGGTGTGTTTTTATGCCACAAGTCTTACAGGCGGAACATTCACATTGAACGGAACCCCTGGTGGACAGGCGTTACAGAATATGACTGTGCAGCACATGGGGCTAATTCGAGATCATATGCAGGACACATTGCATGTGCCCCCGTATGAAGGAGATGACTTTATTGGCCTGATGTCTACAAAGGCCCTTCGGGGAATTAAGAATGATCCAGATTTTGCATTCTGGCGACAATACCTGAAACCAGGTGATGTTCTTTTTAATTCTGAAGTTGGAAAAGTGGAAACCATCAGATGCGTCGAAATCAACTATACCTCGACCTTATCTAAGTCGATAGGGCTTGCTGGTATTGCTGGAGAAGCTATTATTTT
>Ga0180732_1002187_pt1 | contig 10721 bp, 13 predicted proteins | sample KR11_01MetaG_FD_148674 | JGI IMG/M metagenome (GOLD analysis project Ga0180732, IMG submission 148674) | Groundwater microbial communities from the Olkiluoto Island deep subsurface site, Finland - KR11_0.1 MetaG | ecosystem: Environmental > Aquatic > Deep subsurface > Groundwater | place...
GTCAGTAAATATTGTCAGTAAATAACAGATTGTTTTCACCCCCGGAATAATTTTCCGTAATAATAAAATGCTAAAATTATGCCCGCAGGATATGGGTATCCTTAAATGATATCAGGAACAATTACAGGAATATGATCCATATCCTTGAGAACATCGATAAGTGGACGTGCGAATACAAGAAATGCGAGGCAAGATGCTGCACACCAGGTATCCAGCTTACAAAAGCTGACATCAAAAAAATAATTGCGCTCGGGTATTCGCCTGATGATTTTCTTGAGTTTGATGAAAAAGATCAGGTCTTCAAGATAAAAGGTGTTGAGGGAAGATGTTATTTCCGCGGTAAAAAATTTGAATGCACAATACGAGAGAATGAGCCCCTCATCTGCCGTCTACTGCCATTTCGGATAATAGAGGTCTCATATTCGGATGAACCCATAATGCGCCTGAAACCAGTGGTTGACTGTCCAGGCGAAGGTCATGGGAAAAAATTAGATAGAAAGAAGATAGAGGCTGATGCGACCCTGTTCCTCCATGAGAACCAGAAGCTTATCAGGGACATTAAGACGAAGGGTAAAAAAGGGATACTTGAGGAACTCTAATCAAAAGATTCGCGCTGGTCAAGGATATAGTTGATTATACCCACGCAGGCTGACGCAAGATATGCCCTGCTGCCTATTGAAACCTTTTTTCCATATCTCAATATGAACTCTTCGTCCTTTTTCGGAAGCCCAACCTGGTCGCCCAGTACGAACACAGGTGATTCTCCAAGATCGATCGTCTTTATGCTTTCTCCGGATTCTTCCAGCACAAAGATGTTGCTTTTCTCTTTCACAAGATGCTGCAGGCTGTTCTTTCTTACGCTAATGCCAGGATGGCTCTTTCCGGAGAGTGCGTTCCTGATGAGTCCTTCCCATGTGCGTTCATCCACATGCACGTCCCTGAGAGTTGCCCCGTCAACAACAAGTTCCAGCGGCGGCGCCGGAGGTCCTCCCAGGATGGCATGGAATGTTACATCCCTCCTGAGGGCATGCGATGTGAAAATAGACATCAATATGCACTGGTAGACCACGTCTAGCCTTCCCGCTTCCCTGAGGCTGTTAAAGCGCCCGTCTGTTCTTCCTGTTCTGGAGTATAGGATGAATTCCCGCATGGGCACTACAGATGAGGGGCATATTTAAGTAAGTTTCTGGAAACTGTAGAATCCCGAAAGCTGAAGCAGTACCACATTCACATAGGCATATAAAAAATATAATATATTAATCCTTCTTCACACTCTTAATAATAAGTTGTCCGTTCTCTACAATTAAATCGAGTTCTGCATTATTCTCAAGACCCATCCTTGCCACAGCAATTCTAATGTCTCAGGAAAGAACCGCAGAGTTGTGTATGCTGGAAGGATCATGACATTTTTATTGCATGGTACTTAACAAAAGACATAATACCCGAAGATGCCGATGTATCCATTTTAAAATCCTTTACAGCACAGAGCTAATTAAAAGCATGTGGTGAGATTCAAAAAAAACGTAAAAAAGCTCAAAAGTATATAAACAAACTAATTGATTGCAAAAAATTATAACTTTCCACTATCTTAACATCTCTCCCCAGAACCCTTTTTTTTCCTTGATTCTTTCTTCTGTCTTTATATCCCTATAATGTTCCCTGCAAACTGTCCATCCATCTATTATTGCTTTCCCGCATACTTTACATTTGTTAGCCATGTTTTCATTTAAGATATACAGGTATAAACATTTATCGCTTTTCTCTTGGATAATTGACTATTAGCCAAAAATGAAACTATTATTCCAAATTCAGACAATCGGCCTATTTATTATGGCGATGCTTATAGTGTAAATTTATTAAGTGGAGTAAGCAATTACTGAGTAACAAATCAAAAGATGAAGAAGATGATTGAAGTTACAAAATAGGAACTTAATCACAGTTATTGCGTATAATTTTTGTAATACGCATGTTTAATAAAGATTATTAACTCACGACCATATACTCAGGCATATGAGAAAGTATAATCAAAATAAACCTTTGTTAAGATGTCTTAGATGTAACCATCAATGGCAACCAATAAAAATTTACATATCAAAAGTATGCCCAAAGTGTAAAAGCCCAGATTGGCGTAAACCAGAAATAAAAAAAAATACCCAGACAACGACGACATTAACTTACAATGTAGAAGCAGGGATACCAGGAATAGCCAAAGCTAAAATAGAAAAAAAAGTCGAAACAGTCATTAAGCCTAATTCAACCGCAAGATAGCGATATGCGCTTTTTCCTATACGATATAAATCCATCTCTCGATTCAACGGTCAATTATTGTATATGACCAAGACGAGGCGGATATAGTTACGTTACTCTCTATTAAATAGGTTTAGATTAATAATATCTTCAACTGTCAATTTAGTTTTTCCCAATATATCCTTTCTAATTTCTAATAACAATATTCCAAAAAGTCCAACATCAGTATTATCGTCTTCTATTTCTGGATTTTCATCAGTATATGTTGTATATTTTGCCCAATTATCATAAGCTTTGATTACATTATCACTTGCATATAATAATAGTTGATTTCTTGCAAGCATTCTTTGTCTGTCTAATTTGACCTGGTCTAATTTTTTATCATGCCTTATTGCGACTACAGCCTCTGTGTAATCTTTTAAAAACTCGGCATATGCATATCTTTTGTTTTCAGTAATCTTTAATTTTAATTCATTTTGTCTTTGAATTAAATATCCGATTAACAATGCAGTTGCACCTATTAATGCCACCCAAATTTCAACATTTATTTCCATTATCCTATTCTCTCTATTTCTTCAATGATTTAGATTTCTGCTTTATTACCCTTTCTTAATTATTTTATAACTCATAATGTAGGCACAATCCCAAAATCCAGTGATTTTTGACTTTTTTGCAAAAAATCTATCAAAACATGGTCTATAATCTGGTAACAAATCCTACAACTTTTTGATTTATAGCGAATTATCACAAAATTCTAAGCTTTTTTGATGGAAACAGCACAAATCGTTCAAAATACAACAAATTTAACCCTATAGCATTCAAAAAAATCGATAGGCACTGCTATTAGGGCAATTTTCATTCATAAAATTTAATTAAGAAACATTTGGAATTTTTATAAATGGTGTAAAACGCAGGAATAATTCGAGAAGTGTTTGTGTGGCTTCATCAAACATCTTCGCCCTTTTCATTGCAGAAAGTTTCATTTGATTGAGAATACCTTCATCTGTTCTGAGTTGTTTCTTCCGATGTGTCTTTAGACTGGTTGAATAGTAGTTTTCAATCGGATTATTCGTAGCCGGAAGACCTGGCAAAGCATGAAACATCGTGAGATTTTTCCAATGATCCTTAATCATAATCAGGCGAGTTTGTATTTTTTCATCAAATGATTTTATATCTTTAAATAATTCACCAAAATTATTTTTTGATTTCTCAAGGCTATGCATTTCAAGATTTACTTTTTTTCTTCGTCTTTCAAGTTCCAATTCGTGAACAAATCTGTAAAAATCGTTTTTTGCATTTTTTATCCACTCTTTGTATACTTTTTTATTTTGAATTATCGATCTCTCCTTCGCTTCAAGTTTAGAAAGTAATTCTATTTCTTTTTCATGGTTGTAAAATATATTATATAATTTATATTTTAGCAAATCTTGTGCAATACTGGTTTTTCGAGGAAAATCCTTACCAATAAGCTTGTTCAGATGGAACAAACAATATTGATGCAGCAATTTATCTCCAAAGATTTCCTTTAAAATATTTGGATAACTTGTCCCAAAATCTGTTACGATGTATATCGGTTCAGTGGTATCCAAATTCGAAATCAAGAATTGCTTTATGGTTTCAGAAGCCTTGTCATCAAAAAGCCCCTCTGCAATAGGATTCTTCGTTTTTCCATCTAATAATGATAAACGGAACTTCTGGCAGCGGCCTTTCTTTGGAAATTGTTCATCGTAATGAACGATGTAAGCTTTTCCATTTTCTGGAATTTCCACATCTTCCATGGATTCAATAAATCCTCTAAAGACCGTGCCTTTAGATTGTGGAAATATCAGTTTCATTATATCAGAAATGGCTTGATATGAGACATTGTTATTTCGGAGTAAACGATAAATTTTTCTTAATTGATTAAAAAATTCAGTTTTGATTTTTTCCCATACACTTTTATCTTCTTCGACAGGTTCTTGACAGCAGGGGCATTCATATTTTCCAATTTTGATCGTTCCTAAATTTTTTTTGGTATATTCATTATATCCGTTGTGATTCATTTTGGTTTCACAAAAAGGGCATGGCGGAGCATTTTTTTGGCGTAATACTCCATCTGAAGTGATTTCAAAATTGTTATCTAAATCATTAAAAATATTCATAAAACTGGCAACATTATTAAAATTAGTAAGATTCAAATTTATCGCGACCATATGTCCTTTAATTACACCACAGTATTTATAAGTATTTATTGTAATAATATTAATTGATAAATATTAATGATGTTATTAACAGGTTATGAAATTATATTTTACTATTTACAAATAATAATTGTTATTTAATTATCACTGGAAAATGGAACTGTGCCCATAATGTACCACATTCATAAAAATCCCCTACCAATACTGACAGTCAATTATTGTAATGAGCCAAGACTAACAACATGATTTGAACCTGTCTCCTTTTTTCCTTTTCCTTCTTCGCATAAAGGGTCTCAGGTGGGTTTTTAGCTGCAAGACATACTATTCATCCTAAGCGCAGGGGGTAATTTCCTTCCAAGCATCATAAACAGCTTGCAGCTCTTGTTCCCAAAATGGTTTTTCATCTTTCTCTGAAACAGATTTAAGTTTTCCAAGATGTCTCGCTAATTTAAAAAAACCTTCCCCTGGTTTTTCAGTACCCTTATTTATAACAAGAGCACTTAGCATAGGTCTACCATTACTATGCTCAAAGTCACTAATTTCTCCCAAAAGGTGTCCTGTTTCTTTTGGCCAATACTTTCCCATGCGTTCACCAGGAGATTTTCCCATTATCTCTGCAATAGGGTCATAATTAATAGGGGTCGCAGTTTTTCTTGCCATATCTATCAATTTGCAATAAATAATACACCAACACTTTTTTCCTAAATACTTGGGTGGTGTAGATTCAGATATAGGTATCATTCAAATTGCCTCCATTATAATTTCAATCTTAGAACCATGTAGATTTTAACTATACTTTACCACTTCTAATCTAAAATGTGATGCTGTTATAAAAAACCAACGATTAAAAGCTATTTCTACGCTTGACAGCAGCGACCCAGTGCAAAACAACGTTCTTATCCTTCAAACGTGCCTTGAACAAAATTGGAGTATCTTTCTTTTTTGCGCTTGCACTTTACTTAAACTTTCATGTCACGGGTCGCATAAACAGGTTTCTACGGGTTAAAAGCCGCAAGACATACTATTACCTATCTTCATATTGAATCAGCACCTTTTATTAAGTAGTCTGTTCTTCAATCAACTTGTTATCTTTCCTAATATCTTCATCACCGCAGAACTTGCATTCATAAGTCCTTGTTGTAATTTTTCTAGTGCCTTCAGAGGTTTTTACCTCTTTTACTGTCGGAGTTCCAACTTCTTCGTATGCAAATTCTTTTTTACATATTTTGCATTGAGTAGAAGTATGATATTGCGTTATACTGAGCAATAGAACTCCACCCACAAAAAAAATGAAACCTAAAAATAAAACCCAATTTGAATAAGCGGCCGGAACAGCAGGCAGATAGGAGTATATTTTTACATTTGAGATTATGGAATTCATCCATGTAAATATTGAAATTAAACCCGAAATAAGTGATATTATTCCTATAAAACTTATCTTTTTTTTCCCATAGCGTCCAATTAAATATGGGGAGATTTTTTTCAAAACCATTACGTCCTCGGTATCTATCTCATAGTTAACAGAATTGTCGGGATTTTTTACGAATGTAATATCTCGTCCAATCACTGTGTCCCCTTTAAACTCATTTTCATCACCTATTTTTATAGAAGAATCACCGTTTTTCATTTTTCTCTTTTTTACTTTTTTTGATTCTTTTTTTGTACCCATATAGTTCAGTCACCTTTGCCACTTATCTTAAAATAGCTGAGTATAAATAAGTAACGAGGACGCAGGTGAGTTTTCCTCCTTCAAACATTATATTGCATTAGCATAATTAATCGGTCTGGTCTGATATCCTGCCCTAAAATTTACTTCTCCATAACGATATAAACGGCTTCTAATGAGTTGACTACAGCGACCTAATACAAACGCTTAATCCCTTACTTTTAATATATAGCGAAGACCAACGTTATTATTAACGCCCCAACCAAAGACATAATAAACTTTTTTTTGTTAATCTTTTCGTCCACCAGAATATCTTTAAAAATGACATATAACGTTAAAAATAGAGCAATATATTCCAAACTAATATTAGCCATATTTTATAAGATATACATCAAGATATATAATTTTTTCCTTACATTTTTAACATCACTACAAAGCAAACACCAAATAAAAAGTTCCTCGTCTCGTCTAAACAGCACTTACATAAAACGCATAATTATAAAACCATTTTTAAATATGAGAGCATTTAAATTTTTAAAAAAAAAAATAAAAATTATAAGGGATTATTTTTTATAGTTTTAAGTCAAACTAGGTTAAAATATAATCATAGAATTTAATAAAAGCTTATACTACTGTTTATATTAAGTATATCCATTTAGAAGGTCGAATTGATATGTTAGACATTGCAATCCCAAAAGGCAGTCTTGAAGAGCAGACCCTTCTACTATTCAAGCAGGCTGACCTTGAGATAAGAAAGACAGACAGGGAATATAATCCCACGATAAAAGACCCGAGGATCAAGAAAGTAAAGATACTGCGCCCGCAGGAGATACCCAAATACGTGGAGGAAGGCTACTTTGACCTGGGGATATCAGGTAAAGACTGGGTAATGGAGTCGAGTTCAGATGTTGTTGAAGTCACAGATATGATATACAGCAAACAGGGAGAGGGAACTGTCAAGATAGTTGTGGCTGTGCCCAATGAACAGGCTGTGAAGACAGCAAAGGACATTAAACCCGGAAGCAGGGTCTCGACAGAATATCCTAAACTCACTAAGAAGTTCTTTGATAACCTGGGTATACCTGTTGATATACGCTACTCATATGGAGCCACCGAGGCAAAGGTGCCCGAACTTGTTGATGTAATAGTGGATTTGACAGAGACAGGCTCGACGCTTCGGAAAAACGGGTTGAAGATAGTGGATATCATACTTGAATCCACGACAAAGCTCATTGCGAATAAGAAATCCTGGAATGACCCTGTAAAGAGAAAAGAGATAGAGGAGATAAAAATACTCCTGCAGGCTGTGCTTGAGGCGCGCGGCAAGGTTTACATCGTAATGAACGTGCCTGAGGACAGGCTGGATGCTGTCGTGAACGTTCTTCCTGCCATGAAGAGACCCACGGTGTCAAAGCTGTATAAATCTGATTATTATGCAGTGGAGACAGTGGTGAGCAAGAGCGAGATCAATACGCTGATACCAAAGCTCAAAGAGCTTGGGGCGGAAGATATACTTGAGATGGATATTACTAAGATAGTGCATTAAAATAATATTCAAATAAGCGGTGTTTTACTGACCTTAAATTTATCTCAAAATAGTTATCGTTATTCAATCCAATAACACCATATATAGAAGGGAATGAATAATGAGATCATACGATTTTAAAATTGAAAATGTAGTTTCTACAGCAAAAATTTCAGATCATTTTGATTTAATTGAAATTGAATCAAAACTTGAAGGCGCTGAATACAATAAATCAAAGTTTCCTGGTCTTGTGTATAGAATTAAAGAACCGAAATCTGTTTTTCTATTATTTAATTCTGGCAAAGTTGTATGCACAGGATGTAAATCCATTGATGATGCAAAAAATGCCGCAGATATGCTCAGCAAAAAACTCATCGGATTGGGAATAAATGTAAGTGGCAATTATGAACCCATCATTCAGAACATAGTAGCATCAGCTGATCTTGGAGGTGTCCTGAATCTTAATGCTGTGGCTTTGGGACTCGGAATGGAAAACATCGAATACGAACCTGAACAGTTCCCCGGGCTTGTTTATCGAATGGATGACCCGAAGGTAGTAATATTATTGTTCGGTTCAGGAAAACTGGTTATTACTGGCGGCAAGTCTCCATTGGATTGCAAAAATGCCTTGATCAATGTAAAAGATACATTAATCAGTTTAAGCTTATTATCCCACCCATAAAAGTGCCATCAATCCGGGTTTTATTATCATCACAAATAGTATTTATACAAATGTGGCTATATAACAAAGAATCTGTAATAAGTGTGGTAGATTTTCATGCTAAGAATAACCACCCCATCCCGTCTGCACATGACCCTTATCGACATGAACGCCTCACGGGGACGTGTGGACGGCAGTATCGGGCTTACGCTTGATGAACCTGTTATACATATCACTGCTGAAAGATATGACGTTATTGAGGTAACAGGGACAAGCGAACATGCCAAACGTATGAAGAAAAGCGCTGCTTTGCTCCTGCCTGACGGTGCGGGAATACATATCAACATTGAAAAGGATTATCCATCCCACGTCGGTATGGGTTCTGGAACCCAGGCTGCACTTGCTGCTGGTATGGCTGTGAACAGGCTATACGACCTGGGTTTGAACGTGTATGAGATCGCGGCGAAAGTAGGCAGGGGCGGAACGAGCGGTATCGGAGTGGCGGCATTCGATAAGGGTGGCTTCATTCTGGACGGAGGACATAAGTTCAGTGAAAAAAAAGCGTTCCTTCCATCCGCGGCAAGCAAGCTTCCTCCTGCTCCGATCATATTGAGAAAAAACTTCCCCGATTGGCCTGTTGTTGTCGCGATACCCGCGCATAAGGGGGCATACATGAAGAAAGAAGAGAACATATTCCTGACAGAATGCCCTGTGCCATTGCGCGAGGTGGAAAAACTCTCACACATCATCCTGATGCAGCTTCTTCCTGCTCTAGCTGACGAGGATATGGTGGCATTTGGCAGCAGCATAAATGCGATACAGGAGCTTGGCTTTAAGAAAAGAGAGGTCGGACTTCAACCTGTTTCGAATGTATTGATGAAAATACTAAGGGAAGAAGGGGCATACGGGGCTGGTATGAGTTCTTTTGGTCCAACTGTTTATGCATTTGGGGAAGATGCAGAGGAACTCAAAAAAATCGCTGTGGAATTTTTGGGCGGAAAAAGACAGGTTTTCATTACAAAGGCAAGGAACAAAGGGGCAAAAATAAAAGATATTTGACTTAACATTTATCTATATTAGAGTATATGAAAGAAACTCTTCTATTCTTTGGAGGATATTAATTCAATGGTCGAATCTGAAGCTCATAAAAAGTACGAATTCAAAAGGACGCTAGAGGCGCTTCGCGATAAGCACGGCAGAGGCACTGAACTCATTTCGCTATATATCCCTCATGACAAGCAAGTGCACGAAGTATCGAGCCAGTTAAGGGAAGAGTTCGGTCAGGCTTCCAATATCAAGTCAAGGGTGACAAGGCAAAATGTTACTGGAGCTATTGAATCACTGCTTTCACGTCTCAAGCTTATTCCAAAAGCCCCTGTGAACGGTGTGGTCATATTCTGCGGAGCCGTGGACATAGGCGCTAACAAGACCGATATGCTGACTTTTATTATCGAGCCGCCTGAACCTATTGTATCTTATAAGTACCACTGCGATTCATCCTTCCTTCTCACTCCTCTTGAGGACATGCTGCATGAGAAACAGACATACGGGCTCATGGTGCTTGACAGGCGCGAAGCCACTGTTGGACTGCTGCGCGGGAAACACATCGAAGAAATGGCTCATCTCACTTCCACTGTCCCTGGAAAACAGCGCAAAGGCGGTCAGAGCGCCCACCGGTTCCAGCAGCTTCGACTTATAGCGATAAATGATTTCTATACAAAGATAGCAGATGCTGCAAGCGAGGTCTTCGTGGCTATTGATCCAAAGGAATTCATGGGTGTTTTCATAGGCGGACCGTCGCCCACGAAGGAAGAATTTGAAAGTGGGGCTTACCTGCATCATGAGATCCAGAAAAAGATACTTGGGCTGTTCGATGTGGCGTATACGGACGAGTCAGGTCTTTATGAATTATTCGATAAACTGGGAGAAGCCCTGCAGGACCTTGATGTAGTAAAAGAGAAAAAGTATATGGAGCGTTTCCTGAAAGAGCTTGTAAATGATTCAGGTCTTGCCTCATACGGAGAAGAACAGGTCAGGAAGAACCTTGAAATGGGATCGGTGGACACGCTTCTGTTATCAGATGAACTAAGAAAGGTCAGAATAACCATAAAATGTGGCAACTGCAGCAACGAAGAAAAGAAGACTATCACGAAAAAAGCTGGAGAGGAGTACCAGCCCGGGAACTGCACAAAGTGCGGGTCAGGCATGAAGATCGCTGAGTCTGTGGATATCGTGGAAGAACTTTCAACTGTTGCGGACCAGATGAGTACTAACACCGCCTTTATCTCGAACGACTTTGAAGAAGGGAACCAGCTTATGACAGCTTTTGGCGGCATTGGCGCCATACTGAGGTACAAGACCGGGATCTAGGATCTTTTTTCGATAGTGTATTTGATCGTCACGTCAATGGACAGACCTTTGACGTATTTTTCATATTCGCCC
>Ga0180732_1002188_pt1 | contig 10721 bp, 5 predicted proteins | sample KR11_01MetaG_FD_148674 | JGI IMG/M metagenome (GOLD analysis project Ga0180732, IMG submission 148674) | Groundwater microbial communities from the Olkiluoto Island deep subsurface site, Finland - KR11_0.1 MetaG | ecosystem: Environmental > Aquatic > Deep subsurface > Groundwater | place...
GGCAGTAAAAGCGTATTTTGAGAGAGACAGAATTGAAAAGGGTTTCCAAACACTGAAAAATGTTCTCAATGTTAAACCGTTGAGATTTCAGTTGGATAAAAGAATAAGGGCTTTCGTAATGCTTTGCCATCTAGCATACCTTGTCGCAACATTTGTTGAATCTGAACTAAAAGATAAAGACCTTAATTATAGTTTTGAAAAGATCAAAGAGCTAATGGAGAATGTCTACACCGTTAACATTCATCATGGAGATAAGCTGTTAAAAAGAACGAGTTCTGTGACTGATGAGCAGAAAAAAATTATGGACGTTTTTGGCTGTTGTCATAACCAATGGTGAAAGTTGGGTAATTTAATCTATGTAGGACTTACGCGATTGAACTTTATTTTCAATATCGGTAGGCATTTTTGCAATGTGCACTCCAAAATGACTAACATTCGACATGCGGATGCTGATTATCTACAATCAAACGCGTAAGTCCTGCTATGGTCTATTTAGAGGCAGCTCCGTATCCAGATAGCAGATAGTATGATTCTCGCAGGACATTTAGGCCACACGCTGTTGACAATATGATGTGCCCTCAATTTTTAACCATTTATTAATTTAACAAACTCATTCTCAAACTCTACTTTACGCAACTGTTCATTGTAGAAAGGCATACCCCAAATGATGTACTTACGATCTTTCCAGAGTAACTCTAAAATGTGTTTTTCTTTAAGTTCTTTGAGGAATTTTTCTTTCCACTCATCAGTTTTGAGAAGGTGACCGCCTTTTGGTTCAATGAAGATTTGATACTGAAGGCTCTCTACCGGGTCGTCCTTTACCAAGAAAAGAACAAAGTCAGGCTCTAATGGTCTGCCATCATAGAAGTTGTATATCTTGAAATGCCTTTCGTTACGGACAAGGTAAATTTCATCATACTTGGGTTTGAGTTTTTCATAAACCTTGTCAATGTATTTGATAAGAAACTTTTCTTCGGATGTACCGAAGCAATCATCAAATACATACCAATCTCGCTTGCTCAAATCAAGGTGTATGGCTGTTTCGGATGGGTTGTTCATTGACTTGCCAGACTCTTTGTCCTCCCCTTCATTTACTGTAAAGTTTAATGTCTTATCCTTAATCTCGTCTTTTAGCATATAAGGCTTAAACTCTTTTGTGCCTTTGAATTCAATTTTATCAGAGGCTATTACGGTTGAAATATCTTCCAACACTTTTATGGCTGCCTCTAACTTTTCTTTGGGTGAAAGGTTATTGATTTGTTCCGGCAAGCCTGAGACTTCCAGTTTGATTTTGCCCAGGTAATCATTAGAAGTAATGAACTCCGATACAGATTTAAGATTGGGCAATAACTTTTTGAGATTAGAGAACTGGTAGAATTCTAACTTGTTCATGGCTTTACGAACTATATGTTCACCAAAATCAACCAGCCTGTAATCTTTCGCCTTGCGTTCCATGGTTGTGGTATCTGATGTGCCGAACATGATACTTGACTTGGTGTAGCCTGTTTTGAGAGTAACCTTGTGTGTTTGCTCAATGAGTGTGCTTTTCAGACCAAAAACGTCTTCACGGTTGTATTTCCGTTGCTCATTTAGGAACAAGTAACCTATTTTGTAAAACGGTGTATCTTTGAACTCCTTTTTGAGTCTTATGGTTCGTTCCTTTGTTTCTTTTGGTTTGATACCAATTTCCACTAAGGCTGTGTTTAACTCCTGAATGTAGCGTGGATTATATGCACTGTGGTAATAGAGTTCTTCGCAGATACGAAGTTCGTTTTCAATATCGTCATCAAACTTACGGCCGTAGTATGGCTGATCCGGTGTAAGCTGAAAGGGACAATACCTTGCACCTCTACCAATAAGCTGTGCTTCTGACATTGTGGTTTTACCCGGCTTACCGTTTTTTGTGTCCCTTGTATCGTAAAGCCTTACAATATCAAATAAATTGAGAACATCCCAACCTTCATTCAATTTATCCACTGCAAAAACCGCACGGTACTCATTTTTTTCATCTTCCAGTGAGTTTACTGCTAATTGCTTTTGCTCACTTTCATCTTTACTGTTTACCGATATGAGTTTTTCTTCTGAAAAATCTTCCTTTAATTCGGTAATGAAGTTATCAAGTGTGATATTATTTGCTTCCAAATAAGCAAACACCTTTTGAATGGATTTGTCTTGTGCGCGGCTTTTGATTTTCTCTAAATCAGCCGTTTTCAGGTTCTTTATACCCATGACAAACGCCTCAAAAAATGATTGGCTTTCTTTTATTGTTTTGGATTTAAGGAGAATAACAGGCTTAATTAGCTTGCTGTATTTCTCGAAGATCTTTCGCCTGTATTGGCTTAATAATATGCTTTGTATTGCCCTATCGAATGGCGGAAGGTCTGCTTGCAGGACTTTTACCTCTTTTGAATAACCATCCATACGGAATTGCTTTAAGGGATAATCGAAAATGAGTTTATCGTTGTACTTTCTTTCTATTTCTGGAACTGATAAATCGGCTGTGGCTGTGAACTCCAGCAAGACGTTATCGCGGTTAGCATTGAAAATACGGTTAACCGTTCCTTCCCAAGAAATAATTTCTTCTTTCTCCTCGGTACTCAATTCGTTTCTCTTCTTTGTTTCTGCATTGATATGGTGGGCTTCATCTGATATGAGAACTATTTTCTTATCCTCAAAATCATCATAAGTAAGGCTATTTTCTTTTGGATAATTGAGCCTTGTATGCAAGCCTTGAATGGTTGAGAAAACGATGTTAATATCTTCCTGATTGGCTGCCTGGAAGTTATCTACCTCTTTGATTCGGATTTGTTTGTCACCAATGGAAACTGTATCTGCAAACAAGTATTTGGAGGAAACAGGATTAAGGAAGTTATCCCTTGTTTTTTCGATGATGTTGGAACTGTTTACAAAGAACAAGAAGTTGCGATACCCCTGCTCATACAGGTAAATGATAAGCCCTGCCATAATGAGGGTTTTACCACTTCCGGTTGCCATATGATAAAGCAATTGAGTCGGAACACCCTTTGGCTTATCGTGGTACTCATTCCAATAAAAAACGAAGCGTCCGAAAGCCTCTTGTTGATAATGACGTTTGCCAAAACCATATTTGAGGTTTTTATAAATGAAATCAGGAACCCTGCTTTTATAAAAATCAGGGCCACTGAATTTCAAGGCTGCGTCAAGTATTTGGTTTAGTGATTGTTGTTCCATATTTTTATTTAATGATACGCCTCGTTAGCTAATATAAAAATCAAATTCTATTACTTCCAGCTACAATGTTTAAGATTTTTCTGAGAGTTGCCATTTTATTAATATAAAAATTCTTTTAGTGAAATAATGCCTTCTTCTTTAATAGGGGGTTGTTTGTTAAAGTCAACTTCAAACAACTTTATTTTTGAAATATCATCATAAAAGGGATATTTGGTTCTTACATTGTAAGCAATCTTAAAATTTAAAGACGCCATGTTACACAGATTTGAAATTAACCTGAAATTATTGTAATCGTCTATAAAGGGCTTCCAGCGCTCTAGAGAATAGTAGGACCTTTTGAGTTCAAAAATTATTTCTGGTGTTGCAGTTTCATCAATTCGCCACAAATCAATGTCTGAAACAGTAAGGCTTCTTCCTAAGCTTTGTCGTTGCCAATTGTGATATGCACTTGAGGTTTTATCATTTAGATATTTATCTGTAGAAGTATTACTTACTGGCAGGCCATATTTTCCATATAAGGCAGACAACCCACTTAAGGAGATTTTCTGAAATTTTAAGTCAGAATAAGCAAATAAAACCTCTTGAATAATGGACATGTCAGTTTGAAACTTGATAATAATTAATTGAAGGCCGGTTCTGTCAGATACATGAGAAAGTAGGTTAATGGCATCTATATCTTGCTCTGATAATTCTTGGTTATACTCGGTAAATGTTGTCCCCTTGGCAAACACAAGTAGTAATGGATTACATGCGTCATTGCCGTATACCAACTGCCAAGCATCGCCACTGACAAATTTGAAATTAGTAAGCCCCATTTCTTTGATCTTATCATATAATGCGTTACTTTTATAATATGTCATTGTATACCTATTTGGTGATAAAATAACTGATTAAGTTTAATTTCATCTTCAGTGATTCCCAATGTTTGATCTTCTATTTCGCTCAAATTTATATAAAGTTGGTTTTTGTCTAAGCACTCTATTAGTAGCCACTTTTGCTGATCAAAGGAAAGTCGCTCAAAAGCTTTCTTGTCAAATTTTTTCGGGTCAAAATAATAGTTATAGAAAGCCTCTTTTTCTATTTTGTCATAGAGATTTAAAAGTGTTTTGGTGTCTTGGGCATCTTCAATAACATTCAAGTACTGCTGGTTCCATTTTTTGAGTTCGCAATAAATAAAACTACCACCACATTCCCATTTTGATAGCTTAGATATTCCTGTTTGGTCTCCTTTAATGCAATTGTTTAGACGTTGAACAGAATCATTACTTCCATAATCAAGTTGTTCAATCCCGATATATTGTCTTTTTAATTTGTGTGCTACTGCTGCAGTTGAACCACTCCCCAAGAAGAAATCTAAAACGATATCTCCTGGGTCAGTAGAAAATTCAATGATTCGTTTGATGAGATGTTCGGGTTTCTTCCCTTTACGAAGAATAACATCCCCCTCTTTAGCAATACCCTGAAATGGAATATCGTCCCAGAAATTGGTCAAAGGTTCTGCAGTTACTAGCTCACCATCAATTTCCTTTAGTTTGTCATTATAAAAAAGTATTCTTTGACCCCCAATTAAGAAAATATCCAAATAATTTTCTCGTTCCTGTTTAAATATCTTATTTGGATCCTTTTTTGATCTGTCAATTAATTCTTTTGTTTCTTTTCCAACTCCCTCATAATTTGGTTCAGCGAATCTTATTATCCTTTCAGGAAATTTTTCAATAAGTTTTTCAATTGTCTTAACATTTTGTTTTCTTAAAGCTTCATTTATTGAGATGAAATTCCAATCAGAATATTGATTATCGTAATTTTCAATGAACTTATTATAGGCTTTGTCATATTCTCTTTTCGTATAGGTGATTTTGTATTTCCATTGATCTTTGTTTTTTGAATAACCTAACAAGTAATCAGTAACTGATATAGGAGAAGGGTTAATTGCCTTGTGGCCTGTTGCTGCACTTCTTTTTACAGAAACTAAACTTATAAAATTGGAACGGCCGAATATTTCATCACAAAGAGCTATTAAATAACCAATCTCATTATCATCTATATTTATCCATATTGACCCCTCAGAGGATAGAAGCACCTTGGCAACTTCTAACCTATTTTTCATAAAGGTTAACCAAGATGAATGATTGAAACTGTCATTATAATGAAAGCTATCATTACCGGTATTGTATGGCGGGTCTATGTAAGTTAGTTTTATTTTATTGGAAAAGATTTTCTTGATAGAATGAAGGGTAAGAAGATTGTTACCTTTAATGATAAGATTATCCTGGGGGGATATAACAGTAACAATATGTTCTCCGTCTTTATCATACTTCTTGAAATTGGTCAGAACCTTCAGGTCAAATAAACGGTCTATTTCATCCGGTGCCAGTATTTCGTTCCAGAATAGTTCATTTCTTTTAGTGTCTTCTTTTGTTTGTCCGCCTTCCAATACACAATCTTTATAAGGCCAATTAAGAACAACTTCTTTTCTTTCGGAAATAAACTCATCACCAACAGTAAGCCCTATCTTATTTTTGAATGAGGTGTAGCTATCGGGTAAAAAAGCTTTGTTGCTGACGAACTTCTGGAACTTAATTTTATCAAACACTAAAACGCCTTCGACCTCCTGGAAGAAGTGCTTCTTAATGTTTGGGTGAGAAAGGAGAATTTTAATGAGTGATGGATCTAGCTGTAAGCCCAGTTCAATGATTTTATTCTTCAATAATTTACCATCTGCGGCTAGTCTTTCGTCTTGCTGTAAATGGTCTTTTAGTTCGTCTAAGAGGTTTTGCATTTCTAATCCATTTCCTTTTTAAATTGGTGGTATGTTATATAACCCTTGGCAAAAAACTGCTTATTGATTGGGTTATTGAAAATGAATTTCAAGGATTTAAATTTTACACTTCCGATGAAAGTTATCTTGTTCTGGTAACTGTAATGTCACCTTTAAAAATATCTCTTTGATTTTCTTTAGTAATATGCCGTCCTGCCATAGTTATAGGAACTTTTATCTCGATAGGATGAGAATATTTTGTAATATTGCATAATTCAAGAACAAGCATTTTCTTATTATTTCGCCCTCGGACATATTTTGACATCTCTTCTGGCGGGGTTATGAGTTTTTCTTTATATTTTTCCATTACTTCTGCAGGTAACAGGAAATCCATTTTTTCGATTATAGCCTCTCCAACTACTGTTTTCTCGGCTCTTGATTTATATAAAAATAATTTATTACCTTTACGAATCCTGACAGATTCCTCAGATGGAGCATGTGTGGTAAATTTTGTAAAAATATTCTTTCCAGAATCGAATATTCTGAAAATTAACAGCTCTGGAAGCGGGTATATTATGCCAATGATTTTCTCATTCTCCGACATTTCAATCACATTTTAAAAGGATTTTTATATAGGTACTCATTTCTTCATCATTTACTTGTTCCCATATTAGACTATCTTTTCATGCATGTTCTCTGTTAATTTTACGTCGTTTAATTGTTGTATCGGGATGCCATCTTTTCCGATAAATTCCCTTAACTATTAAAATACAGAATGTGTTATATATAAACCGAGTTGTTATATATGTGAAAATAATACGGATTCTGAGTAAATAATATTGCCAAAAATAATAGAATTTTTAAAGATCAACTAAACCCCATACTTGAAAGCTGGATAGCGTTTTTCCACAGTGGATCAATTTGAATACTTGATTTAATTAATACTCCTACTCACGCCAGTGTATTATCCAAAATCATCTAATAAAATTATTTATGAATTATAGTCTCAATGGTCTAATTGCTTGATAAAATCACTGGATTTTTGAATTGTACCCATAAAAGAAGAAGAGATATATATATAAATGTTTAAAGTATTATACACTTCAAATAAAAAATTTTGACTTGGAAAAATTTGATGTCAGAAATATCCAAAATATACGGTCAATATCATGATAGTTTAAAAGTATCTCAAGATGAATATGAGCAAAGAATAAAGATACACTCTAAACTGTTAAAAGAGAGGTATGATAACTGGCTTAAAAATTTCATCGTTAGTTTCTCAAATGATTTCGCAAACCAAATACAAAGATTAGAAATAAAAAGTATTGCAGAGCAGTTTTTTGGTACATCAGAAATACAGTTTGTAGCAATTGATGCAAGCTGTGATAAAAGGCAATCTAATAACTTTATTTCTTTTTATGGGGGCGCATATGGATCAAAAGGAAGAGTGTCTTTGGATGACCCCTCTGGAAAAATTAGATATCAGAGATGGGAAATGAATAAAGATGTTTCGATGGTTGCTTTTGTTCCTCTTCCCCCAGATGTAATGCAAATCAACATCGACACTGAGGAAAATGAATCAATTACATCTATGTCCGATTCCGAAATAGCAGAGGTTTCTTCGTTGCACACAAAAATAATGCAGCTTGCAGAAGTATACCTTGCCTACTCACTGGCAAACGCTTCTTCGATTGATAAGCCAAATTTAATATTAATTGATAACGGTATTGGAGGAATTTTAGCAAATTCGAGTTTTAGCCCAAAAAATGTAGGATTAGAAAATGGAGATTTTGATGGGCAATACATCACAGTTGCCGATATGCAAATTGCATTGGCACATCCTTTTAATAAACAGTTACAACTTCCATCGACAAAGAAATTTCAACCTCATTTCAGACTTATTGCAGAGGCTGTTTGGAATGAATCCTCAAAAATAAAAGCAACTGAATGTAAGGATTTTCCCTTAGAAAATTTTCAAGGTGCTGCAAAATTTTTAAGCGGATCGATTAATGCTGGGACTTATGATAAAAATAGCGAAGAATTTACTTTCAATGTTGATCCGAGAACTTCATGGAAAAAAACAATAAGTATATTTGAAAGTATCTGTGAAAAAATATTTAAGGAAAAGAGCGCCGAGGGGATAACTTACAAATTAAAAAATAGTAAGACAAGGCAATATCTTTCTTCAAGCGATTTGAAATTTTTAATTGGAGTTGGAATAAGAGCCTTAATTGAAAATTGCTGGAAACGAAACATTCTTTTAATAGGCATAGTTAAAGATTCTATGTCCAGATTTTTTTATAGAAATTTTCTTGGAAGCATATGTATGTGTAATGGAGAAGACCCTTATAGGCATCTAAGTATTCCACTTACGGATAGAAATATAATTGAACTCTTACCCAATATCGATCCCACCATTAAAGCCCCATGGTCCTCAATAGAATTTGATGCTTGTTTTATGACCTTACATCCCGAAAAAGACAAAACAAGTAATAAATGGATTATAAAGGGATATGATACAACAATTGGTGAAACTACTAGGCCTGAAAGAATAATGTTAAGGTCTATTGGTCAATTTTTTATTTCTGAAGATGGAAATATAGCATCTCATGCAATTTTTATAGATAGACTCACATATCCTCAATGGGACGATAAAGATTCTTTAAAAATGCCCCTTCCAACTTCTAAATGGGGAGATTTACTCCCTTTTTATTTTCAGAAAGATAAAAAAATTTCAAGATTACAGAAATTATCTATGTACTTACTCACAGTTTTAATTAAGAATCACTATCCTGAGGCTCTCGGATATCCAGATCCATTACATCAGGCAGACTGGGGGGCAAAATCTATGAAAAATAGGATATTAGGATTGTTAGATTCAAGTGAGTGGGCATTTAGATCAAGACCATTAACCAAAACATTTAGAGAGATTCGTGACAGTTATAGATAATAGGAGGGATTAACATTTCAAACGAATTTGAAGAAAAACCTAAAGGGGTTCTTGTATCAATGGAGGAAGAGTCCTTCTCAGGTTATACCTATACGATTTGGTTTCCATATACAAGAGAATATGTAAAAAAAATTAAGGAAGGAAGCTTTGTTGCCATAAAGAATTTCTTGAGTAATTCTACCGAACAAAAATTTAGTATTTTAGAAATTGTTTCAGCTGTTCCCCAACATTATGCACTTGGATCATCCCCAAGGGACGCAGAGAAAGCTTTTCCAGGATTTTATATTGAAGCAGCCAAAAGCTGCCGTGCAGATTGGGAACAAGATGAACCTATTGAGCAGACCACCATAATAAAAACCCAAGCAATATCTACAGGTTTACAAGTCACTTTTAAAGAAGGAAAAACTGGCAATCCTGAAAGCGATGAAAGTATGCCTATGCATGGCGAAGAAGCACATATGCTTTCTGATGCATTTACCAACATAGTAGTAAACCAAGGCTTAATTAACTCTACAATTCCATGCATAACCCCAGGAAATTTGGCTCTTAGCCCCAAAATCAATGTTTATGTTAGTGTTGAGGATTTACTTAGAATGCATTTCGGAGTTTTTGGTTTTACTGGTGCTGGTAAGTCAAATCTTATGAGCACAATACTATCATCCTTGATGAAACAGGATAAGACTAAGATGAAGATTTTTCTTTTTGATCTGATGTCAGAATATACTGCTCTTCTAATTGATCTTATTGACCAGTTTGATGATTCATATATTGTTGTTTTTGGCGAAGATTCACTCCCAGGAGGTGAACCGACCAAATCATACTTATATGGAGATTCCAGTAAGGAAAACGAAGCTGTTGAATCCATCAAGCGTACAATACTTTTGCCAAAAGAACTAACGCCAAATCGGGACAAGTATTGTGAAAAGTTAAGAAGAATATTGAAACAAAATAAGATTAGAGTATACGATGAGGGGAATATATTAACTTATAGCAAAGTCAGAGAAGCGGTTCTTGAAAATCTGACTGGGTCATTGGGAAATGCAAAGCGACCTCTGGAATCATGGATTCAGGCAAATCTAACAGGAGAAATACAGGAATTAACAGAGCAAAGAATAACTCAATTAATTCAAGAATTGAATGGTTTCCTGAGAGAAGATAAAATATCAGAATCATTCCTATCGGAGGGTCCAAACCAGCAGCCTGGAACGCTTGCCTCCTTTGGCATTCAGGATCAGTCACCCACTATTAGAAGAACAAGCCAAAGAACCGTAACTTTGAATCCTACAGCACGAGGGGCAATATCAGGTATGATAGCATCATTGAATCGTTTTGTATCTCAACAAGATATTGAAATGCCCGAAAAGATGAAAATCTCGTTTGATAAAATAGTTCAAATAGTAAATTCTAAGGAAAAGTCATCTCTAATAATTTTCCAATGCAATCGTGATGATGAGTTGAGAGAGAGTTCATCCAGAATTGTTAACGGAATATTTGAAAGAAGAAGAAGAATAGGAATAACAGAACCTACTGCTTTGTTTGTTTATGATGAGGCTGATGAATTTATGCCTCAAAAAGTTCAGGCAGATTCCTCTTACGCATACAGTTTAGGATGCATTAGAAATTTAGCAAGAAGAGGAAGGAAGTTTGGAATGGGGTTAGGCATAGCGACACAGCGTGTAGCATACCTTGACACATCCACTTTAGCTCAGCCTCATACCTATTTTGTTTCAAAAATGCCCAGAAAATATGACCGCGACACGATGGCAGAAGCATTTGGAGTCACTGAGGACATGATGAAAAAAA
>Ga0180732_1002189_pt1 | contig 10718 bp, 12 predicted proteins | sample KR11_01MetaG_FD_148674 | JGI IMG/M metagenome (GOLD analysis project Ga0180732, IMG submission 148674) | Groundwater microbial communities from the Olkiluoto Island deep subsurface site, Finland - KR11_0.1 MetaG | ecosystem: Environmental > Aquatic > Deep subsurface > Groundwater | place...
TTGCCCTTGAACCCTTTACAAGAACCCAGTCTCCCGGCAGAAGCCATTTTTTTAAATCTTCAAGAATCTCTTCTTTTGAGCCAATAAATATATCCATTGAATTCTTATCTTCTCCAATAGCACCGTTTGCGACAGCTTCTGCGAACTCACCTGTAATGTAAAGCTTAGCGATATTTGATCTGGCAGACAGAGAGCCTATCTCTCTGTGCATAGATTCTGCGTATTCTCCCAGCTCGAGCATATCCCCAGCAACGAGAATACCCCTGTTGCTGCCTTTTAATGAACTGAGAGTCCTGATTGCAGCTTCCATTGAACTGGGATTTGCATTGTATGTGTCGTCAATTATGTGCGCTCCCCTGACATCAACGATATTTATCCTGCCCTTAACCGGCTGAAAATATTCCAGGCCGGCTTTTATCTCCTCTGAAGACAAACCAATAATATATCCAACAGACGCTGCAGCAAGGGCGTTTGATACCATAAAGCCGCCATGCACTCTCAACTCTATTGGAATTCTTTCCTCCGGCAGCGCCAAAGTAAAAGAAATCCCGGCTGCTGTTTCATTGACATCCAGCGCTCTAATCCTGGCATCTTTCGATAAACCAAAATAAAACACTTCCCTTGAGACTTTTGTTGATAAATATAAAACTCTTGAATCATCTGCATTAAGAACCGCTGTTCCCCCCGGTTTTATTCTTTTTAGAAGCTCTCCTTTGGCATTCATTACCCCTTCAATCGAGCCCAATCCCTCAAGGTGTGCAGAACCTATGTTTGTAATTACGCCAATATCAGGAATACAAATTTCACCCAGCCTGTCTATCTCTCCGGGTCTGTTCATCCCAAGTTCAAGCACAGCCCACTGGTGGCTGCTTTTAAGATCCAGGAGAGTTAGCGGAAGCCCTATTTCATTGTTGAAATTTCCCCTGGTCGATAAAGTTTTATAACGCGTTGAAACAACGGAAGCGGTCATTTCTTTGGTTGTGGTTTTGCCGTTTGAACCGGTTATCGCTACAACAGACACATTGGTCCGTCTGCGGTTAAAAGAAGCAAGATCGCCCAGAGCTTTTGTTGTATCGTTCACTGCCACACAAACAATGCCCTTGTCCTGCCAATCTGTACCCGCAGGATCATAGATTTTATCATTACTTATAACAAGACCTCTCACACCGCCGGTTATCACATCAGATACAAAATTGTGGCCGTCATGAACATTTCCCTTGATTGCAATGAAAAGTTCATTTGCAGATATTGTGCGCGAGTTAATGGATACTCCTTCAAACGTATGTTTGATATTCCCGCACAAAAGGTCTCCCTTTGTTGCTTCAAGGATTTCAGCAGTAGTCCAGGGTATTGTTCGTTCGTTTCCCATAGTCATTTTTTCTCTAGACTTTCAGGGCCTCTCTAGCCTCCTCCCTGTCATCAAAGGGAAAAGTTTCACCGCCGATTAATTGATATGTCTCATGCCCCTTGCCGGCTATAAGTATGATATCTCCAGGACCGGCTGACGTGATGCTCAGTTTTATGGCTTTCCTGCGATCAGGCTCAATAACATAACCTTTCTCCTGAATGCCTTTTGCCAGATCAGACAAAGTATGCTCCTTTGAAGGTGTTTGTTTGATTCCCTCTATTATCCGGCTTATTATTTCCATGGGATCTTCTGTCCGCGGATTATCTGATGTGATTATAGCCAGATCGCAAAGCCTGCCGGCTATTTCGCCCATCTGGGGCCTTTTGCCTCTATCTCTATCTCCACCGCAGCCGACTACACAAATAATTCTGCCGATTTCATTATCTTTAATTGACTTTAAAGAAGAGAGAACATGTTCCAGGGCATCCGGAGTATGAGCATAATCAACAAACACAAACTTGCCCGCTTTATTTGGTATAAATTCAAGTCTGCCCGGTATCCAGCCAGTCTTTTCTATACCTGCCTTTATGATAGCCGAAGAAAGTCCAAGGGCAATCCCCACGCCAGTTGCGCTGAGTATATTCTCAAGATTATGCTCCCCTGCAAGAGGTGATTTGAAATTAAATGTCCCCAGTTTCGTTGAAATTCTCCCCGTAATACCTGTAAGGCTGTATTTAATATTATCCGGCCATATCATTTTATCTGCCGTACTGCCGGTAGAAATCACGGGCATGCTATCAGATGCTTCTGAAAGTAAATTATAAAGTCCTTTTCCTCTCTTATCATCGCAATTTACTACAGCCATAGTATGACTCTTCTTGGGCCCGGTTTTTAAATGCTCAGTAAAAAGCCTCTTTTTGCAAAACCAGTAGGAATCCATATCACCGTGATAATCAAGGTGGTCCCGAGTCAGATTGGTGAACACACCGATATCTATCCGGCAGCAGTCAATCCTGTGCAAATCAATTGCATGAGATGACACCTCCAGAACAACGTGGGTGATCCCGTTCTCATGCATTTCCGCCAGTATCTTTTGCAGATCCAGAGCTTCCGGCGTTGTCATTGGGTTCGGAAAAACTCTACCTGCATAACGGTAATTAATAGTTCCTATTACACCAACCCTGAAGCCAGCTTCAGCAAGAATGCTTTCAACTATGTAAGCAGTTGTTGTTTTACCGTTTGTTCCGGTTATCCCTATAATGAACAACTTCTCTGAAGCATTCCCGTAAAAGTTTGCAGAAATTGCGGCAAGAGCTCTTCTGGTATTCTCAACCTCTATAATTGCAGATTCTTTATTAACTGGTTTCTGAGTTACAATTATTGATGCGCCTCTTGCCAAAGCTTCATCAATAAAGTCATGCCCATCAGCCTTAAAACCCTTTACGGCAACAAAAAGCCCATTAGGCTTAACTTCCTGTGCTCGATAATGGATTGAGCCTATTTCATAATCCGGCAAACAGGCACATAAATCATTATACCGCCCTGTTTCCACGGCATGCTTATGCTCCATACCTTCTTTTACAATACTTACACGCCTTATTTCAGTTACAGATTTAAGCAAAATAGAAAGTTTCAACCTCTTGCCCCGTTCCCGCTTACTACCCTTATTTTTTCATTTCCTCCTTCGATAATAACCTCTGCCCCTCCTGTGTCGATCCGCATGTCAACCAATCTTTCGAATGGTTTATCTGCAGTTAACGGTATGTTCATATAGTTCACAGTTTCATGCGCTATCCTTTTAAACGCAGGGGCTGCAACTATGCTGCCGAAATGATTTCCCTGGGGTTCGTCAATAACTACCAGAATAGCTATTTCAGGATCCTCGGCAGGAATAAACCCAAGGAATGAAGCTATGTATTTTTCGTCTGAGTAAGTTCCTTTCTCATCAATTTTCTGGGCGGTTCCTGTCTTCCCGCAGACAGAATAACCCTTCAAAGCAGCATTGACGCCTGTCCCCCCTTCAGTAGTTACAGAACCCATCATTTTTTTCACGGCTCGGGCTGTCTCTATTGAAACGACCCTTCTGACCTCGCGCGGGCTTGAGCTTTTTATAAGACGTCCATTCTGATCCGTTATAGCCTGGACAATATAAGGAGCCATGAGGACCCCGTCATTTGCGATTGCTGAAGCCGCAGTTATAAGCTGCAAGGCAGAGACAGCAACTCCCTGTCCAAAGGATATTGCGCCGGCATCAATTTTTGACCATCTATTATAGTGGCTCAGGCCACCCGATGTTTCCCCCGGACAGTCTATTCCAGTCTTTTCACCAAAACCAAAACTGCGGAATGTTTTATAAAGATATTCCGGCCCTATTATCTCGCCCACCTTTATGCTGCCGATATTGCTTGAAAACTTAATAATCTGCTGTAAAGACAGCCAGCCGTGAGGATGAGTATCGCGTACAACGTTTTTGCCTATTCTGTATTTACCATTTTCACAGAAAAAAATGCTGTCCGGAGAACATCCTCCAAATTCTATTGCCGCACATGCGCTGAAAATTTTCATGGTTGAGCCTGGCTCAAATAGATCTGTTATTGATCTGTTTCTCCATAGATTCTGATCAAAGTCCCCAAAAGAATTTGGATTGAGAAATGGATAGTGCGCCATTGCCAGTATGGCCCCAGTTTTTGGAGACATTACGATTGCCATCCCTGATTTGGCATTAAATTTAACAGATGCTTCTTCAAGCGCTCTTTCGGCTAAGTACTGGATATTATAGTTAATCGTTAATATAAGGTTGTTCCCGCTGCAATCAGGTATCACATTCTTTTCAGCATCGAACCCGCGTTTTAAAGCATCTTTTAAAACCCTAACTCTGCAAGTGCTTCCCTTAAGGTAAGAGTCATAATAGTATTCGATTCCTTCAAGGCCATGCCCGTCTATACCCGAAAATCCAAGCGCCTGCGCCGCAAGAGTTTTGTTTGGATAAAAACGTTGGTGTTCGGGCATAAAATCTATACCTTTGAGACCAAGGGCCTTTACATCTTTTACTTCCTTTGGTGTAACCTTACGTTTAACCCAAGCGAACGATCTGTCAGATGTGAGTCTCTGTTTAAGCAAATTGACGTCAATTTGCAGCGCTCTGTTTAGGGCCTCGGAGGTCGCCGCCGGATCCTCGATATTAGCGGGATATGCCACGATTGATGCAACATCTATGCTTAAGGCCATTTCCCTGTGGTTTGCATCGTATATTGTTCCGCGCTCTCCCGGAAGTATTAATGACCTCTCATACTGATTTGCTGCTTTCCTTGACAGCCATGAACTGCAAAAAACCTGAAAATATAAAGCCCTCGCCCCTATAACGAATAGAAACATACTGAAAATAAAACCAATCAAAATTGTCCTTAACTTTATGTATTTTTTTTCAATCGGTTTCATGGAATTATAACCATTTGCTCCAGTGTCGGCGTTTTTAGGCCAAGCTGGTTTCTTGCTATATCTGCGAGTCGTTCCGGAGATTTCAGACGCGCAATCTCGACCTTTAAGTTATTTTGCAGATTTATAAGCTTCCGATTTTTGTTATTTTCATTTGAAATTTCATACCCAGCTTTTACACACTGCACCCTGCTCCATGTGTAAATCAGAAGCTCTGCAATAAAGACAGCCATAACTGTAAACCAGATTATCACTATCCTTGTGCTGAGAGCATTTTTTTTGGCTTTACGTGCCATAGTTACAATTTTTCTATAGCTCTCAGTTTTGCGCTTCTTGCCATTGGATTGGCCGCAATTTCTTCTTCAGTAGGCCGCAAAACTTTTTTGGTCAAAGATCGTACAACCCTTGTCTTATTGCAAACGCACATTGGCAGGGCCGGCGGGCATATGCATTTGCCCTCCAGGAGTTTTATCTTTTTTTTTACAATCCTGTCTTCGAGTGAATGAAATGATAATACGCAGAACCGGCCTTCAGGCTTCAACAAGTCAACAGCAGTTTCCATAAATGAATTTAGTATATCCAGCTCTCTGTTAACAGCTATTCTAACAGCCATAAACACTCGAGTAGCAGGGTGAATCCTTCTATTGAATGATGATTTACCCGGAATGGCTCTGCATACGATTTCTGCCAGGTGCTTGCTGGATTTAATTTTTTCTTTTTTTCTTACCATGACTATTTTTCGTGCTATCTTGCGTGCCCGGCGTTCTTCTCCATACTTATAAAAAATTTCAGCAAGGCTTTCTTCATCCATCGTATTTATCAACTCTTCAGCCGTTGTATCCGATTCAACGTTCATCCGCATATCCAGCGGTTCATCTTTTCTGAAGCTGAAACCCCGTCCACTTGACTCGAGGTGATGAAGTGAAATTCCAAGATCGAGAAGAATGCCGTCTATGGCAGCAATATTCAAATGTGAAAGAATTTTCGGAAGATTTACAAAATTGTCATGAAAGAGATGAATATTTAACTCGTATGGTTTTAAAATTCTTTTTGCGTTTTTTATTGCATCTTTATCCTGATCTATGCCAATCAGAATCCCGTCTGGAACGATCTTCTCCAAAATGGCGCTTGCATGGCCTGAACCGCCAAGTGTACAATCCGCATAGATTTTCCCTGGCCTACAATTAAGGTAATGGACAACCTCGTTTAACATTACAGGGATATGTTTGTACGACATAGAATCAGCCCTTCGGACTAGAGCCCTAATTTTGCTATTTCGTTGCTGACAGCCTCCTTTTTCATATCTTCTTCCATCTGCATCGCTTCCCGCTCGTAATTTTCCTTAGACCATATTTCAAAATGCATTATCTGCCCCACAAGTACGATCTCCTTTTCAAGTTCCGCATACTGCCTCAAAACCGGTGGAATAAGGATTCTGCCCTGCTTGTCACAATTACAATCCGAAGCGCCTCCTATAAATACCCTCCTGAAGCGACGCATATACTCGCTTGTTTCAGCCATTGACAAAACTTTGGATTCGACCTTGCTCCATTGATCAAACGTATAGACAAAAAGGGCATTATCCAGCCTGGTAACCACTACTCCATCGCCGCCTCCTGCTTTTATAGCGTCACGGAATCTGGCCGGAATTATTATACGTCCCTTTGGATCAATTGTATGAAAGGAGCTTCCTCTGAACATAAATCACCATTGATACCCACTTTTTTCCACTATATCTTTCTAAAACTATATTATTCAACGAATGTCAAGAAATAAATATACGAAATTAATTTATTTTTTATAATAATTCATAAAAGTTAAATGCGTCAAGCTAAATTAATTTTTATGTGGGGTTTTGTGGGGTTCTTAATTGGCAAGGGTCAACTCGTATTTTTTACACGGCAGGCTTGCCTAATGCCTTGTGTTTACCGGCTTGGAAGGCAAAATTGCTCGAAGTCGTTCGCAAAAGATTTTTTACTCGACCTGCACAAATCTCTTTGCGCAAGGGGAATTTTCAGATACATGCTTTCAGGTACAAAAGGATTTGCATTCAAACAAACTATAACCTATAGTCAAATCACACTTCTTTTTACATATTCCCTCCCAAAGAGCCATTAGAAGGAATAGAGGTAGATATAAGGATTGCGAAGGTTTTGAATTCATGTTCGAAAAAATCCTTTCCAGTATAGACGTATCTCTCAAAAAACATGACATTCCCTACATGATTATCGGGGGACAGGCCGTATTACTTTACGGAGAACCCCGCCTTACCAGAAATATTGACATTACCCTTAAACCTCTTCCCAAAGATCTGAAATCATTTGTCAGGCAAACCATGGTGCTGCCGGCCCTGGACGAAACTACTGGGATAAGAGTAGATTTCATTTTCTCATTTACCCCCTATGAAACAGAAGCAATAAATCGTTCAAAAAAAATAAAAATATTGAATCAGGAAGTCAATTTTGCCTCTCCTGAAGATCTAATAATCCATAAAATCTTCGCAGGCAGACCACGAGATATCGAGGATGTGAGAACCGTTCTCCTGAAAAATCCTGATATTGATGTTCGGTATGTACGAAAATGGCTTAAGGAATTTGATCTGTTTTCTGAGAAAAAAGAATTTCTCAAAACTTTTGAGGAAGTAATAAAAGAAATATAAATTTCTTCTTTCGCAAAAATAGTGGTCAAGGGGAATTATAGTGCAACTGGTAATAAACAGCGCCGGCACATATATTACACAAAAGGATGGTCTTTTCAGGCTTAAAAATAAAAACAAACGTTTTGATATTTCACCCCTGAAAATAGAATCAATCGTTATTTCCAACCAGGCCATGATTACCACCCAGGCAATAACAACAGCCATGGAGAATAATATAGATATTGTTTTTCTGAATGGATATGGCGACCCAATCGGTCGAATATGGTTTGCCAAAATGGGAAGCACGGCGCTTATCCGCAGAAAGCAACTGGAAATCGCGGAAGATAAAAAAGGGCTCGAACTTGTCACAGATTTGATCCGGCAGAAAATTAAAAACCAGGCCGATTTTCTAAAAAAACTTATGTATTCCCGTTCAGGCAGGGAAAATTTGCTTGAAAGCCCGATTAAGATTATTGACAGCGCTCTTTCCGGCCTTTCCATGCTTGACGGGACAGTTGAAGATGTAAGAAACAACATAATGGGGTTTGAGGGCACGGCAGGCAGGGCCTATTTCCAGTGCCTGTCCAAACTCATGCCGGAAAAATATACATTTAAAGGAAGATCGCGACAGCCTGCCAAAGATCCATTTAATGCTGTTTTAAATTACTGCTATGGAATCCTTTACTCCAGAATCGAAAAAGCCTGCATACTTGCAGGACTTGATCCCTATGTCGGTTTTCTTCACACCGACAACTACAATAAAAAATCCATGGTATTTGACCTTATTGAGCCTTTTAGAATTTATGCCGAACAAACCGCAGTATATCTTTTTACAGGCAAAAAAATTAAAGACGAGTATTTTTATGTGACTGATAATGCGATTTCTTTAGACGATAAAGGAAAACCAGTTGTTGTTGATGCTATGAACAGTCATATGGAAGAAACTGTAAGATACAAAAAGAAAAATGTGAAAAGAAAGCATATCCCTCAGCACGAAGCTCACAGGCTTGCAAATATTCTGCTTGCCGATGAAAACGAAAAAAGGCCGGAATGGCTGGAGATTAAGGAATTTTGAGGGAATGAGTGTCCTTGTCTGGATAATATACGATATTGTTGAAAACAAACCGAGAACAAAGGTTGCCAAAGAATGCAAGAAATTCGGCCTTATCAGGGTTCAAAAAAGCGTGTTTTTAGGAAGGCTTGAATTAAGCCGTTTTGATGAACTCTCTGAAAAATGTCGTGACCTGATTGATGAAAAAACAGACAGTGTTTATCTGTTTCCTTTCTGTCAGGAGGATTTCAGGAATATAAAGGTTCTTGGTCAGGGGTTTGATAGGAAACTGGTGAATGATGAGATATTGGCGAAATTCTTTTAAAAAATAATCGGTTTCGACTGGATTTGTCAATATTTGGGCATCCTTCATTTTGGGGTAAAAGTAGTTGACGCTTTTTAATACGCTCATTTCGGCATTTGACGAAAATGCTGATATTGGCATTTTCGTCAAATGGACGTATTCTAATACGGAAATCGGCATTTGGGGATTTTGGTCACACTACCTTTATCCCCAAATAATGTTTGCGGGTTATAAAAAAGTGTAAACCAGTAAATGAAGGATGCCAATATTTGGGCTTTTGTGAAAAAATAGATTTCCTTCATAAATTTGGCAAACTTAGGAAAGTTTGTCTTCATCTTTTAGTTTGACAAAAATAATAAGTAGGAACATATAAATAAGTAGGAATTACTTATATATTTGATGAGGTGATGGAATGTATGCTAAAATATCAAAAAAAGGTCAGGTGACAATACCCAAACAGATAAGAAAAAAATTGAATATAGAAAAAGAAGGAGGGGTATTGTTCTTAGTTGAAGGCAACAATATTAAGATTAAGGGAATCCCGGGATCACAGGCAAATATTCTGGCAGGGAGTCTTAAAAAATATGCCAGGAAGTATGTTCCTTTGAATAAAATAAGGGAAAAAGTTAAGGAGAAAGTTGCAAATGAAGCTGCCGGAGAAGGTCTATCTGATTGATACCAATGTCATCCTTAGATATTTATTGGGTGATCATGCAGAGTTAAGCTCTAAGGCGGAGGCTTTTATGCTGGATGTCTCAGAAGGGGCAAAGCCTGCTGAGATACTGGATGTGGTTATTGTTGAATGCATCTATGTTATGGAAAAATATTACCAGATTCCCAAGGCCGAAATTATAGATAAATTAAGTAAGATATTAAATTTTACCGGTATTGTAAATTCCGATAGATCAGAAATCCTCGAAGCACTTCTAAAATACGGCAGCACCGATATTGATATCGTAGATTGTATTCTTGCCGCCCATTCTTCTCCTAAAAAGGTCGTTGTTTCATTTGACAAAGACATGAAAAAATTAAAAGCGGTCAGTGAGATTTTGTAATAACACAGCGGCTCTAGCAGCCAGCGATATAACCACGGGTTTTACGGTCATCTTTTCGCCCTTTTTCATTTTTTCCATCTGGTTGGCAATTTTCAAATAGACTGGAAAGATAGTGAGCGGACTTTAAAGGATGTTACTGAAATAAAATTGTAATTTTCGTAGCAAGAATTAATGCCATATAAATCTCATGAAAAAATCAACGCTGTTATTAAATAATGTTTATCTAAAACCCTCGCAGATTCATAAATTCCGTGGTTTTATCGGGAATCTTTTTAAACATCATGATCTTATTCACAATCATGATTTGAAAACAGGAAAACCGATATACCGATATCCGTTAATACAGTTCAAGCTGATAGATGATATGCCTGCAATTATTGCAATAACCGACAGGGCTGTGAGCATTTTTTCGGAAATATTCATGAAACTTGATAAGATTATTATTGAAGATACTGTTATTCCTGTTTTTGAAAAGGATTTGAAGGTAGAGGAAGTCGAATTCGGGTATTCTGATGAAATATTCATGTATGAGTTTGTTTCTCCATGGATCGGGCTTAATCAGAGGAACTTCATAAAATACAACGATGCAGGCAGGGAAGAAAAGAACGAAATGTTAAAAAGGGTAATGACAGGGAATATTTTATCCATGTCAAAGTATCTTGATTGCTGGCTTTCAAAAGATCAAAAGATTAAAATTGATCATAAGTTGAAAGAAATAAAAGTAAATCTTAAAGGCAAAAGCATGACAGCGTTTCATGGCATATTTAAAACTAATTTTTGTTTGCCCAATTATCTGGGAATTGGGAAATCGGTTTCACGGGGGTTTGGGGCTGTGAGGAGGGTGATATAAGAAAATGCGGCATCCTTCAGCAAGCCCAAAAAGTGGT
>Ga0180732_1002190_pt1 | contig 10715 bp, 10 predicted proteins | sample KR11_01MetaG_FD_148674 | JGI IMG/M metagenome (GOLD analysis project Ga0180732, IMG submission 148674) | Groundwater microbial communities from the Olkiluoto Island deep subsurface site, Finland - KR11_0.1 MetaG | ecosystem: Environmental > Aquatic > Deep subsurface > Groundwater | place...
TTTCAGGATATGGCATTTTATCCCTGAATTCTTTTATTTTTTCCCCAAGCTCTTGATTATTCGTTATGACCATTCCGCCCGAAACGGATGAAATTACCTTGTCTCTTCCAAAACTGAAAAACGCCGCGTTGCCGAATGTCCCGGTTTTTTTGTTTTTATATTCCGCCCCCAAAGAATGCGCGCAATCTTCTATGACAAATAAATTATGTTTCATGGCAATTTCCATAATTTTCTCTATCTCCGCCGGATTGCCAAATGTATGCTGAACAATTATAACCTTAGTTCTATCCGTGATTTTTTCTTCTATCTTCTCTGAATTTATATTATATGTTTTTTCATCTATGTCAACAAAAACAGGTTTCGCCCCGCACCACTTTATAACATTCGGGAGCGCCACGGTTGTGAATGCTTGTAAAATTATTTCATCGTAGTCTTTTATTCCCATACATTTCAAAATCGCATAAAGCCCGGATCTTCCGCTATCAAAACTCACCGCCCATCTTGCTTCCATATACTCGCAAAACTTCCTCTCCAGCTTTCTGCAGTATTTACCTCCCCCTGATAAGGGGGTGTGGGGGGTTTCTTCCTGCAACTTTCCCCACTTCCACGGCAAAAACACATACTTCCACGCAATCAAAACATCCACAATTGTATAATTCGGCGCAAACGCGGACGCGATGGGTTGGAAGAGTTTGAAGATTTTAAAGATTGACATATATAGTTTAAAAGTTTAATATAAAAGCAGGAGGCAAAAAAATGCATCTGGATATTTTAAAAGAGAAAGAGCTAAAAGCAGTGCTAAAAAGAGCAATGGCAAGCGAAAAAGCAAGCGATGAGCTGAAAAAACAATCAGGAAAACTTGTGAGATTTATAGAGCTGTTTAGTGTTCGTAATTTGTTCATAGTTTTCTTTGTTGTTATAGGAATATCGTTTTTGCTGTATTATAGAGAGAGAATATATAATAGCTTGCGTTATTCTGATAGTTTTTATTGTAGCATGTTTTGCTTTTGTCGCGCTAGTGGATTATAGATGCAAGAAAATCATCATGGCACTATCAAGACAAGCATTAAGTTCAGATTAAACATATCTGAACTTATTTTTTCAACTTCCTCATCACCGCCCCAGCTCCCCTGCTTTCAAAAAGAACAACAATATTCGCCCCCCTGATAAGGGGGGTTGGGGGGTTAGAAGTTAATGGCGACATTAAATCTTTCTTCAACATCTCCTCCACTTTGCAAAAATCCTTCTCAAAAACAAATTCACATTCCTTCGCTGGCTCCATAGTTCCCGCCTCGAGACTGTGGAGCCTTTTTGCGTTTAGGGAATTTCCAGTTTCCAGTTTCCAGTTTCCAGTTTCCAGTATATACGCAATATCACAAACTTCGCTAATTCTATCATAAAGTATTTTGTGTATTTTATCCCGTTCTTTCCCCAATTCAATTATCCCCGGAAAAATAATAATCTTCCTATAATTAGAATACGCTTCGTCTAAATAATCCAGCGCCGCCAAAACTCCGTCAAAGTTTGCGCTATAACTATCGTCAATAAATATAGAATTATTCAAATCTTCTAATTTTCTCATCATAAACTCATTCGGCCTTATTTTTTCCGCCGCATTTTTTATTTCTTCCAAAGTCATTCCTAAATGCTCTGCCACCATTATACCAGATAAAACATTTTCTATATAATGCTTGCCAAGAAGGTTTAGCTTTAATTTTTTATTTTTATACTCAAACTCCGCATAATCCTGATAAACTTTTATATTCTTTATTTTATCTAAAGAAAAATATTTTAAATTTTTAACTTTTAATTTAAACTTTTCGTTTTTAGTTTTTAGTTTTTCATTTAAAACCGCTAATCCTTCTTCCGGCAACGCCTCAATCAATTCAAATTTCCCTTTTACAATATTCTCCCGCGATCCGAACAAATCAATATGTTGCTGGTTTATTCCCGTTAATATGCCAATGCTAGGCTTAACTATGTCGCACATCTCTTTTATCTCGCCAATTTTATACGCCCCCATCTCGCAAATAAAATAATCGTGTTCGTCGCTAACTTTATTTAGAACAGTATAAGCCACGCCGATATTCGTGTTATTATTTCCTTCCGTTTTCACGACTTTATATTTCTGGCTTAATATTGAATACAAAAATTCTTTCGTACTCGTCTTCCCATAACTTCCCGTTATGCCAATCACTTTCACTTTTTTCAGCCCTCTCATTTTTTCCGCCGCTCTTTTTATAATTCTCTTTTTCTGAAAATAAAATATCGGCTCTATAGCGAGAATAACAGAAGATATAATTAATGGATTCACAATTATAACAAAAAGTAAAAGCAAGGAAGTTTTTAATAAATATAGATTGCTTGCCATTTTAGAAGAAGAATAAAACCAGCATAAAGCAATTAAAAAATAAACAGCGCCTAACAAGAAAAATATAAGCATTATTTTAAAAGTCAGGACAGGCCTTTTTAAGATTCTATTTTTAATTTCTTTTATAATTTGAAAAATGGCAACAGAAAAATAAAGCAACACTAAAACAACAAATATTGCTTTATAGTTTTCTGGTATTATGAAAAAATAAAGAAATAAAAAAAGAGCAGCTGAAAATAAAAGACCCTTTTTATTTTTATTGTCTTTTATATATGACATCATCCTGTCTATTCTATATTCTTTTATCTGCCACAGCCAAGTAAAAAACAAACTATCGCGGAGAAGTTTGAAGAGGAATAAAATTGAGATTAGAATTAAAATAGTTGACATTTAGATTGGTTTATATATAATGCTGTTGAGGTGAGTTAATGAATAAGTTTTTAGAAACAATCATAAAAACAATTATAATACTTTTTATTATAGTTGTATTATTTGCAATATTTTGTATTATAGGAACAATGTCTTTCTATAGGAACAGCAGCATGCCATTGCCAGCACTGGGAATAGCCATAATACTTGCTATAATTAGCACTTATTGCTGGGTTAAATCCTTTAGGACTATATAAAAGTTAAAGAGGCTAAAAAATTATGCTTCTTTTTTTATAAACCCCCCAACAACTTTCGCAAACTCTTCCGGCTTTTGATATGGCAAAGAATGGTTCGCGCCATCAAAAATAACCAGCTCGGAATTTTCTATTTTTTCGTTCATAATTTTCCCGTCGGACAAAGGCGTGGTTTTATCTTCTCTCCCCCATACTAATAAAGTCGTGGTTTTTCCGCCCGTGGCGGATCCGCCACGGGAGGATATTTTGCCCAAATACGGCGTCAAATCTTCCGCTAAGACATTTTTCATAATCTCTTTCATCCTCGGACTCGCCTTGTAATAATCCTTTTCTCTCGCCAATTTATACAAAATCTTTTGGCTATACGAAGCTAACCTTCCAAATCTTAGTATTTTCTTCCCCGCCTTTGCCAAAATATAAAATAATCTCTGCTTCGTATTTAATTTATGCCTTATCCCCGCCGCGCCAGTCAGGATTAATTTATCTATTTTCTCCGGATATTTCACTGCATATTTGATTGCAATCCTCCCCCCGAACGAATGCCCGATTAAAATAAATTTTTGCGCCTCGGCTCCACAGCCCGGAGCTTGCCCCGTACCGCGATACGGGGGGACTATGGAGCCAGCGAAGCTTGATAGCCCCCCTAATAAGGGGGGTTGGGGGGTTTGTTCTATCGAGAGCTGAGAAGTTAGATTTTTCGGATCAAACTTTTTTAACAAATTCTTCACCATCTCAAATCCGCTTTTTCTGCTTGCTTTTTCAATAAATTTATCAACAAATTCAACATAATCATCCAGCTTCCAATCATCCTTCGGCTCCTCGCTTTTTCCAAACCCGGGAAGATCGGGGATTAAAATTGAAAATTGAAAATTAGAAATTGAAAATTGCGATAAATATTCAGCTAGCGCTGAATATTTATCGCTTGACACTCCCCACCCATGCAACAAAACAATCAGGACATCCCCATTCCCGATTTGTTTGTAGTTTATATCTAACCCGTTGATGTTTATTTGTTTTTGCTGGGGGTTGACAGAATTCATAAATAATGCTAGTATTTTAAGTCTTTATGACAGGAGGACATAAATGGCAGAACATAACATAAAAAGTATATCTCAATTTATTGAGATAAGATTTGCAATTGAGAAATTCAATGACATTGTGAAACTAATATTTATGCCAACAAATAAAGTTGACATAACAAAAAATAATTTCAAATGTTCGGGGAAGATTATATCTCTGAAAATGGAAAAATCTGGTTTTTCACTACTTGCTAGTAGTAAAAATGAGATTAATTTTGAAATTAAAGATGGAAAAATTATAGGCATTGATGAAGAAATATTCTAGCTGAAGATTTCTTCTTTTTTTATCCAATCCTATCCTTCCTTACCCGCTTCCCGCTGGTTCGGAGCTCCAGCTCCGAACCATATTGCGCTTACAATAATCTTATTCTAATAACTTGCTAATAGTGCATCAAGGCCTGCCTGTCCGGTAGGCAGGTTCGCAGTCCAACTGCGAACCAGCAAATTATATATCCGTGTTTATCCGCGCCTTTAGTCAGTGTTTGTCTGTGTCGAATTAACTCCCAATCCTCTCCTTCCCCACCCACTTCCTCAAAACCTCCGGCACGATAATACTTCCGTCTTTTTGCTGGTAATTTTCCAGAATAGCGATCATCGGGCGAACGCTCGGAAGAGCGGTGTTGTTGAGCATATAGACAAATTTATTTTTGCCGTCATTGGCTTTATATTTTACATTAAGACGGCGCGACTGCCAATCCAGGAAGCTTGAGCATGATCCTGTTTCGCCATAGCTATTTCTTGACGGCATCCAGGCTTCCAAGTCATACTGCCTGTATTTTCCCGCGCTCATATCACCCGTGCAAATTTGCAATTGCCGAAATGGCAATCCCAGGTCTTGATGCAATTCTTTTGAAATTCCAATCATTTCTTCCTGCAATTTATTTGATTCTTCCACATCAGCCTTGCAAATGCAAATCTGCTCCACTTTCATAAACTCGTGGACGCGATAAATTCCTTTTGTGTCTTTGCCATAGCTCCCAATCTCGCTTCTATAGCACTGCGAAAAACCGCAAATTTTCATTGGCAAATCTTTCTCGCTCAAAACTTCATTGGCATAATAAGCGAGAAGCGACGGCTCCGCGGTTCCAACCAGAAACTTATTTTCTTTTTTCACCGTGCCATCTTCCAAAACTTCATCGTTGGCGATTTTATAAATCTCATCAACTTGCGGATTATATTCTTTCCCCGAAAAATATCCGCTCCCGAAAAGCGCGAACTCTCGAATTAAAGTCGGCGGAATCATCGGAGTGAATCCTTTGGAAATTAATCTTTCCAGCGCGAACATCATCAGCCCCATTTGAAGCATAACCGCTTCATTTTTCACGAAATATCCTCTATATCCAGCCACTTTCGTCCCCCTCTCAATATCTATCAAATCCAAATCTTTCGCCAATGTTAAATAATCTTTTGGCGCAAAGTTGAACTTCGTCGGCTCGCCCCATTTATAAACTTCCACATTTTCACTGTCATCTTTTCCAATCGGCGTATCCGGCGATGGAATTGTGGGAACTTTCACCATCAAATCAAAATATTCTTTATCCGTCTTTTTCAATTCCTCTTCAACCTGCGAAGATTCCATCTTAAGCTTTTTCCCCTCTTCAACCTGCTCCGCCGTAGGCCTCTGCCCCTTCGCATCTTTCGCCAGCTTATTTCTCTTCGCCTGCAACTCATCGTTTTTAGTTTTTAACTCCCGCCTAGTTTCGTCAATTTCTAAAAGCCTATCAATATCAACTTTAACATGCTTATTCTTTGCCGCCTCTTTTATTTTCTCTTTATTTTCTCGAATGAATTTTATGTCTAGCATAAGTAAATTTTTAATTTTTAATCAATATCAAAAAATATTTTATTGCAGAAAATTTATAGTCCTAATTTGTCGCTAATTTTCTGAAGTGATTTCAAGCCTATTTCTAAAAAATCATCCAACTTTATTCCGCCAAACTCGCACTCTTTAATTATTTCCCGATTGCAATTTGCCGCAAAGCCTTTACTTTTAAATTTCTTTTTAAGAGAACTTAATTTTACGCTTGACAGTTTTTTGTCAGGTTGCATTATGGCTGATGCTATAATAAGCCCCGTAAGAGTTTCTGAAGCGGTAAGCAGATGTTCTAACGAAGTTATTCTTAATTTATCTTTAAACTTAGGATTCTTTACACACCCGTAACCATGCGATATTATGGTTTCAATAAGAAAATTACTCGCGCCTTCACTTCTTAATATTTCCGCGGACTTAATACAATGCTCTGTTGCATCGTTTTTTGTCAGATCCCAATCAATGTCATGGAGAAGTCCGATAATTCCCCACTTCTCTTTATCTTCTTTTAAATATTCAGCAACTCCTTCCATAATTGCTTGACTCTCAATAGAATGAAGTTTTGCTGATTTATCATTAATATATTTTTCTAAAATTATTTCTGCTTGTTTTAAATCAATACCCAAGTCATTATTACCGTTAGTCTTTTGACTTTTTACATTTAACTTTTTACATTCTATCGGCTTCATCATCGGGAAAAACACCGTGTCTCTGATACTTTCTTGATTAGTTAAAATCGTGAGAAATCTATCAATCCCAACTCCAAATCCAGCCGTAGGAGGCATGCCATATTCCAGCGCTTCCACAAAATCTTCGTCCATCATTTGCGCTTCAATATCCCCTTCTGCTCGCAATTTATCTTGAGCGATAAATCTTTCCTCTTGATCAATCGGATCGTTCAGCTCCGAAAAACCGTTTCCAATTTCCGCGCCCGCGATCAGAACTTGAAGTCTTTGCGTTTTCGTTTGATCGTCATCTTTTTTCTTGGCTAAAGGAGAAATATCAAGAGGGTGGTTTATAAGAAAACAAGGCTGAATTAATTTTGGTCGGACTAATTTTTTATAAAGCTGATCAATCAATCTTCCCCTGCCCGCTTTTGGATCAACTTTCATTCCTTTTTCCTTGACTATTTTTTGCATATCTTCCTTTGTCGGATATAAATCAATATCAACTCCCGACTTCTCCAGAACTATTTCGCGATAATCAATTCTCGGCCATGGAGCTTTGAAATTTAAAATTGTATCTTGATATTTGATTTCTAACGAACCGAAAGTTTTCTGAATTACAGTCGTATAAAAATCTTCAATAAACTTCATCAGGCTTTCATAGTCCGCGTAAGCCCAATAAAACTCCAGCATCGTGAATTCTTGAAGATGCTGTGTGCTCATTCCTTCATTTCGAAAAACCCTGCCCATTTCATATATCTTTTCAAACCCGCCGACAATCAGCCTTTTAAGGTGCAGTTCTAAGGATATGCGAAGATATAAATCAATGTCCAGCTTATTGTGATGCGTGATAAACGGCTCCGCGTCCGCGCCTCCCGGAATATTTTCCAAGACAGGAGTTTCCACTTCCAAATAATTGTTTTTATTCAAAAACTCTCTGACATTATTTATAAACTCTATTCTCTTTAAAAATAAATCTCTGACATCTTTATTCATAATTAAATCCAAATATCTTTTTCTGTATCTTATTTCCTCATCGCTCAATCCGTGCCATTTTTCAGGAAGAGGCAAAAGCGACTTGGTGAGAATTTTATATTTTTTAACGCCCAAAGTCCGTTCGCCTTTTTTGGTCGTAAACAAAGTTCCCTCCGCTTCCAAAAAATCTCCGATATCCAAGTTCTTAATCATTTCATAAGCCTCTTCTCCAACTTCGTCTTTTTTGAAAAATAGCTGGATTTTTCCGCTCTGATCTTCAATATCAGAAAAAGTAAGCGCTCCATGCTCCCTCACGGTTCTCAATCTTCCGGCAAGCGCTATTTCCCGTTTCTCGCTTGATAAATTATCAAAATCATCCAGCGCTGATTTTATAGTATGAGTTCGCCTGCATATTGCGGGATAAGGATTTATCCCCGCTTTTTTTATCCTCGCCAGCTTATCCATCCTCGCCTCCCTAAGTTCATTTTGCATTAGTTTTACTTAACTTTTTAAATTCATTGTCTTTATTAAATATACTATTTTAATCGGATTTAGTCAAAAAACTTTTAAAAACTTTTAAAATTGCGCGCTCATTATAATCGCTTAACGAAGGCGACATTCCGGAATGTCGCCTTCACAAAAAATCCGCCAACAAAAAAACATAATCAATTCAAATTATGTTTTTTTATATATAGATAGATTTACGATATGCTCATAATCTTATATTCCACTTTTCCTTTCGGCGTTTCAACTTTAATTTTATCGTTTGCTTTATGCCCCAGAAATGAAATCGCCAAAGGAGTTTCATTGGAGATTTTGCCTTCGGAAGGGTTTGCTTCGTTTGACCCGACTATTGTAAAAGTTCTTTCGCCAGCGCCGTTTTTAACTGTGATAGTAGAACCAACATTTACTATATTGGATTTGTGATTATTGTCTATGGTTTGAGCATTTTTCACAGTTTCTTCAATTTCGGCAATTTTTCCTTCGTTAAGCGCCTGCTGTTCTTTCGCTTCCGAATATTCCGCGTTCTCGCTTAGATCTCCCAATTCTTTTGCGGCTTGAATTCTTCTTGAAATTTCCTGCCTCTTCTCGGTCTTAAGAAAGTTCAGTTCTTCTTTCAGTTTTTCCAAACCTTCTTTGGTTATAAATTGCTTTGCCATTTTTTTGTTTTTATAGATTAAGCTTATAAAATTCTTTAATAACTAATTAAAAAGTCCACAAATATGTGGGCAAAATTTATTTATTAGCATCATAATATCATATCAAGATTATATGTCAAGGGCATAATCGTGTAATCGTGTAAACATATAAACATTTTAACATGTAAACAATTTTTACTATAAAGTTTATAAAGTCGAGAGTTTATAAAGTTATAAAATAATAAAAAAACAGATATCAATAATACTTGCATCTGATTTTATTATATCCGTACGAAATATGATTTTAAAATAACAATTTAGCAATTCAGCAATTTAACAATGTGATTATTTTACTTCAAAAAATCTCCGGCGACGACCTACTCTTCCGGTCCCGTGCGGGACAAGTACCATCGGCGCTGGCGAGCTTAACTTCTGAGTTCGAGATGGGATCAGGTGTGACCCCGCCGCAAAAATCACCGAAGAATTTTTAAAGTAAAATACATTATATTAAATTGCTAAATTGTTGAATTGTTGAATTGTTTTTTGATTATTGTCTGCGACACAAAACAAGTTCTCTTTTTACAACAATCATTTCATTTTCCACTTTTATCACTCTGTCTAAATCAGCCTTATTTTTCAATATATTTTTCAAATCAGCTATTTCTGATTCTATAAACTGAATTCTATCATCTATCTTTGAAAGATACTCAAAAACTGTTTTGAAATTACTATTAGTTTCATTGTGATTATTATCAACTTTTTTATCTAAATCATCAACTTTTTTATCTAAATCTTTTACGCTTTTATTCAATCCTAAAAATCCTTCTGATAGTAAGTCGGATTTATGCTCCATTCGCTCGAGAATAACTTGAAGATAATCTCTTTTCTCTTCAGCCTTGCTTCTCGGCTTTATCTTGTTTTTTTTAATTTCCTTTTTCTTCATAACTTCATTATAGCATAAGAAATTAATTTGTCATCCTGAATTTATTTCAGGATCTTTTATCTATTACCGCCAGCCTTGTGAAATAAATCACAGACAAAGCCTATCACGCTATAGATTCTGAAACAAGTTCAGAATGACAATTGTTTTTGAAAGTTGGATAAAAGGTGGATAAAAAAGTTTATTCTTTTTTATCCAAAACATCGCTTATCACTTTTGGTGACGCCAGTTTGCTGGAAAACCTAAAATTCCAGCCGACTTGATTTACTTTATACGAAACATCTCTTATCGCTTTATCTATTATCGTGCCTTCCACATCTTTTTTGACATAAAGCCAGCTTTTCACTCTGAAGTGACGCCAGTTTCCTCCTAAAAATCCTAAAGTTCCAACTGACTTGACCGACTGTATTTTTTCTATTTCAGAAGAAGAAAGTTTTATTTCCATGTCTCTATACCAGCGTATCTGACTGCGCTGGAAGACAAAAATCCAAAAGTTTTCCCTTATTTTCAGGTTTCTAACTAGATAGAACTTTCTATCTTTCACTCCAGCTTTTACGAGCGCTTCATTTGAACGAAGTTCAATTATCATCGCTCTTGCAATACATTCATCCATATTTTACCTCCATAAACAGGGCTTTATTTTACCCTTTATCCAACCTTCAAAAATCAAATTGTCAAAAAACAAAAATTAATTCACAAAGCTAAAAGCAGAAAGCAGAAAGTTTATAAAGTTAAAAATTACATAAAAAGTGTCATTTCGAACGATTAGTGAGAAATCTATAAATTATAGATATTTCTATAGTGCTTAGATTTCTCGCGACACGCTCGAAATGACAGATTTTTATTATAAGTAGTTTTATAAAATTACTTTATAAACTTTCAACTCGCATTACAATTATTAATCGCTAGTTAATCATAGATTGCGCTTTTAAATAAATTCAAAAACGCAACTACATTAAATAAATATCGACCTATTAGTAGCGCTTGGCTGAACACATTGCTGTGCTTGCACCTGCGCCCTATCAACCTGATCATCTGTCAGGGGTCTATATTGATACCTAATCTTGAAGTAGGCTTCGCGCTTATATGCTTTCAGCGCTTATCCCTTCCAAA
>Ga0180732_1002191_pt1 | contig 10715 bp, 11 predicted proteins | sample KR11_01MetaG_FD_148674 | JGI IMG/M metagenome (GOLD analysis project Ga0180732, IMG submission 148674) | Groundwater microbial communities from the Olkiluoto Island deep subsurface site, Finland - KR11_0.1 MetaG | ecosystem: Environmental > Aquatic > Deep subsurface > Groundwater | place...
AAAAGAAAGTATTGGAGAGACAAAAAATCAAATAGAGCAGTTAAAAGCTTCTGCAAGCAGTGATTTTTCAGGGATTATTGGGGAATCAATTCCATCTGTCGTAACAATAATAACTGATGTTGCCCAAGGAACAGGTTTTATAATTAAAAGTGATGGTTATGTAGTAACTAATGCCCATGTTTTAGTTGGGGGAAGGGAAATATATGCTATAACTTCTGAACAGGAGAAGTTTAAAGCTTCGCTTGTAGGATACAATGGAGATTTAGATGTTGCACTTCTAAAAATTCCCGGAACATATTCCTACCTAGAATTAGGAAACTCTAATAATGTTCAAATTGGTGAGAAAGTAATTGCAATTGGCAATCCTCTTGGACTGCAATTTTCTGCATCAGAGGGGATAGTGTCTGCAGTCCATAGAACAGGGGCAAATGAACTCCCGGCATATATACAAACCGACGCTGCCCTTAATCCTGGCAATAGTGGAGGCCCATTAATAAATAAAGATGGAGAAGTAATAGGCATGAATAATTTCAAAATCGGCGGGGGGGAAAACCTTGGCTTTGCCTTAGAAAGCAATTATATAATAGATGTTGTTAATGAAATAAGTGATAAAGCAGAATTGAATCAAACTTTAAATTAGAATGGAAAAAAATCAAAATCAAGAAGGTTTAACTGTAAAAAAAGACGAAAATTTTTCAGATTGGTATTCGCAAGTTTTAGAAAAAGCAGAGATAACTGATTTAAGATATGATGTAAAGGGATTTGTAGTCATAAGGCCATGGGGAGCAATGACAATAGAAAATATGTATAGACTTTATGAGCAAGCCCTTCAAAAAAGAGGGCATATGCCTTGTTTTTTTCCTACAGTAATCCCTGAAAAAAATTTCAAAAAAGAAGCAAGTCACGTTAAAGGGTTTAGCCCTTCTGTATTCTGGCTGGAAAAAGTCAATGAAGAGGATAGGCTTGCATTAAGACCTACAAGTGAAACAGCCTTTTTCCAGATGTATAGTCTATGGATTCGCTCTTGGAGAGATTTGCCCCTAAAACTTTATCAGAGGGCAAACGTCTTTAGATATGAAACAAAAGCAACACGCCCTTTAATCAGGGCAAGAGAGTTTTATTGGATTGAGACTCATAATTGTTTTGCAACAAAAGAAGAAGCAGAAAAACACATTCAGGAAGATATTCAAAATACAGAAGAGATAATGCACCAGAAATTTGGGATTCCGTTCTTAGCAATAAAAAGACCAGAGTGGGACAAATTTGCAGGAGCTGTTTACACAATTGGCTCTGATGTATTAATGCCCAACGGCAGATTCATCCAACAGCCATCAACTCATCTATTAGGACAGCATTTTTCTAAAGCATTTAATATAAAATTCAAAGATGAAAATGGAAAAGAAGAATATGTTTGGCAAACATGTTATGGTCCTGCGATTTCAAGAATTCTTGCATCAGTAATTTCAATGCATGGCGATGATAAAGGAATAGTAATGCCTTTTTGCATCTCTCCTCTACAAGTGGTAATAATCCCCATATTCAGCAAAGAAAACAAAAACAAGATATTAAAAGAATGCGAAGCAATAAAAGAAAAATTGCTTAAAGAAGAAATAAGAGCAGATGTAGATAATTCTGAGAAACGTCCAGGAGAAAAATATTATAACTGGGAATTAAAAGGTGTTCCATTCAGATTGGAAATAGGGGAAAAAGAGCTCAAAGAAAAGAAATTAACCTTATTTATAAGAGATGTAGAAAAAAAAGAAAAGATTTCATTAAAAGATTTGGATAAACTGAAGGCATTAGGAGAAGAATTTGACAAAAGACTTATAAAAAAAGCAGATAAATTCATGGAAGGAAAAATTGTAGATTGCAAGACAAAAGAAGATATAAAGAAAGCAATAAAGAATAAAAAAATTGCAAGAGTAAATTTCTGTTCAATAGATATCTCTGGAGAAAAATGTGCAGGAGTTATTGAAAAAGAAGCTGATGCAGAAGTTCGGGGAATTTTGGCAAACAAAACAGAGAAACCATCGGGAAAATGTGTTGTATGCGGTAAAGAAGCAGAAGAAGTGGTATATATAGGCAAATCATATTAGATAGTGTCAAATGTTAAAGGGGCATCCTTCTTTTGGGATTTATTCTTCTTCTAAAGGAACAATTGAGTTTAATTCATCTTCTAATTCCAAAGTTATCTCCAATAATGCGCTTAACTCCTGTTCCACAATTCTTTCTTCTATTTTTCCTTTTTCTTTCATTTTAAATTCTTCCTGAATTTTAAAGGCAGAAAATTTCCTATTTTCTTCATTTTAAATTTTCAGATAAGCCCATTTTAAAAATCTTTCCAAACCTGAATTAACCAGAAGTAAACCTTCATTCAATTCAGGCAGGGAAAATTTGTCCGAATCAAATCAAAGGGCATTTAGTTGTCTTGTAAACTAAGCCAAACCAGCATCTGCTATTCCAACAATATGCAAATCTTAGCTCAGTTTTCATATCTTTCTTAAGAGAATAATCTTTTAATACTTTTCTATGCTGGGATATAATAATGTTATTAATCATATTTTCAGGATTTATTCAGCAATCAACAAACTATGGCCCAAAAACTATTAATATTGATTATTCACAATATTTGTCCTTTAAGATAATAACTTACACTTACCATCTACCTAAGAAAATTTAATCTATCAATTTAACCAATCTTTCTCTAAACTTTTCCAGGTCTTCAATTTTAACCTGCGCCCCAACAGCATCTTCATGCCCTCCGCCGGTTGCATTATCCAAGCCCTCAATTGATTTTAAAACAATCTCCCTTATTTTTTTACCTCTTACAGAAACATTCGCCTTTGCTCCAATAATATAAACAACCACAATAACTTTGCTTGGAAATAAGTAACTAAGCTCATTAGCTAAATCTGCACTCATGCTTAAATCCCCCCCATACTGAAAAAACAGCAATTTCTTAGAATTTTTTGCTGTTTCCTCTGCCTTTTTAAGGAGTTTTTGATATTTAAGAGTTATCTGCTCATAACGATAATGCATAGAATGGTTTTTGCTGTTTTCTTCAAGCACCTCATAAGGAGTCTTAACTTGCATTAAAAATTTTAGCATGTTTATTACATTTGTCGTGCTATCCTTCAGGCCAAAACTGAACATTTTCCCTATTTTTCCTATTGGAGATTTATAAAAAACATCAAAAGCATCATTTGATTTTATGCTTAAATCCGGGTATAACTTCTCAAACTCGTGATAGAAATCTGGCAGAAATTTATCCGAAATACAACCCACCACAGAAACCCACAAATCTTCTTTATTTCTTGTTATCTGGTAGCATAGGTAAGTAACCGGCTCATTATTCTTATCCTTATTCAAAACCGGATTGTAGTAGTATACAAACTCTGGAATCTCTGCCTTAACCTCATGATGGTCTATCCAAACAAGGGGAATATTATGCTGTTCCACTTTTTTGAAGAACTCATCAGAAATTATTGGCTTGTCCAGCACAAAAATATAATCTGCATTAAGCTCCTGCACTTTCCTGAAGTAACTCGCATCTAAATCAGGAAATGATTTTATAGCAACTCCTTTTCCTTTTTTTAAATATCTCCTTAATGAAAGAAAACTGCATAACCCATCCCCATCATTATCAAAAAAAAATAAAGGATTTTGGGCTTTTTCCAGGTGTTCTTTAATTTCTTCAATCTGTCCTTCGGTTAGCATCTTAACTTAAGAAAAAATCGGTTTTTAAATTATCTTAAATCTTTTTTCCAACCATTATTTTCTCTTTGAGGGTTTTTAATTCTTTATTAAAAAATAGCACCGAATCTTTTTTCTTTAAAACCTTTAAAAGAGTAACTTCATCAGCATTCAAAATTTCTTCTAGATTTTTTAGGTTGCTGATTAAAGTTTTTAGATCTTTTTCTAAAATGTTGGTTTTACTCAGCATTCTTATCCCCCTTGGAAAAACCGGTTTGTCATAAAGCTCATCAAAAAGCAATCTGGATATATTCTGTATCTCCAGTAAAAAATCAAAATTCATATTGTCCAAAACAGCCCCCACTTTGGTGTATCTTTGGCCAAAATAATCCTTTAATATAAGTTCTTCTTCCTTGTTCAAATTTCTTGTCAGCTCTTTCATTCTCATGCTAACCACGATTCCTTCTTTCCCCAGCTCAACTAAATGTTTTTTTACTAAAGAGGATATTCTCTTCATCATCTCAAATCTCTGCAAAACAGAGCAAACATCACTGGTAGTCACAAGATTGTTTATTTCAAGTATGTTCAAGTTGGACAGCAAATCATTAAAAATTTCTTTTTGCTTTTCTAATATCTGCAGATTTTCTGCAGCTCTTCTTAATATTTCTGAACTTGCTTCAAGCTCATATTTTATATCCTTATAATACAGGGTTATTTTGTTTTTTCTTTCAGAGACAGCTATAACTATTGCTTTCATTTGCCTGGCAGTTCTTTCGGCAGATTTATGCCTAGTGCCAGTCTCTCTGGTTAAGACGCCGATATCCGGCACCAGCATTGTATTAGCATAAAGTATTTTTTTCATATCATTAGAAAGGATTATTGCCCCATCCATTTTAGCAAGCTCTACCAGTTTTTGAGAGTTAAATCTGCAATTGATTTTAAAACCCCCTTCTGCAATATCTAAAAGGTTTTCATTATCAACAGCAATCAAAGCGCCCATCCCAGCCCTCAATATATCGTCTAACGCCAGTCTTATTGAAGTTCCTGGTGCAAAAATTTTCAGGAGGTCTATAAGCTCTAAATCAGTCTCTTTTTGTTTTTCCTGCTTCAACAAAAGAAGTTTAACTTTCTTTTCTTCTTTTGGAGCAGATTCTTTAATAGAATTATCTTGATTGGCAATTTCCTCTTTTATTTCCATATTTTATAAAAAGTAAGAGAATATATAAATTTTTAGTTGATGCAAAACATGTCAAGCTTTAATTATTTAAAGCAGCATAAACCGATGGCAGAACGGTTATTGCATCAAAAAATAGTTTGAAAGCACATCCACTTTAATCCAGTTTCACTAATTTTAAGTCGTAAAAATTGATATATACTGCAGCAACAGAAAACTTTTAAATGAAAAACACCAAAAGAAAGATATGAATAAATGGGCAGAATTATTTTTAGGATTGATTTTGTTAATAGGAGCTATCTTAGTTGCAGGGTATTCTGCATCTTGGGAATTGCTTGGCAGGAACTTTAATTTTCTAAGTGCAGCATGGATATTCCTTAAAGGCGGATTATTCTGGTTTGTAGTTATGATTGGACTTCTTTTCATCATGTTAGGAATAAGCGACTTAAGAGATTAATATCAAAAAGTCCCTGAGTGTTTGTTTGGACTCATCGAGAACCAAAGATTCTTGACTGCTGTCAAGAATGCAATCCCCAAAAAACATTCTTGAAGTTTGGATGCTCAAGAATTCATTTTCTTCCAGAATTCTTGACATTGTTCTTTTGTATTTTTATTTATTGGTGTTATGTGTATTTTCTCAGCACAAGAGTTATATAATATCCCTGTTTTTATACTTATGATTAAAAAAGAGGTAGTTGCTTAAAAATGCAAACTCCAGTTCAAGAACTATGTGCAAAATGCAAAGGAAGAGGGTGGTGTGGAAAAGTATGCCTTATACTTCAAAACATAAAAGAATTTTTACCAAGAAAAGAACTGCATTTCTCAGGAGCATCTCCCCCAGAGATATTTGTTGGTAGATATGGCTACCCCAATGTTTATACCGGAATACTTTCTCCTCAACAGCATGAAGAAACAGAAAGATTTTCTTCTTCTGAAATATGGATAAAAGAAAATCTGGATATAAGGCAGATATTAGAGCTGAGAGGTAAGCTTATCTATAGCCAGTTTAAAAGCAATGTAAAAGACGCCAGAATTAATAAAAAATTTGTCTCAGCTATGCAGGAGATATCCCTAAGTAAAAAGCCGGTTTCAGCAGAATTTTTTCTTAAAAAACCCCTGAATTTTAATATACAAATTGACAGAAGCATTCCGATAGTTGGAAACCCTGCCCAATTGAAGCATATCCGATTGGAAGAAAACCCGCAAGTTGAAAAAAAAGTAGAGGATGTATCTTCAGATGATGATTTAAAGGCAGTTGAAGGAGTAGTTGAGCTTTACAAATCAAAAATATCTGTAGAGCATATAATAAAACTTCTTTCTGCAGGCCTTCTTGGAGTTAAAACAAAAAGGATATTTGTTCCAACGAGGTGGGCGATCACAGCAGTTGATGACATGGTTTCAAAAGAAATGCTGAAAAAAATAAAATCCTATCCTGAAATTTCAGAAATAATTGTTTTTACTTCCGAACATCTTGGAAATCATTACGAATTCCTTCTATTACCTGAACGTTTTTCTTTTGAAGTTATTGAAGCAAAACTTCCTGAAAGTGTTTGGAACCCTATTGGAAAAACAGCATATTTCTCACAGGATTATGAGATGTTTTCTGGAAGAAAAAAGTATGCAGAAGAAGTAGCAGGAGCTTATTATGCAAACCGGCTAGCCTTCTGTGAATATCTTGAAAAAATAAAAAAACAGGCTTCCTGCCTTGTCCTGAGGGAAGCAAAGCCAGAATACTGGGCGCCTTTAGGAGTCGGGATTTTAAGAGAAGCAAGCAGAAAAGCTTTTGAGAACAAACCGGAAAAATTTGATTCAGTTAAAAAAGCATTTGATTCTATCAAAATTAGATTGATATCCCCTCTTGAAGATTTCAAGATAAAGTCAGAACTGCTTAAAAACTACGGAAAACAAAGAAAATTAACTTCTTTTTTTAGATAGATGCGAATTTTATCTGATAAAATAAATTAAACCGCCTTCTATAATTGCTGCGATAATCAAAAGAGGCATTACAATAAAAACAAAAACCCTAAATGAATTTAAAATTCCCCCTCTCCAGCCCTTTCTAAAAACAAAACTGCCAAGCTTTAGCCCTAATCCCAGCGAAATAAACACTGCTGGCAATTCAAAAATTCCATGCGGGAGCAGTCTCCATAAAACCAGAAATCCCTCTTCCCCGATAGTAATTGACGAAACAAAACCCAGGACATATCCATTCACAATAGCAACAGCAATAGGGAAAATTCCAAAAAGCAAACCAAAAAACAGCCCTAAAAAACTGCTTTGGAGATTGTTCAAAAAAATAAATCTTGTCAGCTCAAGCTGGCCCATATCCTTAGTTTGGTTTATCAACTCCTGAATAAATTTTATAATCTCTTCTTTGAAAAAAACAGGGAAAAAATATCCCAAAATAGCAAACAAAAAGAAAATTCCTATCGAGATATAGACGAATTTACTCGACTCCCTAAGATAATTCAAACTTAGAGAATACTGCTCTTTCAGAAAGCTTTTTTTTATTTTCCTCTTTTGTTTCATCTTAGCTAAAATATTTTCTTATTGCCTGTGTTTTATTTTTATATTTCCCTTTTATATAAATACCATAGACCACCCCGATAATCAACCCTCCAAGGTGTGCGGTATTTCCTATAGGAACACTCCCTGCGATAGATATCAGCCACAAAACAACTAAGATTCCCGGAGCAGCATATTTCATCTTTACAGGGATAGGTATAAACATTACATAAACAGGCAAATTGGGAGTGATAATCATTAAAAAACCAATCAATCCAAATAAAGCTCCAGATGCCCCGACAGCATAGGTGTTTAATTCTGGACTAAAAAACAGACCGGATAATACATAAAACAAGCCAGCAAATAATCCCGAAATTAAATAAAGGAAAAAATATCTTTTTCTTCCAACCAGCTTCTCCACAAGATTCCCAATAAAAATCAAAGATACCATATTCACAAATATGTGAAAAAAGCCGGCATGCATGAACATGCTTGTTACAAATGTCCATAAATACTTGCCAGCAAGGATATTAGAAGGTTTTAATGCGATATAGTCTAAAAAACCAGCATTGCGATAAATTAAAATAGTAAAAGCGATAAAACTGATTATATTCAGGAGAATTATATTTGTAGTTGCACTGAATGCAAGATGATTTTTTCTTGGATTAGAATGAGTTTTATACACATAAACCATTTTATCTTTTATGCGGTTTAATATTCTTAAATCCCTTCTTTATGCTCCCAATTACTCCTCTTTTTATTTCTCTCTTTATTATTTTCTTGATTACTTTCTTTATTTTTTTATCTTTGTTATTTTTAACTTTATTTTTCCCAATTTCTTTTAATCTCTCCTTTTTCTTTGCCGCTCTTTCCACAGCTTTTTTTACTAATTCTCTTTTTTCTACTTTTACTCTTTTTTTATCGATTATTCCCCTCTCTATTGCAATTTCACTATTCACCATTTCCAGCTCTGCTTTCATCTTACTGAAAGATTTGCCGAAATCTTTCAGTACCTTCGAATTGTTTTTCAGGACGAATATATCCCCGCACTCATCACAGGTAAAATTGTGTGCAAGAGCATTCTCCTCATTAAATTCAATATTGCACCTCTCGCAGACATAGAATAATTTTGTTTCTCTGCTTTTTATTTGGCTGGTTAATTGCTCGATTGATTTCTCCAGCATTTTTTTAAGAAACTCCAGAGATTTAAGAATTTCAATCTTCCAGAAATAAGTGTACCATCCCTTCCTTTTATCCTTTTTTCGTATAGAAGAAACAACCCCATGATCTGAAAGTTTATAGAGAATATTTCTTGTTTGATTGACAGTTAAATTAAGTTTTTTTGCAATTATAAACTCATTCACATTTTTGTTTTTATCCAGAAGTTCTACTATTTCCTCTGCGGGTTTACCCGCAATAGAAGCTACTACCTCTTTAAGAAATTTGTTCTGCATGAAAAGATTAAAAAAAATGCAGATAAATACCTTTCGGTTAGGCTATTAACACAGACAGAACAAAAGCAATGCTAATAAGAGAATATTTTTAAACCTAGATTATCTTTTATATATATTGGAGACTATACAAAAATATGGTCTCGGGGATAAAAAAACAGATATTCAAATGGGGTGGTTTAATAAAAAAGATGAAGGAAGAAAAAAGGAAGAGGCAGTACTATCGACTCTCCCACAAATTCCAAATATTCCTATGCTTCCTGAACTTCCAGGATTAGATGATGATGAGCCGTGGGAGGAATCAGAAAAATTACCCACTCAATTGCCTACTTTCCCGATTAATTCTCTAGGAGATAAATTCTCTCAGAGTGCGATAAAAGAAGCCGTTTCTGGGAAAAAAGAAGGTGAAGAAGAGGTTTTTGAAGCAGATGAATTTGCGCCTGAAGAAATGGGGCAAATGATGCAGAAACCTCCAAAAACGCCGTTAGTTAAAGAGTTGCCATTTGTGAAAGGAAGGAATGCTCCAATTACCCGAGAGATCCCAAAAGAATTTGAAGAAGCAGTTACTAAAATAAAAAGAGTTGAACCAATTTTTATAAGAATAGATAAATTTGAAGAAGCATTTCAAATATTTGAAGAAATGAAAAGAAGAATCTCGGAGATAGACAAAATGCTAAGGGATATAAAATCAATAAAAGATGAAGAGGAAAAAGAATTATCTTCATGGGAAAAAGAAATTCAATCGATAAAACAACAAATTGACAAAATAGACAAAGACATTTTTTCTAAGGTGGGATAAAAATGAACGATAACTTAATCCATGTGAAATTAGAGTATGAGGAGGGGCTTCAAGCAAAGAGAGATATTCTCACATCGGAGATGGATTTAATCAGGATAATAAAACATATCCAAAGGTATAATTTTCTCAGGAACAATGAAGTAAAGCAAAAACTGAAGTTGAAAAATAAGATAAGAGAAACGCTGATAACCATAAGAAAAATTCAGAAAATTATTCCAAAATTGGAAACCCAGAGTAAGTTTAGGATAGAAAAAGAAAAAGACGATTTTAAAAGATTAGAAGAAATAGGAAAGCAATATGACCAAAATCTTGAAATCCAGCTTAAGGATATACAAGAAAAGCTGAATAGACTACAAAAGTGATTCTCATAAAATCAGCCAAAAAAACTAAAGGCATAGAAAGCTAAATCAAAAGTTTTTTTAACCTCATTCTTTAATTAATACTATGAAAAGCGAAACTTGGACAAGAAAACAGTTGGTTAATGCTTATCTGGCTTTTTTTAAAAGCAAAAATCATAAAGAAATCCCCAATTCTCCCCTAATCCCTGAAAATGACCCAACAGTATTATTCACAACAGCAGGCATGCACCCAATAGTCCCATTCCTTTTAGGAGAGAAACATCCTCTTGGAAAAAGATTAGTTAATATACAGAGGTGCATTCGCACAGGAGACATAGAAGAAGTAGGGGATGAAGTTCATCACACCTTCTTTGAAATGCTCGGCAACTGGAGCTTGGGGGATTATTTTAAAAAAGAGGCAATTCAATATTCATTTGAATTTTTAACAAAAACATTAAAAATCCCTGTAGAAAAACTTGCGGTTACCTGCTTTGCAGGAGATAAAGATGCCCCTAAAGATGAAGAATCTGCAAAAGTATGGCTTTCTCTAGGAATTAACAAAGAAAGAATTGCATTTCTTCCTAAAAAAGACAACTGGTGGGGGCCTGCTGGAAAAACAGGGCCCTGTGGTCCTGACACAGAAATGTTTTACTATTCGGGAAAAGGAAAAGCTCCGGCAAAATTTAACCCTGAAGACAAAAACTGGGTTGAAATATGGAATGATGTTTTAATGCAGTATAATAAAGATGGGAATG
>Ga0180732_1002192_pt1 | contig 10715 bp, 15 predicted proteins | sample KR11_01MetaG_FD_148674 | JGI IMG/M metagenome (GOLD analysis project Ga0180732, IMG submission 148674) | Groundwater microbial communities from the Olkiluoto Island deep subsurface site, Finland - KR11_0.1 MetaG | ecosystem: Environmental > Aquatic > Deep subsurface > Groundwater | place...
TTTGCAATAATACCTGCATACGTCTATATAAAAAAGGAGATATGACCCTGACATCGCTGTTGAGATTGACCAATTTTTTGGCGCTGGGTATTTTATTAGCACTTTTTCCCACTCCGGCACATGCCCAGATCGGAGATTTGATCTTATTACATACCAAAATAGTATTTTTATTATTATAGAATTGCATGCAGCCGAACCCCAGGCAGCGTTGCTCTAAAATAGCCTCAGGTTGAAGTTCAGGCGATCCTTCGCCGTGCAAACCTTGGCGCTCTGGTCATCACATTCTGGTTATAGCCTGACTCGGTGTAGTCCTGCGCGAACGCATAAGGAAGAAGAGCGTATGACAGGGCTGCATATCCATGTGCAGAAGTGATCGAGAACCTCCGCTGCTTGTCTGTAGATGTCGAAACCTCCTCAGCGTAAGCCTGCGAGACCTCAAATATGAAAACGTCCGTTCAGGCAGCCTGCTCCAGGAAGTAATATATTCCCAGATTCCGCCTGTTTATGATCGCTTCAGTATTCTCGCACATCGCTGTATGATTGATGCTGACATGATACTGCCAGTCTTCTTCTGGAAGTGGAAGACCATTTAGCTCCTTGATCGTATTCCAAATAGGGATATTCGAACCCGAATTCGTGAATGCGCCCCAGACCCTGCCGGGATAGTACCTCATCAATATCTGGTTCTTGGTCTTGCCATACCCTGCATCGCATATTATCCATTTCGGGTTTTCTCGTGAGACTATCAGTTTCAGCTTCTCGACATGCTTCATGGTATCAATGTCATCAAAACTCCGGTGTCTATAACATAGAATTTGTTCTTGCGTTTATACTCCAGCTGCTCAGGCGTAACAAAGCTTGAAAATTCCTGAGTAATATGATACCCGCTTATCTGAGGGTCTGCATCAGGATTTGTAGGTATCCATTCCTTCCCGTTCCACTCCTTCCTATCGCTTGAAAGCCATAGTTATGCTTTCTGTTTTTGATATTTCATTCAAATGATAGAAAGCCATGAAATAGTTTGAAACCAGAAGATAATAAAATGTATAGTAATTAATACAACACTTAACTTTATATCTTTTCATGTTGTATAACCTACTAATGACATTAGAAAAATTAATGGAAGAATTAAATTTAAACCATGTAAGACCAAATACATTAAGGAACTACACCTTTGTTTTAAATAATTTGAACCGATACAAAGAGCTTGATACATACACAGCAGACGACTTAAAAGCGTACATCACCAAATATAAAGAGGATTTCGTGAAAAGAAAAGGCAAAAAACCCAAAGATGGTGGGTTGAACGCCATTTATGCAGTTTGTAAAAGGTATTTTTTATGGTTACATAAACCGGATGTTGTCTCTTGGATCAAGACAAAAAACGGATTTAAGAAAATTAATCCGAATAAATTATTAACTCCTGCCGAAGTTCAAAACATATTGCGTTTATCTTCAAGCGATAGGAACAAATGTTTGCTCGCAATGGTTTATGAATCTGGAGCCAGAATATCCGAAATCTTAGCTTTACGTATCGAGGACGTCAAAATTTCAGATGGTGAAGTAAAAATCAGAATCCCCGATAATCGGGAATGTGAGGATAATGACTGCAAGACCGGATCACGATCGATCGTTCTTATTGAAAGTCTTCCATATATTGAGAAGTGGATTTCAATAATGAAAAAATCGGATAAACTTTTTGATTTTGGTTACTCAGGTGCAGAACAAATGCTGCAAAAAATGGCATCTGATGCAGGCATAACAAAAAAAATCTATTGGCATTTACTCAGGCACACCAGGGCGACAGAAATGGCTAAGCTGGGTATGCAGGAAACAGCCATGAAAAAGCGCTTTGGGTGGACTGAGGACAGCGCCATGATTAAGCGATATATCAGCCTCACAGACGATGATGCTGATAATTCTTATCGGGAAGCACTGGGACTTGGAGTCAAGAAAAAAGACATAGCCATAAATCCGATTGCCAGACGTTGCGCTAAATGTGGCAAACTTGTTGAGACCGGGGAATATTGCCAGCAATGCAGCGAGATCCAAAAATTAACAGAAGCGAACACAAAAGCACAGCTTGAAAAGGAAAGAATGCAGGCTGAGTTTGACGAGATGAAACACCAGATGGAATTTATTACTGCGGCACTTCAAGCAAAGCAACCAAGCCGGGTTAAGTAGGAGGATGCTGCTTAACTTCTTTTTTCTTATATAGAACATTATATGGAAAACCTATCTCATCATAAAATTCATCCATCTCTCTTAAAAGGGGGCTTTTATTTCCATGAATTTTTTCTATGATATAATTATAATGCATGTCCATATTTATTTCTTCTATTAATGATTCTTCAACGTCATCATACGGTTTTGCGAATATTTTTTTAGTAATCGTGTAAGATTCGCTCTTTCGATATATTGACTTAATAGCAGTATCTTTTTTTATCATCTCGATATACAAAAAACGGATTAGATTGCTCATGGTTTCCGTAACCGGAAGATCTGTTTCCGTTTGAAACACTAAAGCTTCCATGATTGTCTGCCCTATTACTTGCTCTAAATTTTTTATTGATTTTTCCGCAATTATTGTATATTCTGCGTACAATTCTGCCCTAGTTTCTTTATCCACTATTTTTTTTGAGTCCATGATCTTGTCAATTTTTTCTTTCAGTGTTGGAAACATCATTAACCAAACATTCTTTATGCTTTTTGAAAATAGTGCAGCCATCACACGTGGATAAAGTGGCGTCCTATTGAACACTAACTTGTTGATCTCATAAGGATTTTTCTTTGATCCAGGTCTTTTTTTTATAAATTTTTTGATAGCCAGGCTTTTGAGCTTATTCGATAAAGTAGCCCTACTTAATATAATTCCTAAACGAAGCAACTCTTCAAACGTTTTGGGTTTTTCTGTTAATGACATTAGTATTTTCATTTCAAGCTGATCGGTAACAAGCGTGTCCATATCATGTGAATCTATTTTATTTTCCATGTTTTCATCCTGAACTAATCTAACCATTAGTTCACCAAAACGAACTAATATCTTCATTAGTATTAATACCCTGGTGTTAATCTATGCTAACTCGAAAAGTTTTGAAAATGAAAAATAGTCGGCTGATAACCCTTCCAGCCGACCTTTGTAATCTATTCGGTATAAATGTAGGCGATCGTCTCCAAATAGATATTGAAGGCAAAAAAATAGTGATTACACCCACCCAGCCCGCCAAAACTGCAGTGGGTGCAGCCAGCACTCAACCCAATCAGAGGGTGATACCGACATGACCGATAATTACCCAGAGGGGTTTAGGGATTTCGCATTGAAGCGAAAGCAAGAGCAGGAATCAGACCTGCGGAAATGGGCAGCCCAATCAGATAATCCGGTGCTGAGGATGTTGGCGCGGGATGTTTTGCAGGCTGCAGGAGAAGAAAAAGAGAAAATAGAAAAGTGAGATAGCGGATTGGACCTGCATATCTCGGAGTTTACTATGAATCATATTGGCTCAAATTATGAAAGAGACACATAAGGCGGTCCGGGAAGACCGCCCCACGATAGAGAACGCAACACCTCTTAGTTTACTATACACCTTTCCCTTAATATATATTTTACGGTTAATAATAAGTTGCAGTAACTGCAACTGCGAGGGACAGGGACATGCCTAAAAATCAGGTGATTCGGTTTCGCGTGGATGATCCTTTCTGGGATTTCTGGGGGCGGATTCCCGAAGGGCAGAGAAGCATTGAGGGTCGTAGGTGGTTTGGGTTTTGGATGACTACAGCAGGCGAAGACGGCATTGAAAAATGGGAGAGAATGCTGGAGGAGCACGACCCTTACGTTTCGTTGGCACGCCAAAAAATTGCAGAATACTAGGAACGAGAAAGGCAAACCGTGGCAAACCAGAACGCTCAACAGCAGGAGAAGGAAAATAATTTGAACATGAGGATAAAACTATGAGCTTCAATCCGATGACAGGATACGTCACGAAAGAACAGCATCCTTATTGCTTTGGTTTTTTCCTTTGTCCACAGGGCAGAATATGTGAATGGGTTGCTGAATGTACCGCTATTTCTCTTAAGGAATGGGGTGATGATTTTGACTGAAATTTCATTTGAATCCATCAAACACTTTCACGATCTGGGATTGATCCTTATCCCTATGACCATCAAGGATGAAAAAAAGCAGCCTCTGATCTCATATAAAAGTTTTAAGGAAAAAGGGCAAGACCTGGCTACTTTGCAGGGCTTGTATGAATCTTACAAAGAAATTAAACCTCTACAATGGGCAGTATATTGTGTTAATGGTATTGTTGGTCTTGATTTTGATAGCCCAAAGGATTATGAAACTTTCTTCAATGATATTGACACCCTAACTACCAGAAGCCCCAGCGGTGGCTATCATTGTTTTGTCAAAAGCCTTGCTCCATGCAAATCCTTTGACCATATGGGTTTTGAAGTGAAGGTGAATGAACTTTGCACTATTCTTGGTGATGGCTACGATCTTGTGAAAGATCTACAACCTAAGGAGTTTGAGGGTGCAGAGGACTTTTTAAGAAAGAAGTTTCCTAAAATAAAAACAAACAAAAAACTGAAAGACATTAATGTGTCTGATGTGATTAACAAATATACTAACAAGAAAAATGAGTTTCATGGGGGATGGGCGGCTTTTTGTCCTATTCATGGGGATGAAAATCACCCACATTTATATGTTTATGAAAACACAAATTCCTGGTATTGTTATAAATGTAAAAGAGGCGGGGATGCAGCGGAGTTTATAAAAACATTAAAGAATGTTGGTTTTAAAGAAGCAAAACAGATTATTGAAGAATTATTGGAAATAGAATTAGGCTTAAATAAAAGAGAATGCTGTTCTCAAAACAATATAGACTATCATCTCTCTGATTTGGGAAATGCTCAAAGGTTACATAATCTTGCAGGTGATAATATCAGGTTTTGCTATCCCTATAACAAATGGTTGGTGTGGGACCAAAGAAAATGGAATAGCGACAACGTCGCACAACTTGAAACATACGCACGACAGACCATAAAAACAATATATGAAGATGCTTTGAACAAATCCGACTTTGAAAGCAAAGAGACACTATTACTGTTTGCCCTCAAAACCGAAGCGGTAAAAGGAATTAATGGTATGATTGAGCTTGCTAAAAGTGAGCCGGGAGTACCTATTTTACCGGAAGCTTTTGATAACGATAAAATGCTGTTCAATGTTCAGAACGGAACAATAGATTTACGAACGGGATGCTTAAAACCACACACAAAAGCAGACTTTATAACCAAGATTAGCCCCGTGATTTATGAACCAGGCGCGAAGTGTCCTGTCTGGGAAACGTTTCTTGACAGAATATTTCAAAGTAAAAAGGATTTAATCGGTTACATTCAACGGAAGTGTGGTTATATTTTAACAGGGGAGACCAGTGAGGAAGATTTGGATATTTTGTACGGAATTGGTGGAAATGGAAAAAGTAAGCTGACAGACGCGTTTGTTTATATTATGGGCGATTATCATACAAAAGCTAACGTTGAAACTATTCAAGAAACCAAATATAAAAATGGTAGTGCAGCCAGTCCAGACGTGGCGCGTTTGAAGGGTGCGCGGTTGGTAACTGTAAGTGAACCAGAAAAAGGGATAAAACTTAATGAAAGTAAAATAAAAGACATGACTGGACGGGACACCTTATCTGCAAGGCACTTATATCAAGAATCGTTTGATTTCAAACCGGAGTTTAAACTTTGGGTATATACAAATTATAAGCCTATAATAAAAGGTCAAGACAGAGGCATTTGGAGGCGTATAAAATTAATTCCTTTTGATGTGATCATACCTTATGAAGAAGAAGATAAGCAGTTGGATAAGAAATTAAAGGCTGAATCATCTGGTATTTTAAATTGGATGCTCGCTGGATGTTTAGAGTGGCAGCAGGAAGGATTAAAAGTGCCAAAAGAAATATTAGATGCAACTGCCGAATACAAAGAAGAGATGGATTATCTGGGGGATTTCTTCAAAGATTGTTGTGAGGTTGAAAAGACTGCAATAACCTCTTTAAAAAGGTTATACCTCACATACCAGGCATATTGTGAAGTTGTTGGTATGAAACCACAGAGTCAAACAACTTTCCCAAGAAGTTTAGAGGAAAGGGGGTATAAAAAGAAAAAAGTAACAAAAGGTCGTTTTATTTTAGGAATGACGCTAAGTCGTCATATTATAAAAAAATGTGAAGAGTTAGATTCACAAACAGTCAACACGAAAAATGACGACATGACGGCTATGACGACTTTTCTGGAAACTTTCCTAGCTACGCGCGTACGTGAAAAGTTATTGGAAAACTCGTCATTAGTCGTCATACCCCCTCAAAAAGCACTGCCCAACATCGAAACCCAAAAACCTCAAGTCGTCATTGATATGACGACTAGTCGTCATACTAACATCGTTACGGATTTCAACGAAACACTAGCAGCAAAAGTAGAAAAATTAGGGAAGGTCTGGCAAGAGCAAAATCAAAAATCAATTAATAGCTTAACAAAAACCAATTTTGTGTTTTGGTTTTGTGAACAAAATAAAGAAGAAAACCACACACCAACGGCGATTATGTCAATAGTTGAAAGGGTTTTCAAAATAACTCCTGAAGGACAGAAAAAGGAGATAACACCAGAACAAAAGTCAGAATCTGTTATGACTGTTGAGGTTTGTGGTGTGGTCTATGAGGGGGCAGTAGAATGAACACAATTTTTATTGACACAGAGACGACAGGGCTTGATCCCTTCAACAATAAGATTATTCTGATACAAATCAATCAGGGTAGTAAGATAAGGCTTGTAAAGACCATTACAGAGGCTAAAATAAGCGAAATAAAAGACTTACTGGAAAATAACCTCATAGTAGGTCATAACCTGAAGTTTGATTTAAAATTCTTGAAACAACAATTTAACATAAATCCGGGGAATATCTTTGATACCTGGATAGCTGAAATTCTCATTAGTGGAGGAATGAAGGCCAGGCAGAGAGGAACAACAACACTGGAAGCAGTAACTAAAGAGCGCCTTGACATTAAGTTGAACAAAAATGAAGGACTAAGGCAATCATTTAGTGGCAAAGAACTAACACCAGAACAAATAAAATATGCAATGATGGATGTGGCAGTATTACCAGCTATTTATCAACAACAGCAGGCACAACTTAAAGAGTTAGGGCTTGAAAAGGTCTTTGAAATTGAAATGTCATGTATCCCAGCTACAGTATGGCTCGAGCTCTCAGGGATATCAATTGATTTAGCGGGATTAAAGAAACTTGAAACAGAGATAAAGGAAAAACTGGAAGCAACAGAGTTTAAAGTTAAAGCAATCTTGAAAGAATCAGGGTATAAGCATTTTGATTTATCAGGAATACCAGTAGTGAATTTAGATAGTCCTACGGAATTACTTGGAGCATTAAAAGCAATCAAGATAAATGTAGATTCAACAGCGGATGAAGTCATATCAACGCTTGAGCACCCAATAGGTAAAGCAATAAAAGAGTATCGCAAACAGCAGAAACTATTAACAGGGTTTATACTCAAATACCCTGAACACGTCCACAAGGTAACTGGAAGGATACAACCAGACTTTAATCAGTATGGCACAAATACAGGACGATTTACCAGCAGTAAACCTAACATGCAGCAGGTACCTCGTGATAAGAATGTAAGAGGGTTATTCAAAACCAGCAACGGAAGCAAGATAATAACCGCTGATTATTCGCAGATAGAATTAAGGATAATTGCTGAGATATCACAAGAGCCAAAATTCCTTGAGATATACCGAACAGGCAAAGACCTGCATAAACTCACAGCATCTTTATTACTGAACAAACCCGAATCAGAAGTTACGAAAGAAGAGAGGCAACAGGCAAAACCAGTTAATTTTGGGTTTGCCTATGGTCTTGGGGCTAAAAGTTTCAGGGAGAAGGCAAAGAAGGATTATGATGTGGACATTTCAGAAGAAAGGGCGCAGGAATTCAGGAATACCTTTTTTAAGAATTATCCAGTATTGGCACAATATTTAAAGAGGGTAGCAGCAGAAGCTGCATCAGAGGTTGAAATAAGAAACAAGGTGGGGAGAATTATTAGCTTTTTACCAGGGTTGGAAAAATGGCAGTATGAAAATATGGGCAGAAACACGCCAATCCAATCCTTGAGTGCAGATATAACTAAAATCGCTATGGGAAGGCTGTATCATAAACTGAAACCATTCAACGTTAAATTAATAAATGTAGTTCATGACGAGCTTGTTTTTGAAGTACCTGATGAACATACAGAGGCGGCAGCGAAAATAATTAAAGAAGAAATGGAAGCAGCAGGCAATGAATACTTGGAAACTGTGCCTTGTGTGGTTGAGGTAGTCTGGGGGGAATCCTGGCAGAAATAAATTGACCCTATAGTAGCAGCGGTTGCTGTCCTGATAGGGTTCTGGTTCATCCAATTTTTTAATTTTTCAAAATTAATTATATTAATTTTTCTCGCTGGGTTTTCTCTTTTCTCGGTTGCTTCACGCCACGGAGCTTATCCCCTATCAACGCTGCGTTCACAGGGATCGCGCGCCATCATACCCCAAGCCTGTGCTTTTCCTTGATCCCGAACCGCAGGGTATCCCTTCTTACCTGCTTGCTGACCTCGTCATTAAGGGCAAACCTGCCATCTTCGGTCGCCCATATCCTCCGGGCTTTCAGGTACTCCCGGATTGCTGCTGCCAGATTCATGTTTTCCCCCCGTGGTGCTTCCTGTAGAACTCGATAACCTCGTGGGCTTTGTCCCGGATGCTCAACCGCCCCCGGTTATCTTTCAACCAGTCGTGATCCTCAGCCCGTAGCCTCGTGGATATGTCCGTATCTTTCTCCCGCCTCTCCCGCTCCTTTATCTTCGCCATTAAACAGCCTCCTTTTCATCTGGATATTTGCCGGACGATACTGTCATCTGCGGCTTCACGTCCAGCCAGCCCTGCTCCTTGATATTCCGGGCGAACATTGCCTGGAAAGATTTGAACTCTTTAACTCGCTTCGGGTAAACCATGCGCTTCTCGTTCTCCATGAAGCTAACCGTGGTTTCCCCTAATACCTGCTCAATGCGCTCAGGATACCAGGACCCGCCGTTATAATCCATCACAAGCACCGGGTCCGGGACTCTATCGCCGCTCTGCTCAAAATAGTGGCCTACGAACACCTGAAGACCATTTTTCTCGATAACCAGGTCGTCATAGCCCGGCTTCTGTAATTTCAGGTAAAAATCGCCATTAGCCGGGTCAATGCCGTTCTCCCTTAAAATCTGCTCTGCGACCTTCTGGATCGCCATGGTTCCCTCTTTGGTCATTATCTCGCCTCTTTTCTATAGTTTATCTCCTCCGGCTCGGTCAGATGGTGCAGGCTGCAATTAAGTTTCTTTATAAAGCCCTTCCACTGTTCCAGGAACTTCTCTATCCCCTCCCTCTCAACATGGGACTTCCAGTTTATGCTCTGGAATTGCCATTTGCCGCTATAGATGTCGAACCTCAGATCTGATACCTCAACCTCTATGGCTGCCGACAACTCCTCAAGTATCTTCAACTTGGTTTTTTCAGGCGTCACGTCATTGAAAACCAGGCTGCCGACTACAAGGGTTTCCCCGCTCATTTTGATCCCTCCTTTACCGTACTGATCCTGGCAATCTCTTTTTGGTTCTTCAAATACTCTTCAACCACAGCTTTGGCGTCCAGTATATGCCGTCCAAAGGATTCATGAACTTGCATGGTTTTCACATGCTCTTCAACTATCGTTGCGTCCGCATCGTGCATATTTTAGCCTCCGTATTCGTATTCTACCTTGCATTCGACTTCGTTATCTTTGATAGAGAGGACGGTTACATCATCGATGATAAAAATCCCGCGATCGCTGTCCATCCGGTCAGCCAGTCCCTTTTCTTCAAGGGCATCCCTGAGAACGTCCATAAGGTTCTGCCCTTCCTTCATTTTGATTGTTTCCGCGTCGAAATCTGCCATATCTATCACCTTTGCAGTATTATACCGCAATTACCACAAATACCGCAAAGTAGTTAAAGATTTCGGAATGCCTAAAAACAATTTAGGGTATCTCCACTCTACGCAGTCCTTATGTCCCCATCCCTCATCCTTAAGCTGCTTTTTAACAAACTCATGATCACTGTCCCCAAGAAACATGGTAATGGGTTGGCCGCAGACGGAAGCATCTCCTCCGTGAACTGATGAAGGAGCCTTCAGAAAGCTCAGAAAAGGTAAAGCAGCTTATAAAAGGGATGCTACCTGGTAGCATCGGTTTATTTCCCTGTTTTCCTGCGGACTTCTGGAAGTACAAGGAAATCGCCTTTAACAGCCTGGTAGAGATTTAGCAGGAACCTTATAAATTTGTCCTGTTCTATGTAGCTTTCCCCTCTCTTACCTGCCTCTTCAGATAGCGTCTGATTGAACAGGATGAGAGTGGTTTTTCTTACCTGCATTGTGATATATCCTTCAGGACACTTCTCTGCTTGCATCCTGTCCATCTGGTGTTTGAGTTCCAGGGCGGGTTCCAATCGTCCTTTCACGATCTCCTTGATTACTGGACCTGAACAGTTTTGATTTTCCCCCCTACAACTTAAAATCAACAGCTGTAGTTTCCTTTAGTAAATCCTTAAACCCTATCATTTCTAGTGTTTTTTCAGAAATTCTTGTTAAATTCAGGT
>Ga0180732_1002194_pt1 | contig 10709 bp, 10 predicted proteins | sample KR11_01MetaG_FD_148674 | JGI IMG/M metagenome (GOLD analysis project Ga0180732, IMG submission 148674) | Groundwater microbial communities from the Olkiluoto Island deep subsurface site, Finland - KR11_0.1 MetaG | ecosystem: Environmental > Aquatic > Deep subsurface > Groundwater | place...
ACTATTAACACAGACGCCATGAACAGCGGCAAAAAAACAACTGCGTTTTTCTCACGTGTACCGGCCGGCGTTGTTGTGGCAATTACTCCGTTTAATTTTCCGCTTAACCTTGTGGCGCATAAACTGGCACCTGCACTTGTTGCAGGAAACGCAGTGGTTCTCAAGCCGACCCCCGAAGCGCCTTTGACTGCTTATAAATTTGCAAAGCTTTTCATTGAGAGTGAGTATGCAATTCCTGACGCGCTAAGTGTTGTGTATGGCGATGCTGAGGTTGGAAGCGCTTTAATAACAAGTGATATTCCCCGTGTAATCAGTTTTACGGGCTCCGTTCCGGTTGGAAATATCATCACCAAAAACGCAGGGATTAAAAAAGTAAGTTTGGAGCTTGGCGGAAACGCAGCGACTTTTATAGATACGAGTGCAGATTTGGATTTGGCCGCTGAACGTTGTGCGTTAGGGGCTTTTGTAAATTCTGGACAAGTTTGTATTTCACTTCAGCGTATCTACGTGCATAAAGATATTTACGATAATTTTGCGCAAAAAATGGCAGAGGCTACAAGAAAACTTGTAGTCGGTTCACCTTACGCGGACGATACTTTTATGGGGCCGCTTATAGATGATGAGGCCGCAGTGCGGGCTATGGGCTGGGTTGAGAGTGCCATAGAAGAGGGTGCCGTGCCACTTTTACCGCCTCACAGAGAGGGGAGAATGTTTTACCCTTGTGTTATGGCAAATGTTAGAGATGATATGGCTATTGTCTGTGAAGAAGTTTTCGCACCTATTGTTTCGCTTGTAAAAGTGGACTCGTTCGATGATGCGTTTCCTCGCATGAATAACTCTCCGTACGGTTTGCAGTTTTCAATTTTTACAAATGACTTGAAACTCACTCAAAGAGCGATTTACGAGCTTGACGCGGGTGGTATTGTTATAAACGACATGCCGACACTGCGTTTTGATATTCAGCCTTATGGCGGGGTGAAACTTAGCGGAGTAGGTCGTGAGGGACCAAAATTTGCCATTGAAGAGATGACTGAAATAAAGTCGGTTATTATCTGCTAAATGCAAAAGAAAAAAGTTATTATTTCTGCCTGCATACTTGGTGAATACTGCCGTTATGACGGAGAAACAAAAATGCTAAACGCAGTAGTAACTGCGTTTAGTGACTATGAGATTATTCCTTTTTGCCCTGAAGCTCCGCTTTTTGGAACACCCAGAGAACGTATAGATGTTGTTGACGTTAATGGCGAGAACAGAATTATTACTCATGAGACAAACAAAGATGTGACAGAGCTTCTTAGGGAGGAGATTGCTGCGTTTATACGAGCAAACCCAAACGCAGACAGAATTGTTTTGAAGTCGAAGAGTCCAAGTTGCGGCTATGGGACAACACCTGTTTTAAATGAAAAAAAAGAGCCGCAAAAAATGGGGAACGGTATAGCTGCTTCAATGTTTGAAAAACACTACGCTCCGCTAAAAATAGAAAGCGAGTCGGACTTTTAACTCACATATTCCAAACGGCAGAGGTTGACATACCAGTCATCTCTGTAATACTTTCGTGAGGGTGTGAGATAAATTTTAAAAGCATCCTCAAAACACTCTATTTTCCTGATGCATTCCTGTGGAATCTCCAGTTCGTTTTCACATATGCTTTTCGCACATATATCATCTAAATCACAAAAAAACTCTAACTCAGGATTGTTCGCATAAATAGTAAACTCTCTCTCGTGCATTTTCATTTCTCTCTGTTAATAAGTTCAGTAAGTATAATACAGAAAAATCTCCAAAAGGTTACAAAACTGTATAAAATTTTAGCAATTTACAAGTACAATGAGAAATATACATTGAAAACTTTAATACTTTAAAGAGAGGAGTTAGAATTGAAGAGGTGTTTTTCCGCTTTTCTTTTAATTTTATTTGCATCTGTTGTGAGTGCAAATCAAGTAGGCGTTTTGTCTAAAAGTCCCGCAATTATCTTTGCGTCAGGGAATAATAAATTCGTTTTTCCTGTTTTGATGGAGAGGTTTTATATGAAACATCCAGAGGCCAAATTAATTGTGAAGTATGGTGCAACGGGAGATTTGGCAGCTGATATCTTTGAAGGTGCGAGTTATGATCTGTTTTTAGCTGCAGATATGGAACACCCTCAAATGATATTCAAATCGGCAAAAGCAGCTGCAATGCCAAGAGAATATGCCCGTGGAGTTCTCATTTTATTTGTTCCAGCAGATAAAACGCTGCATCAGAGAAAACTTGAAATTTTAAAAGACAAAAAAATCAAAAATATCACTATCGCAAATCATCAAACAGCACCCTATGGGAAAGCTTCCATAGAAACGCTGCAGAATTCAAATCTGTTTGAAGCAGTTGCAAGCAAGATAAGGTACTCAAGCGATATTTCTACAGTAATTACAAATGTTGTTTGGTATGATGATGCAGGTTTCTTGTCAAAATCTGCACTTCATTCGTTACCTGCAGGTTATAAAGTCGAAGGTGTAAATTGGATTGAAATAGATCCCTCTCTTTACGCTCCGATACGCCAAGGATTAGTTATGTCCCATACAGGGGTAAAAAATTCTAATGCCGTTAAATTTGTAGATTTTATATTTTCTGAAGAGGGTAAGGCAATTTACAAAGAGTATGGTTATAAATAGGATGGTAAGTTGAAGTATTCAGTGAAAGTATTGTTATGGTTAACGGTGACATTTACACTTCTGCTCTGTGTCTTATATTTCGTAATCTCTTATGACAAAAAAAATCAAATTGACGCAGCTTTATCAGAGCAATTAGAACATTTAGATATAAGTTATCAGCAAGGTCTGGATAGATTTAGTGTTATAGCGCATACAGCTTACATTTCTATACAAAACGATACAAAACTTTTAGAGATTCTAGAAAAGGCGTCCAAGAAAGAAGATGTTGATGGAAAGCTTTATGGTGAGTTGTATGATTACTATAAAGCAGAATATGAAAAACTCACATTCCTTGATGTGATGTATGTTCAGTTTATTTTACCTAACTCTACAAGTTTCGTACGCATGCACAAAGCTGAGAAATTTGGAGATGACTTACGGGGAGTAAGATATAGCGTTGAACTCGTAAATAAAGAAAAAAATCATGTAAGCGGCTTTGAGGAAGGAAAAACATCACATGCATACAGACATGTATATCCGCTTTATCATGATGGAAAATATATAGGCTGTGTTGATATTGCTTTTTCATCCACTATTTTACAAAATTATACGATGCGGGCGAATAATATTCACACGCATTTTATAGTCAACAAAAAGGTATTTAAAACTACTGAATGGCAAAGAAATGTCATAGAACCGTATGAAAATAGTATTGAGCATGAAGATTATATGTTCAGTTTATCTGACCATGTCAATCACAGCGTATTGTTAGAGAGCGGTGTAAAAATTATAACACCTCTCAGAGAACTTGTAAATGAAAAAATTGCTACCAAAAAACAGTTTGCAATTTACAAGGAAGTAGAGGACAAAGTCCGTATTGTCGCCTTTTTGCCTATAAACAATATAAGAGGCGACCAAGCCGTAGCTTATCTGGTTTCGTATACAGATTCAAATACTATAAAAACGATACTGAATAATTTTAAAATAGTTATGAGTGTTATTACATTTTTGTTGGTCTTAGTCATGGTCGCAATATACCAGGGGATTTTATATCGTAAAACACTCAAACATGAGCTGCAGTATGATGGTCTTACTAAAATTTTTAACAGAAAGCATTTTTTCAAACTGGCAGAAGAAGAGATAGAAAAATCACAAAAATATCGTCGTCATGTCTCTATAGTAATGGTGGATATTGATTTTTTTAAGAGAGTAAATGATACGCATGGCCATCAAGTCGGAGATGAAGTCTTGTACTCTGTTGCTCATATATTGAATACATCTCTTCGCGAGGCAGATATGGTGGCGAGATATGGCGGGGAAGAATTTGTGATACTTATGTTAACAGATGAAAGAAATGCACATGTCGTGATGGAAAAAATTCGTTTGAGAATTGAAAATCATTCATTTGCAGATGAATTAGAGTTAAAGATGACAATTTCCTGCGGAATATCCCAATTTATAAGGGATGAGACATTGGAAGATTGTATAAAGCGAGCGGACAAGGCACTGTATAAATCAAAAAATGACGGGCGTAATCGAATAACTTCAATGTAAAAAAAGGCATTAAGCCTTTTTTTTCCAAAACAAAACAACAATAGACGAGATGATAAAAACTACCGTCATCGTCATGATGACATTTTTGGTCCCATTTGCCTCTGCGGTAAAGGGAAGATCCGTTGTATTCATTCCAAAAAATCCAACCAGAAGATTCAGCGGTAAAAAGACAGCGGAGATAATAGTGAGAATGTAAATGAGGCGGTTCATGCGCTCATTGGTTCTTGTGTTGTAAAAGTTGTAAATATAGTCGAGTTTGCTCAGTTGCAAAGTTGAGGAGTGTTTGCTTCGTTCAAGATGCTCATGCAAATCGGCATAATTGTTGACCAAAAAGCCTTCGTTTGTAGCATCGATTTCATAATGTTCTATAAAATCAGTCATAGCATAGAGTGCTTTTTCTAAAACACTTTCCACTCTCGTAATGTCGCGTTTTAGTCCAAACCAGGTACTCATAAAATCTTTTGTATCATGGTCTGAGTAGAGTAACTCTTCCATCTCCTGGATAGTCTCTTGGTACTTGATGAAGTTTTTCATAAAATCGTTAATGTGAGTGTTGATAAACTCGTAAGGCTCTCGAAAGCGATTATTGAATTTTTGAAATGTTTTTTCCTCAATGTTATAGAAGTAGCTCGTATGTTTTGTAAAGATAAAACCAAAAGACTGGAATCGCAGTTTATCTTCAAAAATAGGCAACCTTATAATAAACATATTGTAGCCGTCGTTGATGTCAAAATAAGAAGGGTGTTTATCGTTTTGTAAATCTTTAAGATGGAGTTCGTCGAGAATATTTTCTACATTTTGCATTTGAGACCTTTTCTTTTGCTGAAAAATTATACTCACTTCTTTGTAAATAGTTAGCTTTTAAAGTCCTCTAGAGCCTTTTTAGGGTATAATCGCGCAATTTTATATGCGAGAAGTATTTTATGGATATTAGAGAAGAATTTTTAAAATTTTTTGAATCAAAAAACCACGAGAGAGTAGCTTCGGCTCCTCTAGTTCCCGACGACGCGTCACTGTTGTTTAACAATGCCGGGATGGTTCCTTTTAAATCGATTTTTACAGGAGAGATTCCTGCTCCGCATAATCCTCGTGCTACCTCATGCCAAACATGTCTAAGAGCCGGCGGAAAGCACAACGACTTAGAAAATGTCGGTCATACAGCGCGCCACCACACATTTTTTGAAATGCTAGGGAACTTTAGTTTTGGTAATTATTTCAAAGAAGATGCGATTGACTATGCTTGGGAATTTATCACTGAAGTTATAAAACTGCCAAAAGAGAAACTTTGGGTGACGGTTCATGAGAGTGATGATGAAGCTGAAAATCTGTGGTTGAAGCATGTAAGCAAAGAACGCATTATGCGTCTTGGCGATAAAGACAACTTCTGGCAGATGGGCGACACAGGACCATGTGGACCATGTTCTGAGATTTTTTATGACCAGGGTGCAGAGAACTTCAGCGGACCGGAAGATTACATGGGCGGCGACGGTGACAGATTTTTAGAGATCTGGAACCTTGTATTTATGCAGTATGAACGCAGTGCAGACGGTTCAATGAAACCGCTTCCAAAACCTTCTATTGACACAGGTATGGGCTTAGAGCGTGTTGTTGCCATTAAAGAGGGACAGACAAGTAACTACGGTTCCTCATTGTTTATGCCGATTATCAACAAAGTGCAAGAGCTTATAGGTAAAGAGTATACGTATGCAACGGGTGCTTCTTACCGTGTTATTGCCGACCACATCAGAACTTCACTTTTTCTTTTAGCACAGGGCACAAACTTTTCAAACGAAGGACGCGGGTATGTTTTACGCCGTATTCTTCGCCGTGCAGTTCGTCACGGTTATTTACTTGGGTTTCGTGAGCCGTTTATGTTCAAACTTGTAGATATAGTTGTGGGTATTATGGGCAAAGAGTATGACTATTTGAGTGCAAAATCTGAGATTGTTAAAGAGCAGATAGAACTCGAAGAAGCAAGATTTTTCAAAACTATTGCATCTGGAATAGAACTTTTTGAAGAAGAGTTGAAAAATACGAAAGAGATTTTCTCAGGTGAGGTTGCGTTTAAACTTTACGATACTTTCGGTTTCCCTCTTGACTTAACGGAAGATATGCTCAAAAGTCATAATCTTGCACTCGACACGGCGAAATTTGAAGAGCTGATGCTTGAGCAGCGTACACGTGCAAAAGCGGCTTGGAAAGGAAGCGGAGACGAAGCGACTCATGGGGATTTTAAATCTCTTTTAGAAAACTTCGGTGAGAACAGTTTCGTAGGCTACGAGAAAACAAGCCACACAACAAAAATTTTAGCACTTTTAGATGAGAACTTTAAAACAGCCCAGAAGCTTCCCGCAGGTTCAAAAGGATGGGTTCTTTTAGAAGAGACACCATTTTATGCTGAAAGCGGTGGACAGTGCGGAGACAGCGGAGAACTTGAAGGTTTTGCAAGCGTACACGATACAAAGAAATTTTTTGGTTTGAATATGTCTGAGCTTGAAGTGAGCAAAGAACTAAATGTCGGTGATGCAGTTTCTTGTAATGTAGATATTTCTCGCGGTGAGATTACTAAACACCACTCTGCAACACACCTGTTGCATGCAGTGCTTTTTGATGTTTTAGGCGAGCATATTTCTCAGGCAGGCTCACTTGTTGAAGCAAACCGTCTGCGTTTTGACTTCTCTCATCCAAAAGCTGTCAGTGCTGAAGAATTAGCAGAGATAGAGCAACGTGTAAATTATGAAATTATGCGCGCGCTTCCTACAAAAACAGAAGTTATGAGTATAGAAAACGCAAAGAAAAGCGGTGCAAAAGCACAATTTGGCGAGAAATACGGTGATGAAGTTCGCGTTGTCAGTTTTGCGGATGCTTCCATAGAGTTTTGTGGCGGTGTGCATGTCAGCAACACGGCAAACATCGGCTCTTTTATTATCGCTAAAGAAAGTGGTGTAAGTGCGGGTGTAAGACGTATTGAAGCAGTGTGTGGAAACGCAGCGTATAACTACTTCAAAACGCAGAGAGAATTGATTCATGAAGCTCAGGCTGAGGTGAAAAACTTAGACCTCTTAGCGGGCATCGCAAGACTCAAAGCAAATGTTGCTGAGCTCAAATCTGAACTCAAAGAAACGCAAGAGAGTGTTAAAGTCGAGATTAAAACGAATGATATCAATGGCGTTGCTGTTGTTGTTGAAGAGTTACTCAACGGTGACATTAAAGAAAAAATAGATGAGCTTAAAAACCAAAATGAAAAACTTTGTGCCATGCTTTTTCAGGTAAAAGGGGACAAAGTTCTTATCGCAGCCGGTGTTAAAGGCGCAGATGCAAAAGCCGGAGAGTGGATTAAAAACATTGCTCCGATTCTTGGCGGCGGTGGCGGCGGTCGTCCGGACTTCGCTCAAGCAGGCGGAAAAGACGCAAGCAAACTTCCAGAAGCCAAAGAGGCTTCACTTGCTTACATTACGGGGATTCTAGGCTAATGCAAGAGTTTTTCGCAGAATATAAAGCTTACATTGTATTTCTTCACGTCATCTCGGCTGTTGTCTGGGTTGGCGGGATGATTGCTATGCGTTATGCGGCGCATCCTTCTTTTATGCAGATAGAATCACCTGCACACAGAATGGAACGTGTGGCTCATGCGCTGAAGGGACTTTTTACAATTGTAGTTCCATTTGTGGTTATTTTGCTTGTGACGGCGGTCATAATGATAAAAGGTTACGGTCTTTCTCAAACTGAGTTTTCGGCACTTGGACATGCAAAAGAGGGCATTTGGGCGTTTATGGCAGTCAATCTTTTTGTAATGATTTTAAGACGCAACCGTGCTGTGAGACTTTTAAACGAGGGTAATATGGTCGGTGCAAAATTTTCGCTTGAACTCATTGGCAAATATATGGTGCCTCTCAACATCGCTCTTGGCGTTATCGCTATCTTTTTAGGTGCAACACTCTCAAGTAGTCTCTAGTGCTAAGACTAGCTTCTTCTTCAGAGACACGCTCTATGCTTTTGACAAACGCAGGCATTGCGTTTATTCAAGAGAGTGTGGATTTTGATGAAGACGGCGTTATCGCTTCAAGCCCGAAAAATTTTGTGTACCAGGCAACGCTTGGAAAATATGAAGCGAACCTCAAAGCTTTCGGTTTCTCAGATTACCCGCTTTTAGTTGCAGACACGGTCGTGACTTCCCAAAACCAAATCCTTCGTAAAGCAAAATGTGTCGATGATGCGAGAAATATTCTCATGACACAAAGCGGCAATATCACCTCTATCATCACTTGTATGATTTACCACTCTAAAGAGAAAAAGATTATAGATATTTCCCAAACGGACTATCTTTTTGAGAATTTTAATATGGATGATTTAGAACGTTATTTAGATAGCGGAGAGTGGAGAGGCAAAGCCGGAGCTTGTATGGTTGAGGGCTTTTGCAAATCGTACATCAAAGAAGTTCGCGGTTATGAAAGTACGGCAATGGGGCTTTGCGTGGAAGTTTTGAAGGCATTTGATGCTGTATGAAAATGAGCTCAGAGCTCTGAAAAAAGCCGGCAGGTACAGAAGTAGAGAAGTTGTAGATACTACACTTTTAGACTTCGCTTCAAATGACTACCTTGGACTCTCCCATAATAAACTTTTGCACGAACAAACCTGTGAAGCACTTTCAAAACTTCCGCTTCATAGTTCGAAAGCTTCGCTTTTAGTCAATGGCTACCATCAGATTCACAAAGACTTTGAAGATGCTTTGTGCGAGGCAAACGGTTTTGAAGATGCAGTCATTTTGGGCAGCGGTTTTAATGCTAATATTGCACTTGTTGAAGCGCTTGTGCGACGGGGCGACACGCTTTTTATGGATGAAAAGTACCATGCCTCAGGCGTTTTGGCATCAAACATAGGCGATATGGATGTCGTGTTTTTTAAACACAATAATATGCAAGAGCTTAGTGAATTATTAGCTCAATCAAAAGCTAAACGCAAGATAGTCGCAGTTGAGGGTGTTTACTCCATGGACGGAGATTTATGTCCAAAAGAAGTCTTCGAAATATGCAAACGCAGCGACACTCTGCTTATAGTCGATGAGGCGCACAGCAGTGGAGTCATAGGCAAAAATTTGATGGGAATTTTCGATTATTATGAGATAAAAGTAGAGTCAAATCACATAAAAATGGGAACACTTGGAAAGGCGTATGGAAGTTTTGGCGCGTATATTTTAGCTTCAAATCACATAGTTGAATATCTTGTTAACCGGGCGAAACCGATTATTTACGCGACGGCTCTTTCTTTATATGACACTTTATTGGCGCATAACGCTCTTAAATATATGATACAAAACAAAGAACTGCTTAAAAAAGAGATACAAAAACGCCAAGAGATAGTATATGAAATACTCGGTTTAACGATGAGGGCTTTAATCCTTCCCGTAGTTATTGATGACAATAAGCAAGTAATGCAGATAAAAGAGGAACTTCGCGCTGAGGGTTTTGCTATTGGAGCTATCCGTCAGCCGACAGTGGAGAAAGCAATTTTGAGAATCATTGCAAGAGTGGGTCAAAGCGAAGATGAGCTGCGTTTAGTGTGCGATAAAATAGCTACATTTGTGATAAAATAAGCTTCATGAATGTCTCAAAACTCCATATAAAGCTTGAAGAAGAAACTTTAGTTGACATAAGTTTTAGTATAAACTCCTCTTTGGCCCTTGTTGGACAGAGCGGCAGCGGGAAAAGTTTAACGCTTAAAGCTCTTTTGTCTATGCTTCCGAGCAGTATGGAATGTGATTTTGAGTTTAAGGCTGATTTTGAGTTAGTGGCTGGAAAAAGTGTTGCATTAGTGCCGCAAAACCCTTTCACGGCACTTTCACCCATGACAAAAATAAAAAAACAATTTTTTGTAGAGACGAATGAAGTAAAAAAACTTTTTTCTCAAGTAGGACTTGACGCAGAACTTTTGGAGAGATTTGCTCCAGAACTCTCAGGCGGACAGCTTCAGCGGGTTGTTTTGGCAATGGCGCTTGAGTCAAAGCCGAAGCTTCTTCTGCTGGATGAACCGACAACGGCACTTGACCCGCAAAACAGGATTTTGATTTTAGAACTGTTACAAGAACTTCAAAAAGAGTTTGGATTTAAGATTTTATTTGTAACGCATGATATGAACTCGGCGGCGCTTCTTTGTGAAGATATCTGTGTTATAAAAGATGGACGGATAGTCGAGCAAGGTATTTTAAAAGATACACTCGTCTCGCCGTTGCAAGAATATACAAAAACATTAATAGAGGCAAATTTTGCCAATAGGAAATTTAGACAATGAAGATAGTCACAAAAACATTTTTTACACTTTTAATCCTTGGATTTATAGCACCATTTGCAGCAATTATGTATTATCTTGTAAATTATGAGTTTGACATATCGGAGCTTGTTGAGTATAAACCGGCGATGTCAAGCAGGGTGTATGATAGAAATGGCGAAAAAATTGCCAATATTTTTGATGAGAAGCATAGATATTATGCTTCTTTTAATGAAATACCGCCAAGAGCCGTGAAGCACT
>Ga0180732_1002195_pt1 | contig 10705 bp, 22 predicted proteins | sample KR11_01MetaG_FD_148674 | JGI IMG/M metagenome (GOLD analysis project Ga0180732, IMG submission 148674) | Groundwater microbial communities from the Olkiluoto Island deep subsurface site, Finland - KR11_0.1 MetaG | ecosystem: Environmental > Aquatic > Deep subsurface > Groundwater | place...
TAATTGGATGGGGTTTTATTAGTATTTTTTTTGCCATTTTAAGCCAAGGGCGTCTGCAGCGTCTATGAATTGGCGTATGTCTGGGTAAATCCTACCGTAAGTTGTTGCTATAGTCATAGCAACGTAAATTAATTCTTCAAGGTTTTTTTGGGTGTATGGAGGGGTTAACATAAAGTTATATTCAGACATTTTTAGGCATGCCCTTTGTTCTGGTGAATATGCTAGTAATTCCTCTTCGGTTAGGTCCCATAGGAAGTTTAAAGAATCCAATCCGGCTTCCCTCCAGGCCATGTAGAGTATAGAACCTCTTTCACCGGATCCAATTTCTGTTCTTAATGCCGCATCGTAGTCAAGGGTTGATGACCATGCAAGGTCTATAGCATCTGAAAAGGTTGGTTTATCTTTTGGGATGTATGGTTTGTAATAATTTTCCTTTCCAAGGTCAAACCCTTCTTCTTTAAGTACCCGTATAGATGATGTTTCCCATGGCATAAATACGGGGTATTCTGTTTCTAAGAGGAGATCTCCCCTGGATTCGATAAGATTAGACTTAAAGGGCATTACTATACCCACAGCCACATTATGGGCCGCGACTATTAGTTCATGGTCTTCTGGGCTCAATATATCTCTTTCATGGTACTGCTGAGGGGTTTGGATAAGATATCTACATGCCTTTCCAAACAAGTCATGCTCTGGGGGTAGTCTAATTTCAACTTTTTGACCGGCGGCTGCTCGAATAGCACCATAAATGGAGTCTGATAAAGTTCCCATTATTGCACCAAGAACTAAACCTGAACCGGTTACTGTTTCTGCAGCTTGGGCAGCCTGAAGGTAGTCTCCAAGTTTTCTTCTCCACCCACTAGGCCTAAGATATTCTGCGACCCTTGCAATCCTCCCGGCTTTGGACCACTTAGTATCTCTAACTTTTTTATGGATTTCTGGTTTTGTTAAACCAGGGGTCATAGCTAAACTTAAAATTGTAGTTATAATGTTTGATATATCTGAAGCTAATAAAGCCCACCCAACATAAGGAACAAACCTTGACGGGAGCCTTCTTATTAAAGGTTTTGCAAGCCATAGGGCGGTTGTTAAAAGGTCCTGGGCATCGTCAATTTTAGTGATTACCGGTGGGATCCATTGCAAAATTTCGGGTACTGGAGATACCCTTGTTTTCATCCTGTTGATTCTTTCTCTTTTTAGTTCTGGGGTTTCCAAGATTGGGATTGGTAATTTAAATACATCAGCTAGGCCGGGGATGTCTATGGTATATGTTTTTTCTCCGCCTGGAGGTGGTGCGACGATAGGCATAAATCAATTAGGGTACGACAAAAGTGATACCTAATTTTTCTGCAAGATTTTTGGTGTCCTGGTCAACAGTATCAGTAACAAGTCTTAATTCAACTATTTTTTTATCAGGTGGGTCTTCTTTCCAGAGATTAAAATATTGAAGTAGTCTTCCCACGGCGGAAGCCTGGGCTCTTGTTCTGAGCTCAATAATGACCCATTTCTTTTCTTCTTCAATGAGGACATCAATTCGCTTCTGGGTGTTGCGAAGCCACATTAAAGCCATTTCTGGGGAAGTCCCTTCAGGGACTTCAGCTTGACCCCCCAATCCTACATCAAAATAAATTCTTAAAGCCTTTTGAATTGCTGCAGGTCTGTATTTTTCCCATAAAATTAAATCTTCTCCTGACATGTGGGGGGGTCTGCCTTCCCATGTTTGGGGGTAAGGAATACCAAGGGTCGTTGGCATTTTGTTTATCTTTTTAAGATTTCAGACTTTGGTTTTTCTACGGTTAGTCTTGCTGTCTCGCCAGTTGTGTCCTGGGCAACCACCTTCCAACCCATGCTTTCAAGAATCCTTCGTATCTGTTCGATTGCAAACCATACAGGGTCAAGTTGCACCTTTAGTTACCTCCATTTGTTTTAGTTCGTGCAATGCTGTTTCGTTGCAGGAAACGGGATCTACACAGACGGCTATAAATTTAATTTCCATAAGCTCCCTTATTCTTCCACAGAGCTCGCACTTACGAAAACTTTTTGGCGTTTCTTGTATCTCCTGCGCCTTTTGCATGCCCGCTTCGATAGCGCCTTGAATCGAGGGAGCCGCCAGATACATTTCGACAAGGTCATTAGCTTGTTTCGCTGTGAGCTTCCCCGATATGACTTGATTGATGACAAGAGCTCTTGTTCCATCGTTTTCGATTTTTGCAAGAATTTCGGCTTTACCGATTGTGAGGTTTCCATCCATAAGCTCCCGTTTAATATCTTCTTGGTAGTTTGGTATTGCAAGCCTTTGGTCTACCCAAAGGCGGCTTTTTCCAATGAGGTCGCATATTGAAGAAGGGGAAAGTTTCTCCTCCTGGTTTAAAAAATTTACTGCGTTAACCTGTTCATCAAGGGACATGTCCCGCCTGACAATATTTTCAATAAGGGCAATTGCCTTTACTGGGCCGGTTGTTACTTCCCTGATGTGGGCAGGTATTGTTTCCCATTTTAACCTTGATGCAGCAGCGAGGCGGTGGAAGCCCGCCTCAAGCTGGTAACATCCATGCTCCTTTGGTCGGACAATAATAGGCTCTAGGAGCCCATGTTTCGCTATGCTCATTGCAAGCTCAACAACGTGGTCATCATCCATAGCAGCTCTGACCGATTGCCCCTCAGTATCTATTAAGTGAATTGGTAGGTTAAAAAAAATGTCTTCAATTTTTTTTATAGGGAGGGGGTCCCCCCTCTTTTTTTGATTCATTATGGTTACCTCACTTTATTTGGAGATGGTAGTGATCTTTTTCAAACAACGCTGTCAAACCAATCTTACCGGAATCTTTTTCAAAGTCAAGGTTTTTATCCATGGGCTCAAGAATAACATCCATTCCTACCCACATGAGATGATCGCTTCCTTCGACACCTCCGACATCTTTATTGTGTTTTACGGTCCGGCCCCAGGAGGTGACACTAAACTGATGTTTAGCTCTAAGGGTGATAACTAGAGCACAGAATTTTAGAACATCCATCTTTAAACCCTCCCCAAAGTCTTCAAAAAGACTCTCGACGAACTCTTCAGCCCAAGGGAGCGCCCTGGGGTTTCTTTTGAACTTGAACTTATTCTTTAAAAGAAATGTTTGGACCGTCATAAAATGCCCTGAGGTGGCGAAGCCCTACCTTCTATGACAGATTTCAACAGGATTTCCACAATCCTGGGAACTCTTTTCAGATCTCTTCTAGTAGGTTTAGAAGAATTGTAGGCCAAAGTTGGCTCACGGAAGAAGGAGAAGACTTTCCGGGCGTATTCACCCAATCTTTTAACCCACAAAAGGAGCTTTTTGGTCAGGTAATACAGGTTACAATTAAACCTTCTTCCACCATTCCCGTCTGGACGGGTCCTCATCTGCCTAATTATGTATCCTTGGTTGTGCATTTCGGTAAGACGACGGCTAAGCGTTCGGGGAGAAACGTTGATGTCATGGTACTTAGCCATAAGCAAACAAAGGGTCTCTCTGGTGGCCCAACAGTAAAATTTGTTGTGGGTTTTTGCAATCCCAATAAGTGTCTTGCTTAACGCTTCTTGTTGATGTGTCATAACCACCTCCTAAATGGACAACCAGGGGAAGGGGCCGGGTTGGAGGAGCATCCCGACGGCGTTGCTTCCTCCGATACGCCCATTGCACCCTGGTTAGTCCAAAAGATTTTCCTTGACAAATTATATTAAAAATTATAAAACCGTGTCAAGGTACATTTTTGAACGCTTGTGTTCATTTTTGAACACCGGTAGGGACAGAATGTTTCACTACCCTTAACTGATCACGCCGGGCAAGGCAACGATCAATAGCCCCTGGGCCTGCCGCAAAGAACTAAAGGAGGCCCGGGGGCACACTAAACCAAAAGGAGGTATTTCTTATGGCAGCCATTAAACCGATTGAGCAATCAAGCGATAAGTGGGTAAGAAGGGCAAGCGTTGCAGGACCCGATTATTTGCAGGGTGTTCAAAATCCCCGGAAGCCCTGGGCTTCTGCTACCCTCGAAGCTGAACCAAATTATAAGGCTGGTGTCGTCGCTGCCGCCGGCCGGGGAGCCTTCGGTATCGGGGTTAAAGCCGCAGGCGATGAGAAGTGGAGGAGTGGAGCCGTCAGAAAAGGGCCTGGACGATTCGCTGAAGGGGTCGCCATTGGTCGTGACGACTGGGGTAAGGGCTTTGCACCTTACCAAAGTGCGATCGCAGCCGTTACACTACCCCCCAGAGGTCCTAAGGGGTCTCCTCAGAACATCCAGAGGGTAGCAGCCATAGCAACGACCCTAAGGGCTCTTAAGGAAAAAGCTGGGAAGTAAAGAGAACCGAAGGGTTAGGTAGAAACCATGGCTGAGGTTTATAAGGTTGCATTGGGAATCATGGTACTAAAGGGGAAGGCCGAAGAGGATATTGTTAGAGAAGAGTATTTCTTTCCGGACATATCCTTTTCAAAGATGGCAAATGTTGCAGATGAGTTTTATGAGCTCATTGCAAAATTACAAAAGATAAAATGATAAAAGGAGGTACAAAATTATGAATTACAGGTTATCACAAATCTTGCCACAGAAGTCTTACACGGCTGATATTACCGAAACTATTGACCTCGATGTTGTTGATCCAATCAGCCAGCTCATTATTGAGCTTGGTGTTGTCAACGTCGGGAGCATTGCCCCCACAGCTCACGCTATCGCGTGCCTAACAAAAATTGAGCTCGTAGACGGCTCAGATGTATTATTTTCGCTGAGTGGATACCAGGCTGAGGCAGTGGATTGGTATCACAACCAGAAACTTCGCTCAAATTATAATCCATACCTTGACGGTATGGAGGTTCAGAGGTTCATTGGAATTAATTTTGGGCGGAAGCTCTGGGACCCTTTGCTTGCCTTTAATCCAAAGCAGTTCAAAAATCCCCAGCTCAAGCTAACCCTTGACATTAACGCTGGTGGAAATGCCCCTGTAACAAATAAGTTACGGGTCTGGGGAGCCTTATTTGACCAGAAAACTATAGAACCCACTGGGTTCCTCATGCACAAAGAGATCAAAAATTATACGATGGGTTCTGCTTCCCATGAGTACACCGACCTACCAAGAGATTACCCTTACCGGAAATTATTCCTGCGCGCACAATCGGCAGGGACGGAGCCGGGGCAGCTTGTAGATAAAATCAAGCTATATGAGGATGAAGGAAAGCGTATACCCGTTGACCTTGAAATTCCTGACATGATTCTAAGAACCATGGGATCCTCACCAATGATTACTGAAATACTCTATGGTCATGTTGGTACAACTGCAACCTACGGGTACTGCACCCCAACAACAAGGGTAGTTGGCAGCTGTCAGCAATGGGATGCAACGGTAGAAGCGGGCGCAATAGCTTTCTATGACGGAGACGGTGGTAGATTCAGGGTTATAAAGGAAACGTCTTCATCTAATATGCAAGCACAAATTTCCGGATGGCTCCCTCATGGAACCTATGAGATCCCTTTCGGGGACCAGGATGAAATTGACGACTGGTTTGATGTGAGTAAGATAGGAAGCATGAAGGCAGACGTCCTATCCCTTGCGGGTGGAAATACAATAGCCTGTCAGCTTTTCTTGCAGCAGCTTAGGAAATACGCAGCCTAATCCTTTTAAAATTACCTTAAAAACGGGAGGCATGCGTATGAAGTTAAGACAAATAATCACGGATGAGGTCTTAAAGACCTCATCCGATACAACTAACGATTTAGAATCCCCCACGGTAGACCCCGGGAAGATCCTCGAAATTAGGCACGTGGCGGTTGAAAATCGCACCACCGCGTACACCCGCCTTGTGATCGGCGTTGCCGATGGAATCTCCTTCTTCCAAAAGGAAGAAGAAGATTCCCCCGCAGCCAACAACATCTACTGGACACGATCTAAATTCTTAATCCCCGCAGGGAAAAAACTTCGAGCCCGCCTAACCGGGTGCACCTCGGGAGATGATCTTCATATGAGTTATGAGGGGTATCTCTGGGAGGTTGAATAAGATGACTGAAATTGGAAGAGTAATTACTCATAAAACCACTCACCAGGACGCGGGAACAGATGAGGTTGACTGCACTGGACTCGCAGGAAGAGATAGATTTGTTGACAGAGGAGATCCCACGGCTGTAGACTGGAACCGTGATAGTTTATCAGCAAATGATACATGGGCTGAGCTTGATTTGTCTTCTATCGTACCTGCGGGAGCTACTTTGGTCCTTTTAAGAGTATCAATTTACCCCACCGGAGTTGGTAAAGAATTAAGGTTTAGAAAAAACGGAAACGCCAACGCCATTAACTTTACCAGGGTTGCGGGACTTGTCGCCACAGAACTCCATTCCCAGGACATGTTTGTAAAGACTGATTCAAATAGGGTTGTTGAATATTTTAAATCGGCAGATGGATTTAATGCCCTTTCCGTTACCGTAGGAGGATGGTGGATTTAATGGCTAAAAGGGATGAACTTTTTGGAAAATTCGGACCCCGCTTCATTGAGGCTATGGCCTTGATGGTCCTTGATGCGATAAATGAGCTTCGAGTAAAAGCCGGCCTGCCAGTATACACAAAAGAACAGGTGATGGCTAAGATGGAAAATCACCTCTCTACTCTTCAGCCCTACGACTGGATGAAGCCGGGGGTTTAAATGGCCCCCAACCCAACCATACCATTTAGGGTTTAAATGTGTTTTACGTTTTTTCATATACCCCTTCAGCATCAGACACCTTATTATCACCCAAAAAAATAGACCTACATCTAACTGCAGGGATAATCCACCAGGTCGACATCCTATTTCAATCCGGATGCAATCACGAAGAGTTTATCCAAATTTTTGATGGAAACCATCAGGTGTGGCCTACGAATAGGGGCGAAAAAATTCGTGGGGATGCTACTATTATTAGCTTCCGTGAATTTTATAAGTTGTCCCCGGGTGATAACCAACTTAGGGCTCATATATGGACGACCCTAACAACAAGTTTTAAAGAAATCATACTTCAAATAGGGGTTCTCCCAAAAGGAGCCCTACAACCTCTCTCTTTTGATGAGCTTATCAAAGCTGTAAAAGGGAAAACTTAGAATAAATGGAAAACCACCCCTGTGCTGACGGCCTATCAAAGTCATGTTTTGCAGCTTATCCCGAATGGGTTAAACAGGCATCGGCGTATAAATTTCTTTATGTATTACTTCCTAAACAGGTTGTTATAATACTTAAAAATGGTTTAGACCTCCCATTTATAGGACCAGGAGCGGTCCTTCCTACGGGTGTGGAACTACCAACGGGTTCTATCATACCTCCTGATTTAAACGTTCCTCAAAACTGGATTCCCTGGTTTAATATGATCTTCACTGGTGATGAAGACCCCCGAACACTATTCCCTATAGATTGGAAACCCGGGGATTCACTTCCGGTTGGAATCCAACTGCCAAAGGATTATGTTCTTCCACCAGATTGGATCCCTGACGATCCACCACACCCCGTATATCTCCCCGGTTATAATCCATTCCCAAGACCTTATGATTGGAGTGGTTCGGTACCCCTTTATGTTGGGGCCTTTGAGGGGGGACCGATTCACAGGGCATCTCCAGCTCCCCCAGCGGTTTGGGAGCAGATTCTTACCGACGCCTATTGGGAGCCAAAGTGGAACCTTGTTAACGGGGGATATTATTTTGTTTGGGATGGAACAAAATGGCAATGTGTTTATTCGAGAACTACTGAATGTGTTAACTGGGCTGCTTTAAACCCAAAGACAGGAACCACTTGGAGCGTTGGCTATAGACCCGCTCAGGCAAGGATAACCTTTACAGGAGGAACATCACCGATTCAAATAGGACTTTGTGATACGGCCGGAAACCTTCTTGGTCATAACCTTGCGTGTGTCTCTCCACAACTAATCGATCTTGATTTTTCCGCTGGAAATGATATTAAAACTTTTAACACACCAAATTGGTATGTGTACATCACAAACATCGAATTCAAATAGGAATAAAAAACAATGGACCTAACGGCGGCTATTCAAACATACCTTTTGGTGCACGGTATATCAACTGTGGGGGCTGTAGTTATCTTCTTAGTCCGCAACGAACACCGGGTAACAAAACTTGAAACAAGTTTAGACAACCTTCAAAAATCCCATGATATATTTACAGATCATGGGAGGATAGGGCATGGATGAAATAGGGGAATTTAATAAAGGGGAGAGCCAAAACACAATTTTAGAAAAAAGGGGGGTGATTTTGATGCCAGAAACAGAACCTGAAATTGGTAGAGATGAGGCATGGTTTAGTAATGTAAAAAGGACATACGATGAATACCAACAAGAATCTTTGGAATCCATCAAGAGAAATCGAGCGTACGTTGATAAAGTTTTATCTGATGCGCAGCAGTCAGACAATGTGCGGCAAAACATTGCGAATCAAGCGCTTCAAAACGCAGTTGAGTCGGCCAACATGATAGCAAAACAGGGAATCCGACACGCCGATATTGCAATAGACAGGCAATGGAATGTCGATGAAGTTGCCGCATTAGTAGCGAAGACCCCTGTATTTTTAGATGCTATTGCTGCTGCTGTAGCAGCCGCGGTGGCTGCTGCGGTAGGAAAAAAATCATAATTAATATTAGTTTGGCTCTCCCTTAATTTAAAAACCCCAATACAAGACCCTTCCAAAGGTAATAAAGTCTTGTCCTGGACGATACTGGATAGTATAAATGGGATAAAAACAAAGGTAGTTATCAAAAGGTGGATGTATTTGATTAGAGCATCTAAAAATTTCGCCTTGTGGTTGACAAGAGAGAAAGACGGGGTACTGTTTAAGGTGAGAATTCCGTTTCTGTATATTAAAATTTTTATAGGGAGGCGTTATGGAATTTAAGAACCCAAATCCTGGCATCATGTTTACTTGGATCATTGATCTTTTAATTAAAACGCTGGCGGCGATCCTTCCGATATTGACGCCGATGATTAAAAAGGCGTTGGAGGAGTTTCTAACGGACCTTTACAAAAAGGCCGTCGAGACGCCGAACCCCTGGGACGACTTTGTCATTCGTTTTCTTTTAAGGATCCTCTCCATTCCCATTCCCGGGGAGTAGTCTTCGGGCCAACCACTCAGGGGTTCCAAAAAACCATCCTTGTTTTGAAAGGTCTTTATTTTCAAAATGAAGGTGGCACCTCTGGCAAAAGGCCACCAGGTTAATGCGATCGCAATTTGATTTATTTGAGTCTAGGTGGTGGGTAGTCAAAGTGTACCCAGCCGGCGGATCATGTGGATGACCGCAATGTTCACACCTCCAGCCCGCAGCCTCCTTAATCTCAAGCGCGATCTCATCCCAATTTTCTGGATATTCATTCACCCTTTGTTTTTTCTAACTCCTTTTCTATTTTTTTCATCTCCAGCGGGAAGCACTCTTCGCAAAGGCCGTGAGTTTCCGAGTCGTCTTCCAGTGGCTCTTTAATCCCATAGAGTATCCCGCAATCCATACAAACCTGTCTCATAGGTTTACCTCCTTCCTTCATCAGGCACCTCATGCCTCAGGCACCTTAGGTGTAGGTGTCAGCCGTTGATCCCCTCCCCCTTAATGGAGATCCCCCCTCATTATTTCTTTTGTCCGCTTTTAGTGCCGCGTCGGTTCCCTTCCGAACGGCTGTTAATTTTATTTTATCCATTTCATTTCAAATCCCTTAAAGCTTTATTAAGAATACCCCTTGGTTGACCCAAAAGCGCCGAGTCGATGGCCTCGTAAATTTCCATACCGTGTAGAACATAAAGCAAAGCAACCCTCAACTCACGTTCCCCCATGTCTTCAATGATCGGCTGTAGGGCCTTCTTTGCTTTTAATCGATCAATTTCCGCCAAGTAATGTATCGCCGGCATACCCTTACCCCCCTTCTTAATTCACTTTTTTTAATACTAAACAAACTTCGAGGCCCGAGGCCCTATGCCTTTTAAACAATAGATAAACCTCACCACCAACTGAAAGGAATCTATATGTAAATTCATCATCATGCCATTGATTTAAAAGCTCCATTCTCTCACCTCCTTCCCCTAAGGGGCCGCTTAGCGGTTAATAAAGTTTCCAAGCCCATACGATTAGTACTAAAATAATTATCCTCCCCAGCGCTATTCGTGGATTAATTGCGAATACGTATAGGATGTCGCCAAACATCACCAGGGTGATTAACCCCTTTACTATTTTTCTAAGCATACCTTGTCTCCTCTCTCTTATAGAGCTGCAAAATCTGCGCCAAATTTTCCTGTCAACTGACAGTCTGTTTCAGTCACTTCACGTAAAGCAGGTGTCTAAAATCTTACCATCGTGTCCAAAAGCGAACGTCCAAAAAGGACATCCCTTCTGATCGCACCTATAAACTTCAACCCCAGCCTTAGTCATAAAGCAGCAACCCATACAATCAAATCTCTTGCTCATCATACATCACCCCCCCTAAAAAAAACACTAAATCTAATCTGCCCTTCTTACTGGAGAGGGGAAGGGCAGATTAGATTGAATGATGCTCCGCAACCTTTAAGACGAACTCCTATTGATGTCCGTTACAAAAGACATGACAGCGCGCCTTCCCGTAAAAATTTAAATGAGCGGGCTGGCGTGGCTTTTGTGTCGGACCACCTTATTTATTTGATGTGAGTCAAGGTTTTGAATTATGGTTTTGTTCGTTCCCAACTGTCCCCGAATAATGGTTACCT
>Ga0180732_1002196_pt1 | contig 10704 bp, 18 predicted proteins | sample KR11_01MetaG_FD_148674 | JGI IMG/M metagenome (GOLD analysis project Ga0180732, IMG submission 148674) | Groundwater microbial communities from the Olkiluoto Island deep subsurface site, Finland - KR11_0.1 MetaG | ecosystem: Environmental > Aquatic > Deep subsurface > Groundwater | place...
TACCTTATTCGGCGCGGTAACCTTGAACTGCTGCTCCAGAATATTCTCAGCTACCGGAAGAGTATGCCTCGAATTGGTGGTAGCTTTGAATTTCCGTTTCTGCTTGCAGCGTATGCCGAGCTTTCTCCGAATTCGTTTTATCCGGCAAATTCCCACCCGGATACCATGCGCCGCCAAATCGTGCTGCAGCTTCTCGGCGCCGTAAACCTGCCTGGTGCGCTTGTCGGCTGCTCTGATCTCTACCTCCAGCCGTGTTTCCTCTCTGGCCCACTTCGATAACGGCCTGTCCAGCCAGTCATAATACCCGCCTGCCGATACGCTTAAAACTCGTTTCAGTAGATGCACCGGATAATTGAGCCGCATCTCTTTCATCGACGCGTACCTGGCAGCGACTCCCTGGCAAAGTACGCGGCTGCTTTTTTTAATATGTCTCGCTCCATCTTCACTTCAGCCAACTCTTTCCGTGTCCTCGCCAGTTCCATTTCAATCTCTGTCAGAGGCCTGTACGTCTTGCCTATCTCTCCTAGTCTGCCTGCCTTGAATTTCTTCACCCAGCTGACGATTGTAGATGGTGGTAATGAAAGCCGGCGTCCCGCCTCCGGCGCCGACAGCCTCTCTTCTGTTACTAGTTTTACCGCTTCCTCTCGAAACTCCTTGCTGTATCTTCCTTGGGGACCCCTTTTCAATCTGACACCTCCGTCTCTTTATTTTACCTGACTTTGGTGTCCGTTAATTCCATCCTACCACAGTGAGCTATGAGAGATGTAGAAGAACGATTTTTCTCAAAGGTAGTAAAAACGAATTCTTGTTGGCTTTGGACTGCTTATATCAACTCGGATGGATATGGCGAATTTTATGTAGGTAGTCATTTGGATGGTACAGCCCGAATGATGAAGGCATACAGATGGATTTATGAGTATATCAAAGGTAAGGTTCCTGATGGTTTAGAGATAGACCATCTTTGTCGTAATAGGGCTTGTGTTAATCCTTCGCATCTTGAAGCCGTTACCCACAAAATAAATATGGAACGGGGTCATTTAACTTGTCTGCGTAATAAACTTAAAACACATTGCCCACAGGGACATGAATATAATAGCCGAAACACATTTACAGACAAGGGGGGAATGCGACATTGTAGGGTTTGTGATAGTCTAAGGCATAAGGCAACACGTAGACATGAGCATTATCCATAGTGTTCCCCTGATACGTCTAAGATTGTCATAATTGCCTCAATCCATTAACTAATAAACCTATGAATCTTAACATCTGTGAGCGCATACCCCCCGCCGGTTACTTTTACAGAATCAGAATTTAAGTCCTTCCTAACAACGATGTTCACTTAACTCTCACCTGTTTAATCGGGCAATCCTGACAATGCCGAAACTGCCATGCAAGTCCAGCAAGAGTCAGCGACAAGTACTTGCCATCCTCCCATTTAGTGAGGTTATGAAATCCTAACTTACAACGTAGCTTCATATCACGCCTCTAAAACTTCAATGACACTACACCTTCAGGTTCATTGTACTTGCGTGGTAAATAGCCCTCATCACATATCAAATCATAGGTAAAAGTTCTACCATACTTTCCATGTATTCCAAAACAAAGTTGTTTAGGTTCACTTGCCCTGCCCACCTTCTCTAATGCCCATTCATCCCCGGTAACTAGAGGAGGACATATTGTGTAATCTGCCCTTGAGTTTACCTGGTCACTTGACTTTGAATGAAAGTGTCCAGTATAACCATAATTGAATCCGTCCACATAGGCATACCATTCCTGCATCTTCCGCCTTAAAGCAAATAAGGGGATACCATTCGAGACGTTTACTTGGTCGCCATGTACTATAAAGAATCGGAAACCCTTAATATTGATTAACTGATAAAACCATTTCGGGGGATGAATGCTAACTTGGGGTTGATTCACCAAAGCCATCTTTAAACCTTCATAAAAGAAGGCATCCCAATTCGTTTTAGATGGTGCTATCTTATCATATCTACCATGATTTCCATTGACACCATATACTTCAATTTCTGATACACCCTGTTTGAGTGATAGAATTGTCTCTGTAAAGACAGGGATAGCGAAAGTATATATCTGTTCAAGCGCACCATAAGAAGTTTCGCCTATCTTACTTCCCTGATAAGCATTTTCCCCCTGTATTACATCCCCCGGTATAAAGATATGCAATTTTCTGATAGGAGAATGAAGACTAATAATCTTCATAAGGCTTGTAGTAAGTCTAGTCATTCTCTCTCTAGCAACTACAAGATTATAGCTTTCAGTAATCTTCCCGAAATGAGAATCAGCAATTACTAAACTAATATCCTCCTCATCTCTAGCAGTCTTAGGGTGCGGGAACGGTATTAGATTGATTTTAGGATAAGGGATTCTTTCAATAACGGGTTTCTGATGTTTAATCCGCTTGATACCCTTCTTTTGCATATAACGCCGTAGTGAGTGGATATTAGCAAAGCCATATTGCCTGGTCCATTGTTCGAGTTTATCAGGCGAGGCTGTCGGATACTCGCTCAGGATACTACTATCAACTTCCGTAATAAATTCTCCTTACAAGTCGTTTATACTAACACCTTGCGGTGGAATCCTTTAGTCCGGAGTTTGTTTACCGGACTGTTTACAACGTGCTTTTAATGTGTTTCCTCCAGAGAGGCATTTACCACCCTGCACGGGAAGGTCAATAAAAACCCGCCATAGTTGAACTTGCCTTGCGGTAGAGGCCTGGCGGGTATGTTCGATAGTTTCCCTATTACCTAATCCATAGCACAATAAGCTGGATATGTCAAGATATTCCCCCCAAAACGATAAAAATAACGGATTTGTATTAATGTTTATCAAGGTATTTCCTTTGACGTTTCCATAGAGAGAATGATAGATGACCCCAACTTTTACCGCACTTCTCACAGGTTTGAGTATAACCGTTCTTGCCTTTTACTAGGACTGTCCAGCCACCACAATCAGTACAGCTTGCAATTCTACGCCTGAAGCCACTAATGAAGTTCAAACAAGTTATAGAGTATGGACTGAACTCAGCTAAAGACTTCTCTTGCCCTACCTCAGTCTCTAACAGCTTCCTTTCTATTCCCGGCAATAGATTTAAGCGACACTCCATTTCAGCGTATAGCTCCTCAGCCGCCTTAGAAGGTATCCTGACAGCCTTTGAACGGATGGCTGGGTCGGTATAGGAACTACCTTCGGGGTCTTTTGGCCACTCCCCGTTACCTATACCTTCGCTATTAGCTAAATACCAAAGAACTTGAGGGAGGCAGAACCTTATGTCACCGTAAGAAAACCAATTCCCGCTAGGATGACTACATTGTTTTTTAAGTTTTGCGCATTTATTGCAATCCAATTTGACTCACCTCCATTCTGTGTGTTATACTACTATTATGAGAAATACAAATGAAATAGCTCGCAGATATCGAATGAAAATCAGACATCCTTGCACTGATTGTGGAAAACTTTGTGATGCAAAGGCGAAACGATGCCGAATATGTGCTAGAAAACAATGGAGTAAAAGCCCTCCAGCTGTTCCTAATTTTTGCATTGATTGTGGTAATCCCATTTCTCAAAGAATGGATTGGCAACGTCCCAAACGATGCCGTTCGTGCAATATGGTTGTTCTTAAGGCAAAAATGAAAGCGCAGGTGGGTTCGTTGCACCCATCGTGGAAAGGTGGTAAATACGAAAGTCATGATGGTTACACCTACATATATAAACCTGAACATCCACGAGCTGTAACGGGATGTACAAAGGGTTACATATCTGAACATATCCTTGTTTGGGAACAATCGAATAACAAACCGTTGCCTCATGGATGGGTTATTCATCACTTGAATGGGATGAAACATGACAACCGTATTGTTAACCTTATCGCAATGCCGAATCGTAAACATTATCTGGTTCTTCAAGCGAAAGCTAAACGCATCCAAGAACTTGAGGGATTGCTTAGAAGTCAAGGACAATTGATTTAACACGCAACTGTCTAACACTCAATTACCCCCTCTTGATTACTACCTTCTGTATTTCCTTTTCATAACCGCACTGTATACAATGGAGCACACCGCTATCAATCCACATCTGGCCGATACTCCCGCACCGGCGACAAATAACCTTCTTTACGAATGGCATACTACAGTTTGTCATTTCAATAACCTCGCTAGTTCTCGCATTCTGTCATTGTCCTTGTGGTTGCGGATCGTCTTGCAACATAGCCCGTCCAGTTCGTCCTTGAGAGCGTCTATCGGGTCAACCAGTGCCAGGCGGCGCAGGAACTCTTTATTTGACCTCAGTCTGTAACTACCCTCGTATCGTTTATCTCTCATAGTAACTCCTAATTGCCATCGGTAAAAGTACCTGTTTCATTACCGAATCCCCATTTCATCCGCTTTTCGTTATGTAAAACACAATGCGGCATACAATTGGGGGTATCTTCTCCAATGGGTATGGGTTTCCCGCACTTCTTACAGAAATACCCTTTCTCGATAATCTCAGAGGCTGGATGGCGATAAATTACACCATCGTTATCCTCTATTTTAATTGCGATAAATGGTGGAACTGTCATCTTATAAACTTTCTCAGGTTCAATGTAGGGGACACAGACTTCGCAAGTGATGCCGGTCTGATCACAAACACCTTCGATGAATTTGTGTTTATATCGATGGCAGCAAAAACCATCCTTGTATTCGTTACAATCACTTCCCTTCGGGCAAATCAACTGTTTTTCTGGAATACTGATTGGGTCATCGGGAATTGAGGTGCGAGTTGAACAATCTCTTTTAACGCCAGTAATGAAATCAAACCCTCCACCGCCCTCACGATTTGGTTTACGTTCAGGAGATGTTCTTAAATCAGCCAGTATGGTATCAGTTGTGCGTTCAATGAGGTCACACACTGCCTCAAGTTCAGAAACAGATTCCTTAATAATATTGGGTGTTTGGTAAACCAAGTTCTTTTTAGTCTCATTCCATCCTTCAGGTCTCCACTTACTCATTATTTTCCCTCCTTCTTCCCCGATTTCCGTACTTTCTTTTCCTGTTTCATTTGTAAGAACGCTCCACCTAAACCCGCTTCTACATTCTCCCCAAATTCACCCTTTTCAACTTCGAAAATTACAGCACCGGTAAAGACATACGGTTTATCAATTACCTGTTCCAAAACTTTCTCAGACCTCAGTATCTCTAACTTCTCCCCAGAAACCTTGTCATAATAAAACTGCTCATAGTTCAAGCAAATAAAATCTCCTGGTACTACATAAATTGGATTCATCTTTTTCCTGTTAAGTTCTTTCATTCTTTCATCTCCTTTAAGGTTCATTCCCCCACTTCTGTGGTTCTAACTTATCGGGAACACTTACGGGTTCATTACCACTAGTAGAAGTAACCCCGCCTAAATCAAATGTGCAGTTGACCGGCTCTGTGGTCTGCTCAATAATTGGAGCATAACGCTCACTATCTGGAGTATCGCAACCTTCTGTAGGGTCAAAGGGTAAGGGTTCGGGAATCGGTTGATACGGTATTCTGGTATAAAGACTACCTTTAAGCCAATGTTTTAAGGTTTGGCTCAGGAAATATCCCATATTCCCGATTATCTTTACATTCTTATGGTTAGTAAACAGGCAGGAATCCCCGGCATGACCGATAATAATAACCTTTCGACCTTTACCCAATGCTATACCCATCTCTACAAAACATCCCTTGTATTTATGGGGCCGTTCCATGATGAAAATAGCCACATTACACCGCTGAACGCCCTTCACATCCTCTGTAGCGTATAAGGCGAGGCTTTCTGCATCCCCTTTGGTATGTCCTGTCCAATCGCAGGTTATCCGGTGTCCTTGTGCTTCCAGCAGTTTCATTAACCGCTTGGCTCTGGCTCTCTCGCAGTACTTTGCCCCGACATAGACGTCTAAACTGCCCTTGATTACCTTCTCCCACTGTCTTTTAACCTTCATAATCACTCCCCTTTAATAGATTTTGTATTTACTTTTTATTCTCTAAACTATTTTCAACGGCAGATTCATTGGTAATGCCTTCATAACGGACTGCTTGTTCAACTTTTCAGGTGCGTAGAAACTCAGAAACTCCACACACCATTGAGTAACATCATCTGTTCGCCGCCCGCTAGGATGGTTAAGAGTCCACAATTCTAGATTCTCAATCCTGTTATCATGCTTTACTCCATTTTTATGATGCACCTTTTCGGTATTTAAAAGTGGTCTGCCTAATCTCTGAGACATTAAATAAATATGCTCTAAAACATAGCCATTGCGTTGAGCATTAGGATGTTCTGGACGCAGAATTTTAATATATCCTTGCTGAGTATTGCATTTTCCACCACGCCAAATGGGGTTTTTCTTTCCAGCGAATAATGTTTTCAGTAGTTCTATTTTTAAACATCCACATGATTTACTATCACCACATCTAAGACTATGACTTAAAACTGTAACTTCTTTTCCACAATCACACCGACATAACCAATAGGCTTTCTTTTGTCCAGAGTTAGTTGTTCTCGTCTGCCCTCTCTTAATAACAACCAATCTACCGAAACGTTTTCCCGTTAAATTAATTATGCGACTCATTATTTGCGCTCCTTATACCAATTCGATAAGTAAACGTCAAACTATACGGAGAGGAAGATTGGGGTATTTAGCTCGAAATAATTTAATTTTACGTTTCGCTCCAGGAGCCCACGCTTTCTCTGATTTGGGTTTAACCTCATGGACTTCTATATCCCAATATCTTTGGTCGGATTCATAAATAATGATTTGTCTGAAGGTCATAAAGTCAGCCACATATTTAGTTACGGGATCGTTTCCGATAATGAACGGCACCTGTCTAATCCAGAAATCTATCTCTCCAGCTTGCACTCTCAAGTCAAGTTCTTGTGCGTGTAGCATTTCCTTCTTGCTACCGTAGGTTATGCCGTTATAAGTTCGGTCTGCCGGAGTTGCCCGATTGTACTTATCTCGCTTTACAAGAGTAGCGGTTGGGCTTGCTGTGGCTTTGGGCGTGAACCCCTGCTGTACATTCAACTCCATAAAATCCCCTGATGCGTTTGGTAGTACCTCTTTCAGTTCCTGTGCGGTTAGTTTCATGCTACGACCTCATATGTAACAATATTGACCACATCACCTGGTTTAAATATGTTTGCCAATCCACCGTTACAACAAATTTCCCCATCCTGTCCCTCAATAGCGTAGGTTACAGCCCGTGATACATTATTGACCCCCAAGACATGAACTTGCTCATTAATTGCTATACCATATTGCTCCAAGAGTTTATAATCAATAGAGATGCTACCGTCATAATCCCGATTGCAACTAGTAATCATAACATTAGGAATTTTAGTGCGTTTAAATATCCTCATACGTGTCATTTAGACTCCTTTACCATTGACTCAATCTCACTTAAATCGCGATGTAACTTTATTGCCGCCTCTGTTATTAATAACTCCGTATGCGGTATATAAACGCCCATACCATACAAATCAAATGTCTTGAAGAGGTTGCTAATCTTAGTATTAAATTCCCCTACTGTTTTCCTGTATTGCATTTCTGTCACTTAAAATACCTCATTCTTCTCTAACACCGCTTGCATGAGGTGTTTACCTGTGTCCCTGATTACGTTTGTGGTTACTGCATTTCCACAGCATTTATATCTTTGGGTATCTGAAATCTCTATTTGTTTCCCCTTCTCGTCTATTCCATATTTTGTCCAGTTATCGGGGAATCCTTGCAGTCGTTCACATTCAATGGGGGTTAATCTACGGATAGAACTTTTATTCATTATGGTTAAGTTCCTCCCAGAGGCACTATCGAGGGTGAAGCGAGCTTCACCCTCTTGCTTCTCACCATTTCCCCATTCACCTGTTCTCTTTTCGTGTAGATTCACCATGATTTGAGGTAAATGATGTCCACCGCTAGGAGTCTGTAAAGAAGGGGATTGTCCAGCAGACGAGTAGACTCGTCTGCTTAATCTATTTTCAGGAGTTAAATTAATCAGGCAATCACTTCCATCTTTTCCGTAACGGCTATTGACAGTAGCCGTTACTAAGTTGTCTTGCACTCCACTACCTCCAATGCGCAAGTGCCTTGCGCATTGATTATCTTCATTCCAAATCCATTCCCTTTCTCCTTGTGTTTCTGTGCGTAGTTCGTTAGAAAGTTGAGTAGTTTCTCCGAGAGGAAATACTTTTGGCCTACGTTGTCCTCTAAGATTTCCGATAATGAACACCCTTTCCCTGTTCTGGGGGACTCCGTGATTCTTGCTGTTAAGCACTTGCCATTGACAGTCATACCCCAACTCATCAAGGATTGTGATGATTGTCGCAAAGGTATTGCCCTCATCATGGCCGAGGAGTCCCTTGACATTCTCAAGCCATAGATAACCAGGTCTTTTAATCCTCGCGATTCTAGCGATTTCAAAGAACAAAGTGCCCCTTGTATCTTCAAATCCTCCCCGCTTTCCAGCAATGCTGAAACTCTGGCAAGGGAATCCCCCAACGATAAGGTCAAAGTCGGGCAGTCGAATAGGATCGATTGTTCGGCAATCTCCGTAGTTGATATGTTCGGGATAGTGGTATCGGTAGATTGCTGAGGCATACTTGTCGATTTCTGAATATCCGATACAAGTAAACTCCCGCACTTCTCCGCACGCAGTGTCGGCTCCGACACTGCGTATTCCCGATTCTTTTCCCTCTTGTAAGTTGCATCTATAATCTCTTTCGGCATCTTCAATCCCCTTTTCAAAACCGCCTATTCCTGAAAACATTGAGAAGTATTCCATTAAAATACCTCATTAATATAATCGGTAAATACTGGCTTTTCTTGGATTATTATGTCTGCCCAACCTGATCCTAGACAATTCTCGCAAGGTAGGTTTTTCTTCTTGCCATACCCAAAGCAATCAGGGCATCTTATAAGTGGTCTTATATTATTAAATTGATGACCACCCGGAAGAATCTCGAATCCAAAAACCTTACCATTGGTATTGATGTCTACCCATTCCTTAATCTTTCGTACTGTTAAGCGGTTGTAGTCGATAACCAAGTACAGACTTGCCAAATGCTCACTAAAACCACCACCCATACCCAGGTTCTTATTCTGGTCTTTCTGTAGGTTTATCAGAGCAATCCCATTATGTAATTTATCTTGAATGCCCTCGATGATTGAACCAATCCTGTAAAAGTTATCGTCAAGATTAATCCAGTCGATAATATTGATATGATCGGGTTTGATAATATCTTTCCAACTATTGAGACGGCGTGTTATATCGAATTTTAGAGTACCATCTTCTCTAAGATGATTATTCCAGGTCATTCTACGAATGCGCCTCTTGAATTTAGCCGGGAATAATTCATTGCCCATAAAAAAACAGGGGAAGTTATCCATATTCTGCCAAAGGAAGTCTAAGGCAAAGGTTGTCTTTCCCATATTACTGACTCCGGCGACAACTATGATGTCGCCGGGAGAGATAACAATGTGACCATCAAAACCAAATCGTGTACCATCAGCACCAACGGGGAAGTGAATATCTAACGGCGGGTCATCACTAGCATTTAAAAAATCAAAAGGTTTATAAGTATTATCTATATATCTATATAACTTATTGTTCTTTTCCAAAGAACCCTTATCTACTTCTTTAGAGAGCATAGTGGAGGCGTAATTACGAGACTGAGCAGACGTGAGTTCGCATTGTCTACACACTAAATCAAGATCGAAAGATTCCCCTTTATGCAAACCCAGCCACGCCGTGATTCTTTTCTTAGTTTCCTTGTAGATAGGTTCAATCGGATTATTTTCTTCCATTCGTATCCTTTATCTAAAGAAAGTACTATCTTTAATAATAACTATATAACTATCGCGCGCGCGCGCGAGGGCTTAATGAAAATTCTTATGTGTGGCTCACTCATTTCTAGTCTCATTTTTCATTTCAATTACCTTCAACTGTTTTCAACCACATTAAACTTTTTCCACTACTTCCACCAAATCAACCATTTCAACTGTTTCAACTAATTAGATACGACCTGATGTCTTAATTGTGTCTGGCGGTTTTTCTTCTGCCATCTTCTCCAGAACGGATAGCCGGGTGTTAAAGTCTTTGATTACTGTGGATGTTCCCGAAGTTGGTTTCGGTAACTGCTCTTGCTGAGTACTCCAATCCCTCAAGGCCTGTTGTTTCAAACGCCAATCAGACCGATGCTTTAGGACCAACTGCCAGCGATCCTCTGTATATCCGGAAGCGATAAACCTGGCGTATTCATCCTGTAGACTCATGGTTTCTCACCATTCTTGAGTTTGGCTATTAAATCTCCAAAATTATCACCAACTCTGAAATTACACAGAAATAGCCTTTTATTCTTCTCCAGCCATTCCCCGATTTCCTTTCTTTCCTCTTGCCCGATGGCTTTGATTCTTTCATTTGCCTGATATAGTGGATGTTTGGTACAAGTCTTAATATGTTCACCTATTATTTCCGCATCAACGTCTAGTGAATATTCAGTACCACAATATGCACACCACGTATGACTTTTAATTTCCTTAATTTGGGCTTCGTAGTGTTGTTGGCATTTGGCGAGTTGGGCTTTGCAATCTGCATCCTGAAGCATCTCGAAAGTTTTATTAGGTGTACGAAACCACTTTTGAAATATTGCATCTGTTTCACCCCTGTTCAGTAGCAATCCCTCTGGGGT
>Ga0180732_1002197_pt1 | contig 10702 bp, 17 predicted proteins | sample KR11_01MetaG_FD_148674 | JGI IMG/M metagenome (GOLD analysis project Ga0180732, IMG submission 148674) | Groundwater microbial communities from the Olkiluoto Island deep subsurface site, Finland - KR11_0.1 MetaG | ecosystem: Environmental > Aquatic > Deep subsurface > Groundwater | place...
TGGCAAGGTGGTCCCAGCACCACCAGGCGACGGTGTGGTCCGGGAAGAGCTCGCGGTGTTCGCGGATATGGATCGGGAGGCGGAAGGGGAGGAAGGGCGGCTCGTGCCAGTCCCGGGGACAGTTAAGACAGAGCCAACGGCCGAAACAACGGCCTGGGGCCCCCTGGCCGATATAATCGGCGACGCCGGCGGCCCGCCGCCAGAGATCGCCGTAACGCACCGCTTCCCCCTTGCGGGTGTGGGTGCGTACATTCTACCTCCCAACAGCCGGGCGGCGACACTCTCACCGGCTCAGGGGGTTCGCACTATAAGTGTTCCCGCCGATTACGGTTAAGTGCGAACCCCATCCGCTCTGGGGGGCCAGAGACGATCTGAGGCCGGGCCTCCGGTGGTCTGGGCACCTTCGACCCGGCCCCAGACACCGGTTACGACTCTAGGCCGCTCGGCTGACAACGATTGTCTACTCTCCCGGGGGGCTTGTCAAGGGGGTAGCGCCGCCATTCTCAGGAAAGGCCGAGCGCCAACTGGAAGGGCGCGACCGGCGGTAATTCGTAAGGGCAGCACGGACACCGCCGAGCTGCCCAGCCACCCCGGACGTGTTTGATGGGTATCACGCGGTTGCAGGCGGGACAACGGACACGATAAGGCCGCTGTGACGCCTTTAGATGGTGGCCAACGGGGACCCCGGGGGAACGCCGAATCTGCGACACGCTGAGAGCCACGAGAAGGCCCCTGTTTTGAGGGGGCCGCTACCTAGACACCCCTGGAGGGCTCCGATTCCTGCTCTTCCTCAGCCTGGGCAGGCTGTGGGGCCGCTGGGGGCTCACCCACGGCCGGCTCAGGGACCAGCTCCGCGCCCTCCACCGGCGCCCCCAGGACGCCCACGCTGACCTCCGACTCTAGGCCGGCGGCCTCCAGGTCCTGCAGGAGATCCCGGACGGCGGCCAGGCGGCCCACCGCGGTGGTGGCGTCCTCCGGCTCGGCGCCCATGTCCGCCAACGCACGGCGGAGGTAGTCCTCACTTACACCGGGCGACCGGTCGATGAAGGCCCACAGAGCAACCCGAAAAGACGTATGCTCGTCTTGGTCGCCCTCGTCTCCTTCCCCCGCCGCCTCCCCCTCCGCCGGCGCGGCCAGCGCCACGACCGGGCCCTCCTCCGGCGCGGCCACCGGCGCCGCGTCCAGGGCGGCCAGGGTGCCGTCCTTGAGGTGGAGCCCGGAGGCGTCGCCCAGGAACTCGAAGAAGCGGAGGCCGGCGGGACCTCCGCAGGTCGGGCAACTGTCCCGGCGGGCAGAGCATAGGAACAACTGGTCGCACGTCTCGCAGGAGACGATCGCCAGCTCTACGGTCTCGGCCTCAATTGCTTGTGTCATTGTTCACCCTCTGTCCTTTCCTGCTTGTTGCGGCGGCTCAGTAGGTAGATGGCAAGGAATAGTGGATTGGACACGATGATCAGCATCCACACCACTTTCGCGAGCGATTCGATTATGGACACCGCTATCCCGACCGGCCACAACGCCCAGTACAGCACCTTACGCGCTTTCACGTTTCCCCTCCTCCGGTGCCGGCCTGGCCGGGGGTAGGGCCCGCGGGGCCTCCTCCGGGGGCGGCTCGCGGGGGGCGCCGGTAGTCACCTTGCGCCAAGTCCCGACCACCCGGTCGAACGCCCGTTTCTCCTCCACTGAGCCCATGCCGATCACCTCCATGACGCGGTCGACCGTCTCCTGGTCTGGGGGCAGGGGCGGCGCCGGCGGCGGTGGGTCCCATGACGGCAGCCCCAGGGACACCGATTCGTAGATCGTCTTGAGGGGCCGCTCCAGGACGTCCGCGATCTGCCGCACGGTCCCAACGATGCCCCACAGCCCTTTCAGCTCACGGATGACGGCCACGTTAGACGGCTCCCGCCTCCAGGCCCACTACGATCTCCACGTCACGAGCATTATAACCCATAGCGTCAAGCCGGAACCGAAACTCCGGGAGGCCGATGATGCGCGCGGCCAGGGCCCGCTTGAGCTGGGAGAGGGTGAGCTGCTTGTCCTTCGCCTGGCGGCGGAGGACCTGCTCCCGGACCAGGTACTCCACCCGCGCCTCCGGGATATGGAGATCCTTGAGGCGGGCGGCGAGCTCGGCGTCACCGATGAGGCCGGCGTAGTATTCGTCCAGGGCGACGTCGATCTCCAGGTCCGCCAGGTACTCCTCCAGCTTCAGGTCCACCAGCTGAAGGCGTAACTTGGCGTCCTCCGGGGTGTACCCCAGCTCCCCCAGCTCCCGGACGGCGGCGTTAAAGTCCACCAGGCGCCGCTCGTAGGCCCGCTCAATGACGGCGATCCCCACCTGCTTAGGGTCCACGTCAGAGCGGAGAGAGGGGTCCAGGTAGAAGTCGAAGTCCCATATCTCCACCTGGAGCTCCGCCTCCTCCGCGGTGTAGTCGGCGTCCCGGAGGCGGTCCACGACGGCGTCTCGGGTAATCAGGCGGCGGGCGTAGGCCTGCCTGGTGATCGAGACGATGTTCTCCCGGAACTTGACACCGCCCTCCTCACCGCTGCGGGGGTAGTGCTTGATCACCCACTCAGTCAGGAGGCCGGCGTCCTCCGGGGTGTAGCCCTGGTCAAGATAGACCCGCTCCACCTTGTCAGCCTCGATGACGCCATCCTGGTACATGCGGCGGACGTCAACGCGGGTGATTACGTTGTAGGCGATCGCCTGGAGCTTGTCACGCCAGTAGGGCATGACGTCCAGGGCGCGGAGGAGTAACTTGAGATCGTCCTCCGAGATGACGTCCCGGTGGAACATCTCGAATCCCTGCATAGCGGAGGGGAGGTCCCAGTGGGCGGCCCAATAAGACTGAGCCCAGGAAAGGTCAAATCCCTGCTTCTTCATCCAGTAACCGAAGTCCGGCGGGAAGTCCTCAAACTGGCCGAACCGCTCCGCGATCGCCGGCGTGAACACCTCGCGCACCCCCATGCGGACCAGGTCGGTGGGCCCGGGGATCTGCTGATATAGCGCCTTCTGGAGAGCGATGTTGGCCTCGTCAAGACCGGACCGCCCCAGCCACTCGTCATGCACGGACTCCACCAACTCCCCGCGGAGGTAGCCGTCCCGGAGCACTTGGTATGCCGGTATTCGCGCCCCCACCAGGCGGGCCGTTTCCTGGTTGATCGGCTCCAAAAGGGGGGCGCCCAGCCCCGTTATCATGCTCACCACAACGCCAACGGCCATGAGGGGCAATATAAGCATGCCCGTAAAGCCGCTCAGCATCTCCCGCGGCGGGTCCAGGACTTCCTCCAGGAGCTCGCTTAGAGACCGGTACTCGCCCCGAATCAGCTTGCCGGGGATCGCCAGCTTTTGCTCCACCAGGTCCACGAAGGGCTCGAACACGCTCTGGAGCGCCCACTCGAACGCCTTGCGGATGCCGCCGCCGACCGCCTCCGCGACAGACGTGACGATCTTAGTGACCCCATCCTCAAAGAACGCCTGGGCCTCCTCAACGCGGCCCCAGACCCACGAGGCGGCGTCATCGATCACCTGCCCCAGGTTGCGCCAGCCCGCCTTCAGAACGCCGGTGGTCTCCCGGACAACGTCCTCCACGGCGCCCTTCACCCAGCCAGCGGCGTCCTCCACCACCTGCCCCAGGTTGCGCCAGCCCGCCTTCAGAACGCCGGTCGTCGCCCGGACAACGTCCTCCACGGCGCCCTTCACCCAGTCGATCAGGCCTCTCACCTTGCTCAGCAGCCAGTTCCGGACGGCGATCAGTTGCCCCAGCATCCAGTCGAACAGGCCTCTCACCTTGCTCAGCAGCCAGTTCCGGACGGCGATCAGTTGCCCCAGCATCCAGTCGAACAGGCCTCTCACCGTCTCAACCATGCCGTAGAAGAACATATGCCCCACTTTATGGAGGTAGTACCAGGGGGACAGGCCCTTGATCAGATTGTAGTGGGGAAACTTCTGGCGCCAAACGTTAAGGGACCCGTAGCGAAACACGGCATCGCAAAACCGGTAGACCCACCAGCCGGCCATGCTGAAAAAGCCGGTGATCCCGGTGACGACGGCGTCCAGTATCGCCTTGCCGACGTCGCGGAACGACCCACTGATGGGATCGACAACGAACCTCTTCGCCCAGGCCCAGGCGTCCTCAAATTCGTCAAGGATCCCGGGGGCGCCGCCGGCGACGGGCCGTATTACGGGGAAGTCGGCCAGGCCGGCCAGGTCGTCCAGGGTGACGCCGGGGAAAAACCCCTCCTCCCACACACCCATCACACCTCCAGCGTCGCCGGCGGCTCGGTCTGGCGGGCGGCCAGGTCCTCCCGGATCGCCACGGCGACCCGCTCCTCAGTGGCCTCCGCCACCGGGATAAACACCGTGGCCGGGGGCATCAGTTTGGTGGAGTAGGTGACGGCTAGGACGGCGCGGATCTCGCCCGCGTCGCCAACGGCCTCCGTCTCCTCCCGTCTATGAATTCGGACTGTCGTTGTCACGGGCCAGGGTCTCCATCATGCCGGTCATCATCTCATCGATCTCCGCCCTGAGCAGCCGGCAGGCGTCACACTTGCAGCCGCTTTTCTGGGCGTAGAACATGGCGGCGAAACCGCGCCGGCCGGCCTTCTTGACGGCGGCGCCAACGGCGCTCTCTTCGCCCTCGTTGGCGCCGGGCGCCGCCTGGCCAGCGTACTGCTTCATGAGCTCTTGCATAGACTATGTACCTCCTGACTGGCCGTTGAGACGGAATAGGTAGGCCACCGCCTGGCCCGTCGCCGTAGTCAGCGCGCCCACCAGCAACAGCGTCAGGTCCGACTTTTGCCCCAGGATCACGTCACCGACAACGGCAACGGTGGTGATGATGCCTAGAAAGGAAAAGGCAACGATGGCAATGATGAACTGCGTACGCGCTTTATTCACGGCGTCAGTGTACCCCCCTTCCCTACGATCCGTCAACGGCGGGCCGGGGCCCCTGGTCCAGTAGGGTCAGGAGACGTTCTCTCGCCTCTTTTATGCGCTCCCCGAAGTCCTCCTGAGCCTTCCGCTCGTGCTCCTCCCGGATCTTCTCTATGGCCGCGGCAAGGTCCCGGGCGATGGCGACCTCTCTCAAGTGAAGCTCGATCCACTCCACAAACTCCAGGGCCGCACCGCTGGCCTGGTTGGTGCGGTCGATCTCAGTCGCAAGCAGGGCAGCGGCCCTGTCGCTGAGCTCAATCGTATACTCGGGCATGGCGGTATCCTTTCTACACGAGGACTAGGACTTTGTCGCCGGCGCCGATGGCGGCGCCGTCTTTCCACTTGACCTGTCGCAGGGTGGGAGTGACCCCTTCGGCCAGATAGAGCGGCGTCTCGTTGGCGGCGGGGGTCCAGTTGCCGGAGCCGAGGAGCCGGAGGTATGGCGTGGGGCCGAGCTCCAGGATGCGGGCGATGGTGCCGCCGGAGATGTCGGCGATGTGGAGGCCGTAGCGGTTGGTACCGGCGGTCTGGGCTTTTATCTTGGCGCCGTAGACGTCGGTGACGCTGGCGTGGCCCTGGTTGGCGACGCGGAGACCGCAGGAGGTGGCGATGGTGGGGCTGCCGCCAAGGACGAAAGGGGCGGGGACGTCGAGGCCGATCATCTCGGTGATAGTGCCGGTGTAATTGAGGGCAAGGGTGCCAACAGCTGCACCAACTAGCTTGGCGACGGTTGCACCGCTGCCCCCGGCGACGCCAGCGGCGTAGCTGAGGCCGTAGATTAGAATGCCTGTCTTTGACGCGCTGATGGTGAAAGAGGGGGCACCATAGACGCCCATGACGACAGCACTATTGGCGTCGATGGAAGATGAGCCGGGGTTGAATGCGCCAAAGTAGGTCTGAGCGGCGGTGATGGATAGTCCGGTGGGGCTGACGTTCAAGTACCTTTCAGCGGCGGGGGCGCAGTTGACGCCGACCCAGCCGTTGAGCCTTGTGTCGCCGGTGAGGGTGAGGTGGGGGCTGGCCGTGGCCGGGAGGATGCGGCCGGTGCCGGCGGAGTCCTGTATCTGTTGGGCGGACGCCAGCTTGATGCCGGCGCTGAACGTTTGGAGGGCGGCCCAGGTGTTGACGACGTTGAGGAGGTCGTGAAACTCCAGGGCGGTCTCCCCGGCGGCGACCCGGGCATACTTCGCGGCCTCCCCGGTGAAGGCCGCGGGGGTGTCGGTGAGGGCGAGAAACGTTGTGGCGCCGCCGCCGGCGGGCATCGTCTGGAGGAGCTGCATCAGGAGACCAACAGGTAGGATATGCCTTCGCCGTTAGTGTCGGCGTCGATGTAGAAGCGATTGAGGTTGTCGATGGCGACGTTGACCGCGTCGCCGGCGGCCAGGACGTGCCCATTGGCGGAGCTGACGGCGGAGTCACCCAGGTAGATGTTGTTGGTGTTGCCGGGGAGGGCCTTGATGGTGGCGGCGATACAGGCGGCGCTCGGGAGTTGAACGCGTGTGCCGGCAGTGGTAACGGCCTGCTGACCGTTGACCGGGGTGGTGAAGGGGCTGAGGGCGGTGACGTCCAGGGCGACCAGGAGGCGGCCGGAGGAGTCCAGAAGGGCGGGCCGGTAGGTGCGGCCGTCGATGGTGACGGTCCGGCCGGCGGTCTCGGTTCCGAAGGGGATGATGAGCGTCATGGCTGCGCGGGCTCGTTCTGGGTGACGATCACGTCATCGACGTAGATCTCATCGTTCTCGCCAGAGCGGCCGTAGTTGTAGACGTACAGGTTGACGCGGGGGGTGTTGGCCCCCGCCACCGTCACGGCACTGTAGGCCGACAGGTCATATTCCTTGTCGTCTACGAGGCAACGGAGGTAATCGCCGCTCGTCAGGTCCCCGACCATCTTGATGTCGTGGAAGAGGGTGGCCCCTTGTTGTAGGTCCAGGCCGGCGGCGAAGGTGGTCCAGACCCCGGCCCCCTCGTACACCTGGAGATCGTGGTTGTCGTCGCGCCAGCGGACCTGAAACCACATACTGGCCGCCGGGCCCAGCCATTCCATTACCAGGAGGAGATACTGGCCCTCCGACGCCAGGCTGAAACCGACCTCCAGCCCGAGCCCGCTCTCAACGGGGACGGGCATGATGTGGGCGATGCGGCCGTACCGGCTAGAGTCGGAGCCGGCCGTGAGGTGGACGGAAAACTGGCCGTAGCGGGCCCGGGCCGCGCTGAGCTCTACGCCGGCCCCCATCCCTAGTGCTTTGGTCGCCCAGTGGACCAGGCCATCCTCGAAGGCGTCCAGGAATAAGACGTCGCCGCGGCGGTCGAAAGTAACGATCGACCCCAGGCGGGCGGCCAGCTCGCCCAAGTCGGTGATCTCGTAGACGGTGGCCTGGGCGGAGAGGGCGCCGTAGTCGGGCAGGTCGCGGGGCATCTCAGGACCCCCCGAAGATCGCCTCAGCTAGACGCCGGAGGAGGCCGGGGATCGCCTCGGCGGCCGCTTTCCGCTCCAGGGGCAGGAGGGCAAACCGAAAGATTATCGTGTGGGCAAACGACGTGTTGGGGCTCCAGCCCTTAAGGGTGAGATCGTAGGGCTCATCGTTCAGGTCGTAGTCCTCCGGCCACTCCACCACCTTCCCATCCGCGGCTATATCCCCGTCCAGGTTGACGGGCCAGACCTGGTGATCGCTCCGCCACATCGACACATGGACCAGCCCCCGGCATCCCGGGGCGAAGTCCACGCCGACACTGGCCACGGTCCCGGGGGCCAGGGCCGCCGTCAGCTCCTCCGGCGCCGCCTCCAGGGTGTTGGCGGGAATGGTGAGAGCGTACTCAAAGAACATCCTCAGTGGAGGTCACGCGGCGGTGGGCGGTAGAAGAAGACGAAGGAGCTGACGTTGGAGCCAACGTCAACGAAGAGGCCGCGCCTGAGAACTACCCCCCTCTCAAGGAACGCCTTTTCGTGCCCGGAGGCCGCGACGCCGAAGTAGTCGATGAGGTCCCCCGTGGCGGCGTCCTGCCCGTCGTAAACGGCCACGGTACTGGCGCCGTCCCCGGTCGCCAAGAGCACACCGCCGTGGTACACCGCCGCCGGTTGGTTGACCTGGACGTCGGCCTGGACGCGGCGATGCGCTACAGGGGGCCAGCTCAGGAGAGCGGCGAGCCCGTCAGGCAGCTCGTGAAGCGCCTGTACCACGCGCTCATCTCACGATCCGGCTGAGGAGGATGGCGTTGCGGGCGTTGCGGTCCGTCCCGCTCACGGTCGTCCCCGACTGGCAGGTGATGTCTAGCTTCACCACCTTCATGGCGTCCGGGTCGATCACGTCGCTGAGATCCGGCTTGGTCGCGGCCCACAAGGGAACGCAGTGCTGGTAGCCGTGGCCGCGAACGGTCCAGGCGAGCATCCCGTTGGCCGGGTTGTAGCCCTGCTCCTGGGCGGAGTCCTGTACGTCCTGGCGCATGTTCGCGAGGGCGGTGGTGATGGCGTCGGCGTCGGCGGTGCCGTAGCCCAGGTTGTTGATGACGTAGCCCACGCCGCACTCAAAGCCGTAGCCGGCGGTGCGATAGGCGCCGCCCCTGGTCTCCGCGAAGCGCCTGAGCTCCGTCACCGACAGGTGACCCAGCACCTCCAGAGGCCCGTAGAACACCCGCGTCTGCCCCGTCCTGAACGAGAAGTCGATGGGGTTCATGAGCCGGTGCATGGAGGAGTTGTTCTTGGCGTCGGCGGTGTCGCGCGCCGGCCTGGCCTCCAGGAGGATGCGGCGGATCGTCAGGCCGGTCGGCAGCTCGTTGTACTCGACGGCGGCAGCAACGGGGGTCCAGGACTTCCAGACCTCCTCCCGAAGGTAGCCTCCGAAGGCGCCCGCCCCCTCGCGCAGCCAGTAGGCGATGACGGAGAGGGTGATGTCGGTGGTGAAGTACGTGGCGCTGGCGTTGTTGGTGATCTTGAGGGTGACCTGGTTGTAGCGGGAGAGGTCCAGGCCGTAGAGCTCGTCCTGGAGGAAGCGCCCAAAGTGGATCGGCACCCACTGCCGGTGGGGGGTGTTGGAGTAGTGCCGCCACATGCTCACGGGCTCGACGCCGTCGTCGTGATAGGCGGCGGCCAGGGCCTCCAGGCCGTCAAACGACTTGATGACCTCGGAGCCATCGCCGATGACCTCGATCTTACTGATGTAGTCGATCAGCCGGTAGTCGGGGTCCGTGGCGAACGGCGTCCCGGTGTCGGTCGATCGCATGTACAGGACCAGCGAGCCCAGCAGGCCGTGCGTCGGCAGGTCCAGCTCGTAGGTCTGGGCGAACGTCATGGAGACGCCGTCGCGGAGCAATTCTCTCTGCCAAAACACCTTATTTCTCCTTCCGGGCGACTTCCTTCGCCTCAGCCCTGCGCCGCAGGAACGCCCCCGTACAGCTCGGGCATCGGCCCTTTTTCAGCCCCTTGCCGTCCGGATAACGGGCCTCACAGTCGATACACTCATCTCGCGGCATCGCTAACCCCTCTTGAGGGCCCTGAGCCCGTCCAGGTTGGCGATCATGCGGTTCTTGCGGTCCGCCGGTGTCACCGCGGGCATGGCCCGGATCTTGTTCACGTGGCCCTGGAGCCTGGGGTAGAAGTCCTGCCAGAACCGCTCGATCTTGGGCCGTGCGGCGGCCACGCCCTCAGCGATGCGGGCGGCGCCCTTGGTCTCGGCGGCCTGGCCCCACTCCGCCATGCTCGTGCGCTGGAGCCCGACTACCCGTCGCTTCAGCACGTTGGGGTCCCGCATAGCCGCCTCGTAGGCCGGCTGCGCCTTGATCCCGGCCGCAATGGGGTCCGCCTTCGGTGTGGCGATACCGGTGAGGTAGTTGGTGGCGCCCACGGCGGCGAAGGTGTCCAGTTGCTTGTTGACGATGGTGCCGACGTCCTTGATGGGGGTGACGGTGGGCGGGTTGGGCGGCGCGTACTCCCCCCAGCGGCGCTGTCCTTCCACCGGCTCCTCCCCGAGCGGGGCCGCCGGCGCGGCCTGCATCCGGGCGGACTCAGCCAGGAACTCCAGCTTGTCGGCCAGGCTCTTGTGCTCCATGTCGATCTCCTCCTCTTCCCGTGGTCACTGTCACGCCCCCAGAACGCAGAGGGCCGCGCCTCCAGACACTGACACCCTCTACGCCTGGAGGCGCGGCCTAACGTGGTTGTCAAATATGGTATGCTCAGCGGAGAACGATGTCAAGAGCGAGGGCACCCTACCGCCGTTTTCTATGGGGTGAGACACGCCTTTTGATGGATTATTTGAAGGCGGCCTACTCCGGGGAGACGTGGCTCACGGAAATGCGGGTGGGCGCCCCCGACGTGGCGGACTTAAAGAGAGGGCTGTCCCCCGAGGAACGAAAGATTCTCCGGGCCTGGAGCGGGCGGGCGGACGGGATCGTGGTCCGTCAGAACGAGCTGGTGGCCATCGAACCCGGGATACGGCGGATATTGGAGAAGGTGGGGTGCCTCCTGGCTGTCCTGAACGACATTCCCGAGACGGAGGAGTTAGGGGAGGCCCGCTCGTTGCCTTTGCGGGGAGAGTTAGTAGCCCCCTACCGACACCGCCGGGCGGAGAGGGTGTGTGCGCAGGTGGGGATCCGCTACGTCTACTTTCCGGTGCCGTGGCTCAACGAAGCCCTGATGGAACAGGAGCGCCAGTTTAGACCGAGCTCACTGTCGGGCGTCAGACAGTCATTCGTTGAGTGAACGGCGCCGGCGCCGGCTCCCCCGCCGGCGATTTCTAGCGGATCGCGGTTGTCTCCCCCTGGGAGCGTGTCTCGGAAG
>Ga0180732_1002198_pt1 | contig 10699 bp, 6 predicted proteins | sample KR11_01MetaG_FD_148674 | JGI IMG/M metagenome (GOLD analysis project Ga0180732, IMG submission 148674) | Groundwater microbial communities from the Olkiluoto Island deep subsurface site, Finland - KR11_0.1 MetaG | ecosystem: Environmental > Aquatic > Deep subsurface > Groundwater | place...
TGAGGGGTGCTCGCTTGTTATTATCAGCGACAGGGGTGTGGATTCTAAGCATGCTCCGATACCGGCGCTTCTTGCTGTTTCCGCGGTAAACCGCCATCTGGTTTCCCGTGGGAAGAGACATCTTATAGGGCTGGTGGTTGAGACCGGCGAGGCCAGGGAAGTGATGGATTTTGCCACGCTCATCGCTTTCGGGTCAAGCGCCGTTAATCCGTATCTCGCGTTTGAAACTCTGGCGTCGCTAAAAAAAGATAATTTTCTGTCAGAGGAACTTCAAATGGACGATGTTCTTGACAATTATATAACGGCTGTTAAGAAAGGCCTGCTTAAGATAATGTCAAAGATGGGGGTGTCAACAATCCGCAGTTATAAAGGCGCTCAAATGTTTGAAGCCATAGGCCTCAATTCTAAATTTGTCAATAAATATTTTGGCGGTGTTCCTTCGCGCATAGAAGGAATAGGCATTAAAGAAATTGCCGCTGAAAGTTTAATGAGGCACTCCGCGGCTTTTGCGGCTCCGGAAAATAACAGAGGGATGCTCCCGTCAGGAGGTCATTATTCATACAGGCGTTTTTCGGAGAAGCATCTTATGGCGCCGGAGGCCATAGTCGCTTTGCAAAAAGCTGTGCGGGCGGGAGATTACGGCCTTTACAAAAAATATGCGGAATTAATAAATAATCAGAACCGGAATTTATGCACGCTGAGGGGGCTCTTCAGTTTCAAAAAAGGGAAGCCTGTCCCTTTATCTCAAGTGGAGCCGGTGGAGTCTATCGTTAAAAGGTTTGTCACTTCGGCCATGAGTTTTGGGTCCATCAGCAAAGAGGCTCATGAAACCATGGCAATCGCGATGAATCGTCTGGGCGGAGCCAGTAATTCGGGCGAAGGCGGAGAAGATAAGGCCAGGTATAAAACAGAAGCGTCGGGAGATTCCAAAATGAGCGCCGTCAAACAAGTGGCGTCAGGGCGCTTCGGGGTCAGCATAAATTATCTTGTGCACGCGAAAGAACTTCAGATTAAGATGGCGCAGGGCGCTAAACCCGGAGAAGGAGGGCAGCTTCCGGGCCATAAAGTCAATAAGGTGATTGCCGATATTCGTTATTCCACGCCGGGGGTTATGCTTATTTCACCGCCGCCGCATCACGACATATATTCAATAGAAGACCTTTCGCAGCTGATATTTGATTTAAAAAACGCGAACCGCAAGGCCCGTATTTCCGTGAAACTGGTCAGTGAGGCGGGGGTGGGCACCGTCGCCGCGGGTGTGGCAAAAGGCAAGGCGGACATGGTGCTGATAAGCGGCGGTGACGGAGGCACGGGAGCGTCTCCGCTGTCGTCCATAAAGCATGCGGGGATTCCCTGGGAAATAGGCCTTGCCGAAACGCAGCAGACACTCGTGCTTAATAAATTGAGAAGCAGAATTCGCGTGCAGGTTGACGGACAGATGAGAACGGGGAAAGATGTTGTCGTCGCGGCTTTGCTCGGCGCGGAAGAATACGGTTTCGGTACCGTCGCTCTTGTTACGCTGGGCTGCGTTCTGGTGCGGAAGTGCCATTTAAACACTTGCCCCGCGGGTATAGCCACTCAGGATGAGCGGTTGCGGAAAAGATTCGCAGGGCGGCCGGAACATATTATCAATTTCATGAGATTCGTTGCAGGCGAGGCGCGGGAAATCATGGCGGATTTGGGATTCAGGTCTTTTGATGAGATGATAGGGCACTCAGACAGGATTCAAAGCGCGAGGGCTTTATCTCACTGGAAAGCGAGAGGCCTGAATTTCAGAAAGCTTTTGATGAGGCCCGAAGCCGGGGCGGACGGGTATCGCTCAACCTGCTCCCAAAAACATGATTTTTCCAATGCTCTGGACATAGATATAATTCAAAAAGCCGCTCAGGCATTGGATAAAAAGAAAGCTGTTTCATTAAACTATGATATCAGAAATTGCAATCGCGCGGTCGGAGCCATGTTAAGCTCGCGTGTCGCGCGGCTCTACGGGGAGGAAGGCCTTCCCGAAAACACAATCAAATGTAAATTTACGGGAGTGGCGGGGCAGAGTTTCGGCGCGTTTCTCGCCCGCGGCGTCACTTTTGAACTTGAAGGCGACTCAAATGATTATTTGGGAAAGGGCCTTTCGGGAGGGCGGATAATTCTGTATCCGAGAAAAGGTTCTAAATTCAGATCTCAAAACAATATTATCACGGGCAATGTCACGCTCTTCGGAGCGACGGGCGGAGAAGTGTTTATACATGGAATGGCGGGCGAGCGTTTTGCCGTGAGAAATTCCGCAGCGATAGCCGTTGTGGAAGGCGTGGGCGATCACGGTTGCGAATATATGACAGGCGGCAGGGTTGTTGTTCTCGGCCCGACAGGCGTTAATTTCGCCGCGGGTATGAGCGGCGGTATCGCCTATGTGCTGGACGAGAATCAGCTTTTTGACACTAACTGTAATCTTGAGATGGTTGATCTGGGCCCTGTTACGGAAAAGAAGGACGAGAAATTTCTTTATAACCTGATTAAAAAACACGCGAGGCTTACATTCAGCGCCTACGCTGCCCGTATAATTCGCGATTGGGATGAAATGCTTCCCATGTTTGTAAAAGTGATGCCCATAGATTATAAGAAGGCGCTGGATAGGATTAAAAAAGCGCAGTTGAAAGAATCCGACGTGGAGACAATTACCGAGGAGGTTTTTGAATAATGGGTAAGCCCGCGGGATTTATGGAATACGAGAGGAAAAACGCGCCGTACAGAGCCGTTAAAGAAAGAATCAGGGATTATAAGGCGGTGGAGAAGGCGCTTTCCATCGCGGAAATAAAACGCCAGGCCGCCAGATGCATTGATTGCGGCGTGCCGTTTTGCCACAGCATGGGATGTCCACTTTACAATCTTATACCGGAATTGAATGATTTGGTTTACAGGGGGCGCTGGGTGGAAGCTCTTGAAAGGCTTCAGGAATGTAACCCTCTTCCGGAAATAACAGGCCGCATTTGTCCCGCCCCCTGCGAAGCGGCGTGCACTTTATCCATTAATGACAGTCCGGTGGCAATCAGGCATATAGAGCTGGCAATTATAGAATATGGTTTTGCCAAAGGTTTTGTAAAAGTGCTTAAGCCCGCCGCTGAGACTGGGAAAAAAGTCGCCGTTATCGGTTCGGGCCCCGCCGGCCTCGCCGCCGCCTGGTCTTTAAGAAAAAAAGGAAATCAGGTCACTGTTTATGATAAGTCAGATAAGCCCGGCGGTATTTTAAGGTACGGCATCCCGGATTTTAAACTTGAAAAATGGGTGATAGACCGCAGGCTGGATATTATGGTCAAGTCGGGTATTAAGTTTGAGACAGGCGTTCAGGCGGGAGTTGATATTTCCGCGAAAGAGTTAAAAAAATATTTTAATGCCGTGCTTATAACTACGGGCGCGGGGGAGCCGCGGGATATAGATGCGCCGGGGCGGCAGCTTAAGGGAATATATTTTGCAATGGATTACCTAAGCGGTTCAAACAAATTTGTATCGGGAGGCAAGCTCGCGGATAAAATTATACAGGCGAAAAATAAATCGGTTCTTGTCGTCGGCGGCGGCGACACAGGCTCGGATTGCATAGGCACCGCAAGGCGGCAGGGCGCGAAAAATATATATCAGTATGAGATTATGCCTGCGCCTGTGAGCTGGAACAAAAGCTGGAATCCCGAATGGCCCGAATGGCCGGCAATATTGAGAGAATCTTCTTCCCAGCAGGAGGGAGCCGAAAGGCAGTGGTCTGTTCTGATAAAAAGTTTTAAAGGCTCCGCAGGAAAAGTGAGAAGCGCCGAATGCGTCAGAGTGAAATGGAATCCGGGCTCAGGCGGAAAAATGAGCATGACTGAAATTCCCGGTAGCGAATTTTCGGTTAAAATAGACATGATTATTATCGCGGCGGGTTTTGTTCACACGCGGCACAGCGGGCTGCTCAAAGATATGGGCGTGAAATTTGATGAGAGAGGAAATATAAAAGTTACTGATGATTACAGCACTTCTGTCAAAGGCGTCTTCGCCTCAGGCGACGCTTCAACAGGGGCTTCTCTGGCGGTAAGGGCAATTTTTCACGGGCAGCGCGCGGCCGCCGCCGTGGATATTTTTTTGAGGAAATAAAATTTATGGCAGCAGTTTCCGGGCAGACAATTAAAAATCTGAAAAATGAGCTTCAGATTCTTCATAACACGGCTCAGCTGATTAGTTCATCAATTGAAATAACAGAAGTGCTGGAGCAGATTTTGGAACTTGTAATAGGCCTGACGAAGGCGGACTCATGTTTGATTTATCTTTATGATAAAAAAAATGATGAACTCGTCTTAAGAGCGTCAAAAAAAACTCATCCAAAAATGCTCGGAAAAGTAAAACTAAAAATAGGAGAGGGAATAACAGGCTGGGTGGCAAAAGAAAAAAAACCGATTTCTATTTCTTCGGGCGCCTATAAAGATAAAAGATTTAAGAATTTTGTAAATCTTCCGGAAGACAAATATGAAGCTTTTCTTTCCATTCCTATTCTTTCAAAAAATGAAGTGATAGGTGTTTTGAACGCCCAGAACATAAAAAAATATATTTACAAAACTTCAACTGTGCAGCTTCTCTTTACGGTAGCAAAATATCTCGGAAGCGCTCTTGTAAATTCTCTTATGTACGGAGAATTGAAAAAGAAAGCTGAACAAATAGAACTTCTTTCAGAAGTGAGCCGCACAATTGTTTCAAACAGGTATCTTGAGGAAATTCTGCATTTGATTGTAACGATGACCGCCGAGATAATGAATTCAAAAATATGTTCCATAATGCTTGTTGATGAAAAAAAGAAAGAACTTGTTATAGCGGCGACTCAAAGCCTGAGTGTGAGTTATAAAAACAAGCCTAATCTGAAGATAGGCCAATCTATCAGCGGCATGGTTGTTGAAGAAAAAAAAGCGCGCACTGTTTTAAATGTCGTTAATGAACAGGGCTATATGTTCCCGAAAATTGCCGCGAAAGAAGGCATTGTATCCCTTTTATCTGTGCCGATGATGATTAAGGATAGAGTAATAGGCGTTATAAACAGCTATACGGCAACAGCGCATAAGTTTTCAAGTGAGGAAATTTCAATTCTTCAGGCCATCGCGAATCAGGCGGCGGCGGCGATAGAGAGCACGCGCCTGAATCAGGATATTTTAGCGGCGAAGGAATCGCTCCTGGAAAGGAAGATAATAGAGCGGGCGAAGGGCATTTTAATGAAGAAAAACAACATCAGCGAGGAAGCCGCGTATAAAATGATGCGTCAAAAAAGTATGGATATGCGAAAAGGTTTGAAGGAAATAGCAGAAGCGGTTATTCTTGCTTCAGGCCTTGACAAGAGCGCGGATTAAGTTTAGAATTACAGTAAGTTAAGACAAAGAAGTCACAGGCAGAGTCAGCCAAATTCCGCAACAAAGCTGTTCGAATTTTGTTTTTGAGATAGGAAATTCGGAGCAATTCCAATACGTGAAAAAATATTGGTCTTCCCAAATTACCTAATTGTGAAAAGAGCGTTTGTTGTGAAGGCGAAAGAAACGGATGAACAGAATAAAGCGATTTTATCGTCAGGAGGAATGATGGTTAACAGATTATTATGCCGGAAGTTGAAGAAACTGATTTTGGCGTTTGTAATTTTGACAGGGTTACCTCTGACTATAATGGCCGGTGAAGCGACGGCATCTTCAAATGCCGTTGCTATTGATACGGTGTGGATTCTCATTTCCGCATTTTTAGTTTTTTTCATGCAGGCCGGTTTTGCTCTTGTCGAAGTGGGTTTTACGAGAGCAAAGAATGCCGCCAATATTCTGATGAAAAATCTTATGGATTTTTCCATTGGTTCACTTGCTTTCTGGGCCATCGGTTTCGGCCTAATGTTCGGGGCGGATAAGGCGGGGCTTTTCGGCTCAAACGGATTTTTTCTAAGCGCCGCTTCCCCTGCTACCGCCGGGGGATTATGGCAGTTCGCGTATTGGATGTTTCAGACGGTTTTCGCGGCAACCGCGGCTACTATTGTTTCCGGAGCGATGGCGGAAAGGACGAGATTCCCCGCGTATTTAATTTACTCATTTTTTATCTGCGCTTTTATTTACCCTGTGGTGGGGCACTGGATATGGGGCGGCGGATGGCTTGGGAATAAAGGTATGATAGATTTCGCCGGTTCCGCCGTTGTTCACTCGGTCGGAGGCTGGGCTGCTTTCGCCGGTGTGATATTTCTTGGCCCGCGTCTGGGTAAATATAATGCTGACGGAAGTTCTAATGCTATTCCGGGGCACAATATTCCTCTTGCGGCTCTTGGCGTGTTCATTCTCTGGTTTGGCTGGTTCGGCTTTAATCCGGGAAGCACAACCTCAGGCACAAACTTAAGTATCGCAACTATTGCCGTAACCACTAATTTATCCGCCGCCGCGGGAGCGATTATGGCCATGTTCACCGCATGGAAGAGATTCGGAAAACCGGATACGAGTATGGCTTTTAACGGGGTCTTGGCGGGGTTGGTAGCGATAACAGCGCCCTGCGCAAGCGTGTCTCCCCTGAGCGCGATTATCATCGGCGCGGTTGCCGGCGTACTGGTTGTATTCAGCGTGGAATTTATTGATAAGGCTCTTCGCCTTGACGACCCTGTGGGCGCGATATCGGTGCATGGCGTCTGCGGCATATGGGGCACGCTTGCCGTCGGATTGTTTGCTCAATCCGCTTATGGTAAGTCAAGCGGCGCCGGAGCGGTCAACGGCCTTTTTTTCGGAGGAGGGTTCTCGCAGCTGCTTATTCAACTGCTTGGAGTGATTTCGGTGGGAGCATGGGTTTTCGGTTCAGCGTCGTTTCTTTTTTTCATTCTTAAAAAAACCGTTGGTTTAAGGGCTTCCGACGAAGAGCAGCTCAAAGGCCTGGATATCACCGAACATGGCATGGAATCTTACGCCGGTTTTCAGATATTCACCACGGAATGAAAAATGGCCGGTATGTCCGCTAAAAGCGGACCGGGAGGAAAATAAAATGAAAATGATTATTGCGATGATTCAGCCGCACAAACTGCCGGACGTTAAAAAGGCGCTGTACAAAGCTGATGTTTTTAAAATGACAGTAACGAATACCCTCGGTTGCGGGCAGCAGAGGGGATACACGGAAACATACAGGGGGGTAATCCATAAAGTGAATCTGCTGAAAAAAGTGCGCATTGAAATCGCTGTCAATGATGATTTCGTGGAACCGACGATTGAGGCAATCATAAAAGGAGCAGGGACGGGGAATATAGGCGACGGAAAAATTTTTGTTCTGGATTTGCCGGAATGTATCAGAATTAGAACCGGCGAAAGAGGAGGTGACGCGATTGGTTAAAATTGGCCTATGGTTATGGATTTAATGAAGAAACTTATCTATAATTCGTGTAATCGAATGGAGGAAAAAAATGAAAAATAAAAAGACGGCAGAAGATGTTTTGAAAATAGTGAAAGAAAAAAATGTAAGATTTATTAAAATCTGGTTTGTGGATGTCCTGGGGGCAATCAAATCTTTCAGTATAACGGCAAATGAGCTGCCCAGAGCGTTTAAAGACGGTATGGGTTTTGACGGGTCTTCCATTGAGGGCTTCGCCAGAATTTACGAAAGCGATCTGATAGCCAAGCCTGATCCGGCGTCTTTTGAGATACTGCCCTGGAGGCCTAAAGAAAATGCTGTGGCGCGCATGTTCTGCGATCTATATACGCCCGACGATAAACCTTATGAAGGAGATACGAGGTATGTGCTCCAGAAGAATCTTAAGGCGATGGCAGAAGCGGGATATGATATGTTTAATGTTGGGCCGGAGCTTGAATATTTTTATTTTAAAAATGACAAAAGCCCTGAGACGATAGATAAGGGCGGATATTTTGATTATCTGCCGCTTGATACGGCTCATGATTTGAGGCGGGAAACAATTATGGCGCTGGAAGATATGGGCGTTATCGTTGAATATTCGCATCACGAAGTCGCTCCTTCACAGCATGAAATAGATTTGCGCTACGCGCCGGCTCTTGAGATGGCTGATAATGTTATTACCTACAAAGTCGCGGTGAAATCAGTGGCATGGGCGAATGGTGTTTACGCTTCGTTTATGCCGAAACCGATTTTCGGCGAGAACGGTTCGGGTATGCATGTGCATCAATCGCTTTTTTTAAAAGGAAAGAATATCTTTTTTGACCCGAATGATGAATTTTTTCTTTCATCGGACGCGAAGTATTATATCGCCGGCATTATGAAGCATGCGCGGGAAATATGTCTTGTTACCAATCAGTGGACAAATTCTTACAAACGGCTTGTCCCCGGCTTTGAGGCTCCTGTATATATTGTGTGGGGGAGACGCAATCGCTCGGCGCTTGTGCGGGTGCCTATGTATAAACCCGGTCAGGAAAATGCTACGCGCATAGAAATCAGATTTCCCGACCCGGCCTGCAATCCTTATCTCGCGTTCAGCGTGATGCTGGCCGCCGGCCTTGACGGAATCAAAAACAAAATGGAAATGCCGGATCCCGTGGAGATAGATGTGTTTCATTTAACAGACGCGGAAAGGAAAAAAATGGGGATAAAGTGTTTGCCGGGAAGCCTTATAGAGGCCATTGACGCTACGGAAAATTCGGAGCTTGTCCGCACCGCTTTGGGCGAACACGTTTTCAATAAACTTATAGAGAACAAAAAAATAGAATGGGATAAGTACAGACAGCAGGTGACGGAATTTGAGATTAACAGCTATCTCCCTATTCTTTGATGGTTTTTAAAGCGGCGGTAAAATAGATGAATATAAAAAGCTTTTATAAATTCAGCGCTTCGGGCAATGATTTTATACTGATAGATTTATTAAAAGCCGGACTGACACAAAATTATCTGAGAAATTTCGCGGTGAAATACTGCGCCGTCAAAACGGGCATCGGAGCCGACGGCGTACTTGTTATTGAAAAATCCGCCGTGGCTGATTTCAGGATGAGAATATTTAATTCCGACGGCAGCGAAGCGGAAATGTGCGGCAACGGCGCGCGATGCGCCGCGCTTTGGTTTTTCCAGAGGCAACGCCGCAAAAGCTCCGCGGAGTTTGAAACTAAAGCCGGAATCATAGAAGCGTTTCGGATTAAAGACAGAATTAAAATTAAGCTGCCGCAGCCGTCAAATTTGAAGCTCGGCATATCTCTTCGCGCGGCGGGGAAGTCTCTGAAACTTGATTCTGTGAATACGGGTGTGCCTCACGCTGTTTTAAAAACGGCTAATCTTGATAAGGTTGACATCGCGAAAATGGGACGGGCGATTAGATTTCACAAGTGTTTCGCGCCCGATGGAACAAATGTTGATTTTATGGAGCATATAGGCGGGAACCGTATAAGAATAAGGACATATGAGAGGGGAGTTGAAGGTGAGACGCTCGCATGCGGCACCGGCTCAGTGGCGTCGGCGATTATTTCGCTTTACCGCTTTAATACGGGCGGCAAAAAAGATAAGGGTAAAATTTATGTGAAAGTTAAAAGCGGCGAAACTCTGAGCGTTTATTTTGAAAGAAAAAACGGCATAGTGAAAAATGTCTGGCTGGAAGGTTCGGCAACATTGCTGTATAAAGGTGAAATTCTGCCGGCGTCGGCGGAGATATAAGGGAAGGAGGGGGATTGAGTAAATCATTTGAATGGGCGGATAGATTGAAACAGCTTCCTCCGTATCTTTTCGCCGAGATAGACAGGGCGAAAACGGAACTCAGGCGTAAGAAAATATCTTTCATAGACCTTAGCATAGGAGACCCTGATATTCCGGCGCCGGAGGGTGTGCTTAAAAAGATTTATGCGGCCTCAAAGCTTAAAGAAAACCAGAAATACGCGCTTGATATGGGAAAAGCCGCTTTAAGGGACGCTATAAAAAAATGGATGAAGAAGAGATTTTCAGTCGCCCTTGATTCCGAAAAAGAAATTCTTCCGCTTATAGGTTCTAAGGAAGGGCTTGTGCATTTTCCGCTGGGCTTTGCCGGAGCGGGGGATTATGTTTTAATTCCGTCTCCGGGTTATCCCGGCTACAGGGCGTCGGCTCTTTTCGCGGGCGCGCGGAGTTATGAGATGCCTCTGCTTGAGAAAAACGCTTTTTTACCTGAGCTGAAAAAAATTCCCGCGGCAATCAGAAACAAATCCAAAATAATGTTTTTGAATTATCCGAATAATCCGACCACGGCGCTTGCCCCGCGGAGTTTCCTGGAAGACGCGGTGCGATTCTGCTCTAAATACGGCATAATACTCGCCTACGATAACGCTTATTCTGAAATCTATTTTGATAAAAAACCGCTCAGCATACTTGAAATCAAAGGAGCCAAAGAAGTGTCGCTGGAATTCCATTCGTTTTCCAAAACTTTTTGTATGACAGGTTTTAGAATCGGCTGGGCCTGCGGCTCGGCCCATCTTGTCAACACGCTCTTGAAGGTGAAGACGAATATAGATTCCGGCGTCTGGGGCGCAATTCAGGAAGGCGGTATTTATGCTTTGGAGAAAGAAGAAAAATATACCCAGCGCCTGCGCGCAACATTTGCCGAGCGAAGAAATTTATTTGTTGCTGGCCTTGAGAAAAAAGGCTTTGAGGGGATACACGCTGATTCCGCTTTTTATGTTTGGGTCAGGATACCCGCTAAATACAGTTCATCCATAAAATATGCCGCGCATCTCCTCAAAGATAAAAATATAGTGGCAACTCCGGGCCTCGG
>Ga0180732_1002199_pt1 | contig 10697 bp, 8 predicted proteins | sample KR11_01MetaG_FD_148674 | JGI IMG/M metagenome (GOLD analysis project Ga0180732, IMG submission 148674) | Groundwater microbial communities from the Olkiluoto Island deep subsurface site, Finland - KR11_0.1 MetaG | ecosystem: Environmental > Aquatic > Deep subsurface > Groundwater | place...
TAGACAGCGCGTCGCACCAAACATACATTGTGTGCGCTTTATCTCCGGGCACCGGAATACCCCAACTTAAATCTTTGCGCGGCCGGGAAAAACTTACATCCTCAAGCCCTTCCTTAAGAAGCGACAGGATTTCATTTTTTCTTGTTTCCGGAAAAATATTTAATGTCTTGTCTTTAATTCTTAATTCTATTTCGTTGGAATATTTTGACAACCGGAAAAAATAATTTTCCTCTTCTACGATCTCCGGCCTTACCTTATGAATGGCGCAAACGCCGCCAACCAAGTCCTTTTCGGTGACAAAGGCCTCATGGCCAACGCAATACAGCCCTTTATAATTCTTTTTATAAAGATCGCCCGCTTTAACAAGTTCCAGCCACAATTTTTGAGCGCCCGGCCAATGCCTTTTTTTATCCGTGGTTCGGATAAAGTCGTCATTTGAAATATTTAGCGCTCTGATTAATTTTTTAAATTCGGCTGTATTTTTATCAACAAATTTTTTGGGTGTTTCGCCCGCTTTTTTCGCGCTCCTGACGACTTTGACGCCGTGCTCGTCAGTCCCGGTTAAAAAGAAAACATTCCTTTTTTTAAGGCGATTATAACGAGCTAAAACATCCGCCTGAATAAATTCCAAAGCATGGCCAATATGCGGAGCCGCGTTAGTGTAAGGAATGGAAGTTGTTACATAAAACTTGCCCATGCGTTAAAATTAGCATAAAATAACAAACATTATCAAATGATTTTAGCTTCGCATATTATTGTCTCCGGTCTTTTGGGAGCGACAACTCAAAATTATTTTTTAGCCGGCTTTTTCGGTCTTGTAAGCCACTACATACTTGACGCCGTACCTCATTGGGATTTTTATCTTTCGCCAGAGTTTAATGTTAAGGCCGAAACCGAAGATGGTAATTTCATTAAAGAAAAGCTTTTTTGGAAAGAGATAGGCAAAATAGTTGTTGACATATTAATCGGGCTCAGCTTGCTTTTTATCTTTCTAAAAACTTTGGGCTATATAAACATTGCCGCTGTTTTTATTAGCGTTTTTTTCGGCATCTTGCCGGATTCGTTGCAATTATTTTACTTAATGACCAAATGGAAATTTATTAAATGGAACATGGATTTGCAACAATTTATGCATTTTTCTATTCATAAAAAAATAGAACAGGCCTTTTGGCCCGGGATTATCGCTCAAATAGCGACAATAGGAATTGTCTTTTTAATTTTGCGCAAGTTTTAAATTAGGGGGCGGAGAGAATCTGTTTTACGCTTTGCCAAATCGTCAAAAAATTCGTCAACAACAGCCGCAATGGGCACGGCAAGAAGCATGCCTAAAACACCGCCGAGTTTCGCGCCGACAAGCAACGCCAAAATAACCGCTACCGGATTAAGCCCAACCAGTTTTTTTATAAACAAAGGAACTAAAATGTGACCCTCAAGCTGCTGAATGGCAACAAAAAAGATAAGAGTCCAAAGCCCTAAAACCGGCGATTGCGAAAGCGCCAGAAGCGTTGCCAAACCTCCAGCCACAATGGGACCCACATAGGGCACAATTTCTAAAACGCCAACGACCACGGCAATCAAAAAAGCGTATTTCACCCCCAAAATCCAAAGTCCAATGCCAATAATCAGCGCCATAATAAAACTCAAAAGTATTTGGGCCTGAAACCATCGGCCCATTTTCTTTTGGGCGCGAATCCAAAGTCCGTGAGTATAGACCTCAAACCGGGGCGGTAAAATCGACTTTAAGAAATCATCCAAGGCGCCGCGCGAAACAGACAAATAAAATGAAACCACCAAAACCACGATAAAAGAAACAAAGCCGCCGAAAATTGAAGAAGCGTAAGAAATTAAAGATGTAAAACTCGGAATTTGCCCGGTCAATTGAGAAAGCAATTCATGAATATTGCCGGAAAGATCCGGTAAAAATTTTATAGTGCCGATTGCCTCTTCTATTTTGCCAAAATAAGTTGAATAGTTTTGGGAAAAATCAATAAGCTGATCAAGCAAAAGCGGCAAAAGAATATAGATCAAAGCCGCAAAAAACACAAAAAATAAAAAATAAACAACCACCAGAGTCAAAAGGCGCGGTATTTTCTTGCTTTGGGTATATTCTAAAAGCGGCTCCAGCGCCGAAGAAATAATAATGGCAAAAATCAAAACACAGACAATGTCGCGCACCATGTAAAGAAGGGCGGCTAAAACGCCGATGCCAAGCACCCAAAATACTGTTTTGGGTGAAATTTCTATAATTGTCCTGTTGCCTTCAGCCATAATAAAATTATTATGGCTCAACTATACTACATTTTTAATAAGTTGACAAATGGTTTCGGGTTCTTAAAAGGGCCGACGATCGCCAGGTTCAATTTTTCGGGCAGAAAAATATCTTGAGCCACTTCTAAAATATCATCGGCGGTAACGGCCTGAATCTTCTTTATCAGTTCCTCCGGTTTCAAAATTTCTTTTTTCAGGACTTCCTGAAAACAATAAAAACTCGCCAATTCGTCGGACGTTTCAATGCTTAAAGTCAAGCCGCCTTCCACATGTTCCTTGGCTTTGTTGAGTTCTTCTTCGCTTACTTTAATGTTTTTTATTTTGCGATATTCATCCAGAATCGCCTTTATTATTTCTTCCGCCCGGCGATTATCAATACCGGCGCTGGTCGCCAAATAACCCGCGTCGGTCGCCTCATCAGTGGTGGCCCGCACATAATAGGCGGCGCCCATTTTATCCCTAAGCAAGCCGAACAGGCGAGATGACATCCCGCCTCCCAAGATTGTTGCCAAGATCTCGGCGGCAAAGCGTTTTTCGTTGAAAATGTCATAAGCCCTGGCTCCGAAAATAATGTGGGTCTGGTCGGTTTTTTTGTAAAATAATTTCACTTCCGGTTTTTCCTGCGATTCTTTTGTCGGGATTTTATCTTTACCCCGAAAATCGCTAATAGATCCGAAAAGAACCTGTATTTTTTTTATAACATCGTCGGGCTCAATCATGCCCGCGACAGCAATAACGGTTTTTGGAGCGACGTAATGATCATTGTGGTATTTAATGAAGTCCTTGCGATTTAACTTAGCGATTATTTCTTTTTTACCGGCTAAATCCCAGCCGGCCGGCTGGTCGCCATATAAAAGATCGGTCCAAATGTCGCCAACTTTTCTTTGAGGCATATCCTCATACATATTTATTTCTTCAACAATCACGCCTCTCTCTTTATTAATTTCGTCCTGATCAAAATTGGGATTCAAAGTAATATCGGAAATTATATCCAAAAGCAAATCCTGATGCCGGCCGTCGGCTTTGGCATAATAGCCGGTGTATTCTTGGCCGGTAAAAGCATTGTAATTGCCGCCAACGCGATCAAGCGGTTCGGCAATGTCAAGCGGCGCTGGCCGTTTCTTCGTGCCTTTAAAGGTCATGTGCTCCAAAAAGTGGGAAATCCCATTTATACCTTTTGTTTCATATTTAGACCCGGTTGCCACAAGCGCCAAAACTGTCGCCGTTTTGGTATTTGCCATGGGTATGGTAAGGATTCTTAAGCCGTTGGGTAAAGTGGTTTTTTTATACATTTAATTTATTTTCAAAATATTTTGGTAATTCCGAAATTAAAATTCTTTCCTGCTTCATTGTGTCGCGGTCGCGAATTGTGACCATTTTGTCATCAAGCGAATCAAAATCAACTGTGATACACCAAGGGGTGCCGATTTCGTCTTGGGAATAATAACGCTTGCCAATGTTGCCCCGGTCATCCCAAGCGACCATAAAATCTTTTTTCAAATCATCATAAATTTTTCTGGCTAATTTAACAAGTTCCGGTTTATTCGCCAAAAGCGGAAAAACGGCCACTTTGTAAGGCGCCAGCTTCGGATGAAGTTTTAAAACCACTCTCTCTCCCTCCTCGGCGTAAGCGTCAATCAAAAAGAACAGTGCTGCGCGGTCAACTCCGCCGGACGTCTCAATCACCCAAGGAATGTATTTTTCTTTTGCCTCTTCATCAAAATAAGACATATCCTGCCCGGAATATTCTTGATGCCGCGAAAGATCCCAATCGCCCCGGTGATGAATGCCTTCGCATTCTTTCCAGCCAAACGGCGATTTATATTCTACATCCCAAGCCGCTTTCGCGTAATGAGCCAATTCATCTTTTTTATGCTCTCTGAATCTTAAATTATCCGGTTTAATGCCCAGTAATTTATACCAGTTCAGGCGCAAATTCTTCCAAAATTCATATTGCTTCATTGACTCATTTTTGTCCGGCTTAACGTAATACTGGAGCTCCATCTGCTCAAACTCAATCGAACGATAAGTAAAATTGCCGGGCGTAATTTCATTTCTAAACGCTTTGCCAATCTGCGCGATGCCGAAAGGAATTTTGAGACGCGAACTGTTTAAGACATTCTTGAAATTTACGTGAACGCCCTGAGTTATTTCACCTCTTAAATAGACGGTGTTTTTTTCCCCTTCAACCACGCCGACTTTCGCCTCAACCAAGAGATTGAATTTTTTTGATTCGGTCCAAACAGTTTTTTCTTTTTTGTCCGCGTGAAATTTTTCGTGCTCTTTTATCATCTCATCCTGGTCGGCCCGAAAACGCCGATGACACGTTTTGCATTCTATCAAGGGATCATTAAAACCGCTAACATGGCCGGACGCTTCCCAAACTTTCGGATTCATTAAAACAGAAGCGCTCACGCCGACAATATCGTTTCTCTCTTTAACCATTGTCTTCCACCATTCCTGCTTGATGTTAAATTTGAGTTCTGAACCGAGCGGGCCGTAATCCCAAGTGCCGGCCAAACCGCCGTAAATTTCCGAGCCCGGAAAAATAAAACCCCGCCTTTTGCAAAGTGAAACAATTTTTTCCATTAAGTTTTCGTTTTTCATATAAGACTGAATTTAATCAATTCTTTTTTAATATCGGCATCCTCTATTTCAAACCCGGGCATAAATATAATCTTTTCCGAATACTTAATATCCTTGAAATAAGCCAGGGCTTCGCGAAAAATCCTTTCGTTAAATTCATTGCCAAAAATTTCTTGCCCTTTTTTTGATATTTCTCCAAGCGAATAATTATCTTTAAGAATAAAGTATAAATCAACATAATCTTTCCATTTTCCCCTGAAACTCAACGTAAATGCTTTCATGGCCGCCAAGGTCAGTAAATCCGGCAGTTTTATTTTCTTATTTAAACGCGCTACCGATTTTATTCTATAAGGATATTGAAAAAAACTAATTTTTACCTCACCAACTAAAATAGTATATTCTCCCGGCGCACTAATATAAGTTTTGTCTATTTTGTAAAATCGCGCAATTTTCCGCTTTATTTTTCCATTATCAAAATCATCGGTTGTAAAAAGATCAAAATCGATTGAACGTCTATGGCCCACATGTAAAGCAATAGCTGTCCCGCCAACCAAAATAAAATCATTGCTGAATTCTTCAATAAGAGGAAGAAGTTTAATTTGTTCTTCTGTGAGAATTTCTTTGTGGAGGAGCATATTTATTAAAATATAACGAAAAAAAATTTTTCGCCCTTTCGCGATAATTTTGCCTTCCGATTTTTGATAGTTTAGAATTTTTACGGAAAATTTTTGCTATTTTTTTTATCCCTAAAATCTTAATCAGAGTTTTTACATCATCCCAGTCGCCGTAATTCAAAACATGCTCCACGATTGATTCATCGGAGAGTTTTCCTAAATCTTTCACATACCATACTAAATAAGGCCTTTTTTTAATAAAATCGCCGAGAGTCATATATTAATTTTAGCACAAATCGGCGTCCAAAACAATTATGAAATTCTATGGTTGGACGCGGCTTTTGGAAAAGCCAACAGACGGATCGTCGGGCAAGTCGGTTTTTAACGCCGGAGCGGTTGTCATAATTTCGCTTCCGGTAAACGAATCGCTTCCTGTCAAAGTGGAATCGCTTAAAATCGAAACAACCATATTTACTTTATTAGCCGCCGGCGTTAAACCCACTTGAAAAATTACTTCGTAAGGATCAAGCAAAATTCCGGTTCCGGCCGACACTTGGCCCGCATTCCAAGTGAGCTCGCTGGTTCTATCATTATATTCCAAAGTTGCGGCTCCGGCTCCGGCTTTTTTATTAAGCCAGCTAACCCCTTCCGGCAAAATCGCCTTAACAATAACATTATTAATATCGTTGGAATAATTAGCAATTTTCCAGTGAATAGTGTAAGTAGTGGTCTGATTGACCTTCGGCGGCAAGGGTCCGGAATTTTGGATTACGGAATCAAAATAATAACCAAGGGCCTTCAATTCCGCTTTAGTATTAATTTTTAAAACCAAGTCGCTTACCGCCGATAAAGATTTAACCGCGAGAGATGGCGGCGCGGTCGGCGTCTCCATTAACGCAGAAAGCTGAAGCAAAAAATTCTTATCCCTGAAAGTTCTTATAACATACTGCGGCTTCACATTTATCTCAAAATCAACATCTCCGGATGAATTGGGCGGCAAGTTTCTGAAATTCGGCAGATTGCCGGCATTCCAAGTAATTGTGTTAGTCACGCCATTGAAATAGCCATTTGTTTCCAAACTTGAAAAATCGTACATTAGCCCGTCAAGCTTGGCGGTTAAAACAACATCGGAAAGGGCAATGCCGGCGCCATTTTCGTAGTGAATTTTAAACTGCAAACGGTCGCCGGGATTAACCGTTAAATTTGACTGCCCGTTAATTGAAATGCCGATTTTAAACGGCAAATCAATTAAGTCAACCGATGGCGAACTTTGGCTGAATTTATAAAATTTGTTGTTCACAACAACTCCGATGGCTAATTCAAAATTGGCGCTTTGTACATTGTTCAAAATCCCCAAAACTGTGATGTCGCCCTCTTCGCCGGGATTTAAATCGCCAAGATCCCAAACATTATTGCTTTTTGCCGGCGCCTTATCCGAAGAAATAAACTTAAAATCGCCGGGATATTTTGCTTCAATTGAAACATTTTGAAAAACCTTGTTAGTGTTGTTCTGATAATGGACCGTGTAAACGCCTTTAATGTTAGGCAAAACCGCGTCCGGCGCCCTAAAATCAATACTTAAGGCCGTTCCGCTGATCGCCACTTCCTTGGAGGCCTCATTTTCAAAAGTTGAAGCGGTATTTTGCGGTTTATAGCTTAAAACGGCCCCAAGTTTTTGAATACTTTTATCCAAACCTATAAAGGATACGGTTATTTCCTGTTTGCCGCCGCCGCCAACGCCAATTGTGCCCAAATCAATATTTTGGATAATTTTATTATCGCCGACAACCGCGTCTTGAGGATAATGAACGGCAAGAGTGGCATTTTGAAGAATTTGATTGGTGTTATTCCAATAAGAAATTGTGTAAACGCCGGTTTCGCCGGAAGAAATTTGGGTTGGGCCCGAAATATTAAAATCAATGAGGGATTTTTTAAACGATATGAGCCAAAAATAAAAAAATACACTGCTCAAAACAAGAATAACAAAAAAAATAACACTGGAAACAATCAGAATTTTTTTCTGCTTAGGGCTGAAAAAACGCACTGCTTGAGACAGCGAGGGCGAAGAAAGTTCAGGCGAAGTTTGAGAATTGGGTATGATAACCATTGTATTTGTACTGTGTACTATAACACATAAAAATCGTTAAGATAATACTTGGCCTCCTCAAAATTATCGCCAAAGCCCATTATTTTAATAAATCCGGACTTGTAATCGCTTAAAAATTTGTCGGCTCCGCTTGCTCCTATTTTTTTAGCGGACAAAAAACTATCCAAAATAAACCTCCACATTAATTCGTCCTTCTCCTGCCCTCTTAACATTTTTAAAGCAAAATCAGACATTTTTGTGAAAAGAGAGACCTGATTCGGCAAAACGCAATTTCCCAATAAATTTGTTTCCGACAAAGCGGTGGTAATAAATAAATCGCCGCCCTTTTTTGTCATCAATTCAACCCAGATCAAACTGAAGGGCTCCAAATGTCCGGTAAGTTTGGCGTTGGCTTTTCTGACACTGCCGGCTGTGGCTCTGACTTTCCCAAAGTCCTCGGTATACAAATGATAAAGCCGGTCGGCTTCAAAAATATCTTCCCGCTTTAAAACAACGGCGCTGGTTTGATATATCGCCATATTTATTAAATTTTAACGATGCCAATCCAAACATCTTCATTGTTAACCTTAAAATGACAGTCCACTAATAAACCGTCTTTTATCGCGCCGGTAAATTCAATAATTTTGGCGCCAACATCGGATGCAAGATTTTTTTGCCATTTTTCAATAACGCGCTTGAAACCATCGTCGTCAATTTTAAAATAAATTCTTATAGAATCTTTTGATATTAATCCTCCGTCTTTTCTCATCTCCTGAATTCGGCGCGCCAATTCTCTTATCGTCCCTTCTTCTTTCAACTCCACTGTGATTTTTGTGTCTAATTTAAACTCATCGCCAAAAACAATTTCTTTAACGTTTACTTCATCTTTGATGAGTTCTAATAGTTCATCAGAAATTTGCGATTTGGATTTTGTTTGTAATTTGTAATTTGTAATTTGTAATTTGGACAAGGGTTGCCTCACTTTAATTTTTGCCTCTGCTCTTAATGCCAATCCCTTGGCAGCGATTTCTCGCACCAAAACCATTTTTTCTTCTAAATCTTTACTAATTAATTTTTTGTCAGATCTTGGGCAGTCGCATAAATGAACCGATTCGGGCGCTCCTTTGCCTTTCAAGAACAAATAAATTTCCTCTGCCAAGAATGGCAGAAATGGAGCGATAAGTTTTGTTAAATCCAACAAAACCGTGTAAAATGTTTCGATTGCCATTTCTTTCTCCTTGTCTAATTTCGGCCTCTGAAATTTTTCTCGCGAACGCCTGACATACCAAAGAGAAAGATCGTCAACAAAAAATTCTTCAATTGCCCGGCTGGCCGAAGCGGGATTGTACTGATCCAAATTGTCTGTCACTTTCTTTATTAAACTATTCAGACGCGACAAAATCCATTTATCCAATAATCCAAAATTTTGCGATTTGTCCGCCTTTGGCGGAGAGATTTGAGATTTTATGCCGTAGGTTTTCAGAAAAATAAAGCAATTCCAAAGAGTAAGCAGTTTTCTTCTCGTTTCCTCAGCTGTTCCGTAGCCGAATTTTAAATTATCCGCCGGGTTCTGCTTAACATACATCCAGCGCATCACGTCGACCCCTATTTTTTCTGCCGCTTCATCAAACCAGATGGCATTTCCTTTTGACTTATGCATTTCTTCTCCTTTTTCATCTCTGACTGAAGCATAACCAAAAACTGTCTTCATCGGCGGCGTTTTTTCCAAAACTTCGCTCATGACGATAAGAGAATAAAACCAATTCTTGAATTGGCCGGGAAATGATTCGCAAATCAATTCGGCGGGAAACCATTGTTTCCAGAATTTTTTATTTTCAAAATATTTCATTGTTGAATAAGGCACAATGCCGGCGTCCAGCCAGGGATTGCCGACATCGGATATCCGAGAAACTTTTTTGCCGCATTTTGAACATTTAATTTTAACATTATCAAGCCAGGGCCGGTGCGGAGAATGGCCTTCAAATTTTCCCCAGCCCTCAACTGCCCTCTTTTTCAGTTCTTCCTTGGAACCGATAACTTCGAAATTCCCGCATTGGCATTCAAAAATCGGCAAAGCCAGTCCCCAATATCTTTTCTTGGAAATCAGCCAATCGGACATATTTTTAAGCCAGTCAATCTCCCTTTCCAGGCCGAAAGAAGGAATCCATTTTATTTTCTTTGCCGTTTCAATCAATGGCTTCCTCAATTTATCCATTAATATATACCATTCGTCGGCGACTTTCCAAACCAATTCGGTTTTGCATCTCCAACAAATAGGATAACGATGGATATATTGCAGAGCGCTGAAAAGCGCCTCGGCGGTTTTCAAATAATCAATAATAATTTCCGGGTGTTCCTTGGCGTTTTTCCCGCTGAATATTCCCAAATCTTTTAGATAGACCGCCGAGTCATCTATCAAATTGATAACCGGGAGATCCTCTTTTTTTCCCAACCGGTAATCCTCGGCGCCCTGGCCCGGGGCAATATGAATAAGGCCCGTTCCCTCAGTTTCTTCAACGGTTAAAATTTGAGAATCGGTTGCAATAACTTTATGAACATAGCCGGACAAAACTTTCTTAACAGCTGGCAAATTATCAAATGGCGAGTCATAAACCAAGCCAATCAATTCTTCCCCTTTAAAACTCCTGATAACCTTAAGATTTAATCTTTCCGCCGCTTCTTTTATAAGAAGATAAGCATTGCCTTTGCTTTCCCTTTTTGCCTCAACATAAATTTTTTTAGGGTCAACCGCGACCGCCACATTGCCGGGAAGAGTCCAAGGCGTGGTTGTCCAAACCAGAAGACAGGTATTTTTTTTGTCCCTAACGGGATACTCTATAAAAACAGATTCGTGCGCGATTTCTTTGTAATCTTCAGTTAATATCTCATGTTGGGAAATAGCCGTGCCGCAACGCCAGCACCAGGGAACCACATCAAGCCCTTTATAAAGCAATTTTTTCTCCCAACATTTTTTTAAAAAGTGCCAAATGGCATAATTATTCTCATCAGACATCGTGTAATAACTATTTTTCCAATCCATCCATTGGCCTAACCTAATTGATTGTTCTGTTTGAATTTTAGAATACTTCCAAACCCGCTCTTTGCATTTCTCAACAAATTTAGCCATTCCGTATTTTTCAATA
>Ga0180732_1002200_pt1 | contig 10695 bp, 10 predicted proteins | sample KR11_01MetaG_FD_148674 | JGI IMG/M metagenome (GOLD analysis project Ga0180732, IMG submission 148674) | Groundwater microbial communities from the Olkiluoto Island deep subsurface site, Finland - KR11_0.1 MetaG | ecosystem: Environmental > Aquatic > Deep subsurface > Groundwater | place...
AACCTGTCTTTATTGGTTCTTAACATAAACATTCACCTTCCTTTAAATTTATTTTAAGTTCTTGTGGGCACGATGCATCGTGCCCCTACATTATTATTTTGTTCACTTTTTGGGTAGTAACCATGATATAAAAATATAGTATTATTTATATTCGCTTTACCCAGTAGAATGTTTAAGTACATTCTTTTCTCTATGTTCACTTTTAATCCTCGATAAGCCAAATATTCCCAGTATTATTATGCCAAATCCAGCTAACTGAAAAAAATTAGGAACTTCTTTTAATATAAACCAGGCTAGTAAAATGGAAAAAGTCGGATATACCGAAACCAGGGTGGTTGCTTTGGAGAGATTTAATCTCTTGATAGCTTCATACCAGATAGAATAATGTAAAGCAAAACCTACAATACCCTGAAATATTAATAATAACAAGATATTGGTAATTCCTAATTTGTCATATTGATTTGCGCCTTCTATGCTGCTCAGAATAAATAAAAAAGTCCCCCCATATAAGGTCCTTGCCGTAGCTATTAACATCGGGGTAATCTCTTTATGGGTAGTCATCAATCTCTTGCTGAAAAAATGAGCTATCTGCCAGCAGAGAGGAGTTAATAGGACCAGTAAGTCTCCCCAATTTAAACTAAATTTTGCTCTGGATACTACCACCATAGTCCCCAGCATAATTATAAAAGTAAAAAACATCTGCTTTAAAGTAATTTTCTCATTTAATAATATGTAGCCGATAAAGATGGCGTATAATGGTTCTATTACTAATAAAATAGAAGAATTAATCCCGCTGGTCAGGGTAACTCCGAAGAAGAAACAGATATTGGAAAGAGTAATACCGAAAAAACCGATTAATAACAGGTGGAAAAAATATTTTTTATCAAATAATATTCTCCAGTTCCCTTTAAGGGCAGCTAATACAAAAAGGGAAATGCCGGCTATTAGACTGCTGACTGTGGCAAAGAACAAAGGATTTATTAATCCTGTGCCATACTTAATAATGATGGGTAGAGCTCCGGCGATAAAAATAGTAATGATAACAAAAATTATTCCTTCTTTTTCCTTCTTTTCCAATATGTTTACCCCAATTAAAATAGTCGTTAGTGAATAGTGAATAGTCGCTAGTATAAAACGAGTTTATAGTTTTTTGTTTTTAGTTTTTAGATAGAGACGATCAGTTTTCGGTATATTTTGTTTTATGTTATTGCTACGAATCTGGTGTAGGGGGCAGATTTATTCGCCCCGGATTTTTAGACACCTTCTTTTAGCGGGTTCGATGAATCGAACCCCTACAAATTACTCATTACATTTTACATATCACTGTACTTCTGTGCGCAATACTCGATACTCGATACGCGATACGATCATATTTCTCCGGGATAAACTTTTCCCAGCTCTTCCCCATCTAAACCTAATTGAAGAGCTCCGAATTTAAGACTGAAAACTTTGGATAAATCTTTTTCTTCTAAGGGAGCAAAAACAGTAAATATTTTTCTTTTAAAATCACACTTTTGAATAATACCTAAACTTACTACAAACCCTTGTCGGTTATCAAGAGAAACTAATAAATTTTCAAATTTAGCTTCTTCACTTATAATTATTTTTTCAGTATTAAATCTTTTTTTAATCTGAAAGAATCCACTAAACCTTTCCGGCAATCTCTCTTTAATAATTATGAATATACCTTCGGGAGTCCTTTCAGCATAAATTATTTCGGTCATTAAAGTTTTTTCTAAAAAAGAGAGGTCTTCCTCACCTAAAACAACACCGGAACAATAATAACTCCCTTTAATATTTAAATTGCTTAAATCAATTTCTAAAAAAGAAGATTGTTCAAAATATTTTCTAAACTTTTCTTCTCTTGCCTCCCGACGCTGAAAATAAGTTTTTCTTTTTACTCCAGTACAAGGAGATAAACGATGAATAACAATCTTATCGGTTAAATTAATATTTTTTAAAATGTGTTCGAGTTCATCCTCTCTTTGTAAGGCAATGATATGAGAAGGAGAAATTATATCAATCATATTTTCTTTTAAAGTACGGCCGGGATTTCCTTTTACTAATCCGGTAGTATCAACGATTATTATTTCTGCCCCTTTTTTCTTACCTTCATCAATTAACTTTTTAGTTCCGCAAATGGTGGGTAAAAAATAATTAATGGGAGAGGTTGAACCTATAAAATATAAGGTATCTGCTGAAACCTTTTTTAAGCTCTTAACTGGCTTATTAATCAATACCATTCCCATAGTAGTAGGTGGCCCCAAGTCAGATTGCCCCATATCTACATCGACAATTCCAACTTTCCGTCCATGTTTAGCCCAAAAATTAGCAAATAATAGAGTACAGATACTCTTCCCGGTATCGGTTGCCCCTAATACCAATACTGCTCCCCTATCTTTTAAAATTTTATTAGCTATTTCAAGCCAGTCTCCAGGCATAAAATATTCTTCTGTTGATTTTTCCGTTTTCATCTTTTACCTCAATTTATTACGGCAGGTTCGATGAATCGAACCCCTACTTTAATTCAGAGACAGGCGAGACGCCTGTCCTACGGTTTTATATATATCATTGAGGACATATAGAAAATACTCTCCTTCTTCTTCCTCTCTTGCATCTTCTTAACCAGCTAACCAAGTAACTAACTAACGAGCTAACTAATTATATGCGCTACCCGCTATACGCTTTTCCTCTTCACGATATACGATATACGACATACGATATACTATTATATTCTACATTTGTTTCAAAATTCCTGCTATTTTAGAAAAATTATGATATAATTATTGTGTAAACAAGAATTTATCTTCTTCGTCATTACTTTCTCTTATAAATAAAGGGAAAGGAGAGATGAATATGAAAAAAAGGACAATTATCTTCTTTCTTATTTTAATATGTATTTTCTTTTACTCTCTGAAAGAAAATTACACTACTCCTAATTCATCTATCTACCTTCTCCAGCTAAATGGCATTATAAACCCTATCACCTCTCAATATGTAGTCGGAGGGATTGAAGATGCAGAGGCAGAAGAGGCAGAATGTCTAATCTTACAATTAGATACTCCTGGCGGATTGGATACTTCGATGAGAGATATTATTAAGAAGATGTTAAATTCTACTATCCCTATAATAGTTTATGTCTCCCCTTCTGGTGGCAGAGCAGCCTCAGCTGGGGTGTTCATCACCTTAGCCAGTAACATTGCCGCTATGGCTCCCGGTACTAATATTGGAGCTGCCCATCCCGTTGTCATGGGTGGAGAAGAGATTGATGAAGAATTAAAAACAAAGATGGTAAATGATGCCGCAGCATATATTAAGACTATTGCTGAGAAGAGGGGAAGAAATGTGGAATGGGCGGAAAAGGCAGTAAGAGAAAGTGTATCTATTACTGAACAGGAAGCCATCGAGATCGGGGTAATAGAATTTATCGCCAATGATGTAGATGAATTAATAGAAATTATTGATGGAGTGAGAGTGACCACCGCAAGTGAGACAAGAATACTTAAGACTAAAGGGGCAGAAATAATCCCGGTAAAGATGACTTTTAAAGATTTATTTCTCCATTCCTTAACCAATCCCAATATAGCTTACATCTTATTATTCTTGGGGATTTACGGAATCCTGGGTGAATTCAGCAATCCCGGTTCTTTTTTCCCTGGGATTGTAGGAGGAATAAGTCTTGTCTTAGCTTTTGTAGCTTTCCAGAGTATACCTATAAATTATGGAGGACTCCTGCTCATCATCTTTGGTGTTGTGCTCTTCGTTTTAGAAGTTTATACTCCTACCTTTGGAGTTCTCACTGCCGGTGGGGTTACCTCCCTTATTTTAGGTTCTTTTATGTTACCTAAGTCAGCTGCTCCTTTTTTCAGGATTTCCTTAGGATTAATTATAACCATGTCTATTGCCACAGCGGCTTTCTTTGTCTTTGCCTTAAGCAAAGGTATTAAGATTCAATGGAAAAAACCGGTTACCGGTAGAGAAGGTCTTTTGGGAAAAGTAGGAATTGCCAAAACAGACCTTACTCCGGAAGGTACCATTTTTATTCACGGAGAAAGGTGGCAAGCCTCCACCAAAGGAGAAACAATTAAAGAAGGAGAAGAAGTAGAAGTATTAGAAGTAAGGGGTCTTCTGCTTATAGTCAAAAAATATTTTCGAAAGGAGTAAGTTGAAATGGATATAATTGCTAATCTACAAATTTATCTGGGAATTTTAATAATAGTACTCATAATATTATCTCAGGCTGTAAAAATATTACGGGAGTATGAAAGAGGAGTAATCTTCAGATTAGGAAGATTGGTCGGTGCTAAAGGTCCGGGGTTGATTCTTTTAATCCCTATTGTAGATAGAATAGTAAGGGTAAGTCTCCGGATCATTACTATGGATGTCCCGGCTCAAGAAGTAATCACTAAAGATACTGTTCCGGTAAAAGTGAATGCGGTAATCTATTTTAGAGTAGTTAACCCGGAAAATGCGATTGTAAAAATACAAAACTTTGTCAATGCTACCTCTCAAATTGCCCAGACTACCTTGCGCAGCGTCTTGGGGCAGATGGAATTAGATGAAATATTATCAAAGAGAGAAAAAATAAATCAGACCCTGCAAAAAATTGTGGATGAACATACTGGTCCCTGGGGAATTAAGGTTACTGCGGTAGAAACTAAAGACATTGAATTGCCAGAAGGTATGAAAAGAGCTATGGCTAAACAGGCTGAAGCAGAAAGAGAAAGAAGGGCAAAGATAATTCATGCTGAAGGGGAATATCAAGCCTCAGAAAATTTAGTCAAAGCCGCCGATAGAATTGCCCAGCAGCCCATTGCTTTAACACTTAGATACTTACAGACCTTGACTGAAGTTGCAACTGAGAAAAATTCTACTACTCTATTTCCTATACCTATTGACTTGATTAAACCTTTTCTGGAAAATTATGGTTCCAAAGAAAGTAAAAAGAAATAAATAAAGGTCATTCCTGAGGAAACAGGAATGACCTTATATATATTGACACTCCACAAGGCAAGCCAAGTGGATTCTTGGGCCGAGTCTCTACTGAGTGCTCGTATTTCCACAAGCGTTACTTTCCGTCTGCCCGACGGTAGAGTCGTTTTGGCACTAAGACCAGAGTGACCAACTAATTATATTATACCAGCCATTCATCCCAAGGGCAAGCCCTCGAATTTTCTGACTAAAATTTTTATAACGATTTAATCTAAGCGGTAACTTTATATACTTTATCGCCATGGCGAACTCTATCTTTCGCTTTAATGCCCACCGCATCGCCGGTTTTGGCAGAATCTACAGCTTGGTGTTCTATTTGCATAGAATTTATTTTTTGTTCAAAATCAGTAGTATGCCCAACAAAATGAATGGTATCACCCAAACTTAATTCTCCATTGTTAATAACTAAAGCGGCAACTCCTATTTTTGCAAAGTAATCGGTTACTTTTCCAATCATCACTTCGGCCATTTTTTTACCCCCCTTTATTTTTATAATTTTTTAATAAGCTCGGGCAAAATACACTAAAGTAGAAGATTCCTTCCCACAATAAATACATTTTCCCGAAGCTTCTTCTTGCTCAAAAGGAATGCATCTTATGCTTGCTTTGGTTTCTTCTTTTATCTTATCTTCACAATCTTTACTTCCACACCAATAAGTCTTGATTAATCCTCTCTGCTTTTCGATAATTTTTTTGAATTCGTTATAATCGGAGGTCTCCCGAATATTTTCCTCTAAAAATTTCTTTGCCCTGGTAAAAAGATTTTCTTGAATATTATCCAGTAATTCTTTCACTGTCTCTGCTAATTTTTCTTCTTTTACAGCTATCTTTTCCCCGGTATCTCTTCTCACCAGCATCACCTGGCCTTGCGCCATATCTTTAGGTCCGATCTCCAGTCTTAAAGGAACTCCTCTCATCTCCCACTCGTTGAATTTCCAACCAGGGGTATATCCGTCTCGGATATCAATCTCTACCCGAAAATCTTTCTTCAAAATAGTGCGGATACTCTCGCCTTTCTCTAAAACCTCTTTCTTGTTTTTATCAAACATAATAGGCACTATGATTACCTGAACAGGGGCAACCTTGGGAGGCAATTTTAATCCCCGTTCATCACCATGCACCATTACCAGTGCTCCGACTAATCTGGTAGTCGTCCCCCAGGAAGTCTGCCAGACATATTTCTCTTGCTGGTCTTCATCTAAAAACTTAATATTAAAGGCTTTAGCAAAATTTTGTCCCAAATTATGCGAAGTTCCGGCTTGCAGCATTTTACCATCGCTCATAAGGGCTTCTAAAGTATAAGTATGCAATGCCCCGGCAAATTTTTCTTTTTCAGTCTTTCTACCCACAATTACCGGGATAGCCAGGTCTTTTTCAATATAATCCCGATAAACCTGATTTAATATTTTTAAGGTCTCCTCTTCTGCTTCTTGCTCGGACTTGTGGGCAGTATGGCCCTCCTGCCAGAGAAACTCGGTAGTCCTTAAAAAAAGACGGGTCACTTTCTCCCAACGTACAATATTTACCCATTGGTTTAAAAGGATGGGAAGGTCTCTCCAGGACCTTACCCATTTAGAATAAAGGCTACATATAATAGCTTCAGAGGTAGGACGGATAGCCATCCTCTCTTCTAACTTCTGGCTTCCGCCATAAGTAACCCAGGCAACTTCTGGGGCAAAACCCTCTACATGTTCTGCTTCTTTCTTCAATAAGCTCTCGGGAATAAACAAAGGGAAATAAGCATTCTTATGCCCGGTCTCTTTGATTCTTCTGTCCAAACCGGCTTGCATATTCTCCCACAGGCCATATCCGTAAGGCCTGATTACCATACAACCTTTTATGGTAGTATAATCGGCCAGTTCTGCTTTTCTTACTACATCCACATACCATTGTGGAAAGTTCTTCTCTTTTGAGGCAATTTCTTTAACAAATTCCATATCTTTTTCCACCGATGTTCCTCCCTTATTTAGTCCTTATCTTATTACGGTTTTACAATATATTTATTAAAGATTTTATCATAATTTAATGTACTTGTCTAAAATTTATTCGTATTATATTCGTATCGCGTATTGCGTATCGAGTATCGCGTGAATAGAAAAGGAAGTTGCAAAATGCAAGGTGCGGGATGCAAGTATTAGCTAACCGGGTAATAAATTTGTATCTCAAGAGGTAGGGGCGTATTGCAATACGCCCCTACAATAATTGAAAACTAATAACAGTCCTCTCTCGTTTATTTACTTCTTAACTTCCACTAATTCGCCTTCCGTCTTGGCTACTACTACTGCACAGGCAGCATCTCCAGTTACATTACAGGAGGTTCGGGCCATATCCAATATTCGGTCAATTCCAGCAATTAAGGCTACTCCTTCCAGAGGTAACCCTACAGATGTAAGCACCAAAGTTAACATAACCAGACCTGCCCCTGGAACACCGGCGGTCCCAATTGAAGCTAATAGAGCGGTCAATAATACTGTTAATTGTCCACCTAAACCAAGATGGATACCGTAAGCCTGGGCAACAAATAGAGCGCAAACGCCTTGATAGAGGGCAGTACCGTCCATATTAACAGTTGCTCCCAATGGCATTACAAAACTGGAAATAGTAGGTGAAACTCCCAAATTGTCCTGGGCTGCTCGCATAGAAACAGGAAGGGTCGCTGAACTACTACAAGTGGTAAAAGCCAGTAATGATGCCTCACTAAATCCTTTGAAAAATTTTATCGGACTCATCTTGCCAATAATTGAAACCATTCCTGAATACACTACTACTTCATGAATTATAACTCCCAGATAAACAGCGAAAATTAATTTAGCAAAAGGTATTAAAACAGCTAACCCATGGGTGCCAACTGTAACCGCAATAAGGGCAAATACGCCGTAAGGGGCAAATCCCATTACCGTTCCAGTCAATTTGTACATAGTTTCAGCAAATCCTTCAAAAAATTTCAGAACTGCAGCTCCTTTTTCGCCTGCCTTAGTCATAGCATAACCGAAGAAGAGGGCAAAGACTATTATCTGGAGCACTGTACCCTGTGCCATTGCTCCAACAGGATTGGTTGGTATCAGGTTTACCACAATATCAATTAAGGAAGGGGCTTTGGCTGCCTCTTTAGCAGCTCCCTCTAATACTAAATTCATACCAGCGCCGGGTTGAATTATATTTCCCAGCAATAAGCCGATAATTATTGCAAAAGCTGTGGTTATTAAATAATAAGCTATAGTCTTACCAGCTACTCTTCCTAATTTCTTGGGATCAGCAATGCTGGCTACTCCCACTACTAAGGTAGAGAAGATTAAAGGAACAATAAGCATTTTCAATAAAGAGAGAAAAATAGTACCAACTGGTTTAACCCATACTATACCGGGACCCCATATCGCCCCTAAAGTTGCTCCTAAAACAAAACCGATTAAAATCTTTTGAAAAAGTTTCATTTTTTATTTCCTCCATGAAAAAAATAATAAAATAACTAAATAAATTTCACCAATCTTGCATATTCTTTTCTTCTAGGTCATCACCTCGCTTTCTGAACAGCTATTCTGGCTAAAATTTGGGTCGGGTCTATTAGTGGGACTGAGACATCTCCTTCTTTTAAGATTAGAGGAATCTCGGTACAGCCAGCAATTATTGCTTCAGCTCCTTTATCGAGCAATTTTTGGGTGATTTTTAAAATATTGCCTTTGACCTCATCAGATAAATCTCCTGCCTTAACCGCATAGATTGCTTTCATGACTTCTTCTTTATCCTTCTCATTGGGATAGATAACTTCGATATTAAATTTTTTAAATTGTTGATGATAAATTTCCGTTTTATAAGTCCCAATTGAAGCTAATAAGCCCACTTTTTTTATTTGGGGAATTCTTTGTTGGGTCTCTGAAGCTGCCTCTTCTATCATATTTAATACGGGTATTTTGACATTTTTTTGAATTGAAGAAAGAAAATAATGAGCGGTATTGCAGGGAATAACTATAAAATCTGCTCCGGCTTTCTCTAAGTTCCGAGCGCTCTCTCGTAAAGCCGGAAGAGGGTCTTCTCCTTTTCCTAAGATAGCGGCAGTCCGATCTGGTATCTTGGGATTGTTATCAATAATTATCCTTAAATGATCCTGGTCTTTTTCTGCAGGAGTAAATTTAATTATCTTATAAAATAAGTCGATGGTGGCCTCAGGCCCCATTCCACCTAAAATTCCGATAATCTTTTCTGGCATTTCTGATTTTTACTTCCTTTTTACCAGATTATATGGGTTTGCTCTTATTTTAAAACCAATATATTATACTACAAAAATACAAAAAATACTTCTTTTTTCTAAAATAAATAGAATAAATAGGGGGTCAGGTCTTGCAATATAACAAAGATATGTTATATTGCAAGACCTGACCCCCTATTGTTACAGGGCGGATAAATCCGCCCCCTACAATAACCGAAAACTATGAACTATAAATTATCGATTAATAGACAGGCGAGACGCCTGTCCTATTTTGGGCACGATACATCGTAGCCCTATTTCTGAACTCTGATTTGTTTCACGCAATACGCGATACGCAATACGCGATACTACTTATTATTCACTAACGACTAATTCTATTCTCTCTCGCTTGCTTCTTGTAACAGCTTCAGAGTCTGTTCCAGTTTCTGCAGTTCTTCTCCATATTTGCTCCAGTTGCCTTCGCGGGCAAACTCTTGAGCACTTTCGTAATATCCCGCTGCTTCCTTAATTAAATCTTTAAGAGTTTTTTCTTCGCCTGTTACTACAACTTCTTTTTCTTTAAAAGTTCGGGCAAAGAGCTTTTCTAAAGCAGCTTCCAAATTATTTCCCATCACCACATCAGAGCCATTTGAGACAATTACTTTCTTTAACTCTGGTATCTCGCCCTTTTCTGCCCGCAAATACAAAGGTTCGACATAGATAATCGACTCTTCTATAGGAATTACCAACAGATTCCCTCGGATAACTGTGGAGCCCTTCTGTCCCCATAAGGTCAATTGTTGAGAGATCTCCGAATCCTGGTCAATCCTCGCCTCTATCTGCATCGGGCCAAAGATTAACTTTTCCTTGGGAAATTTATAAACTATCAACTTTCCATAATCCGGTTGGTCATTCTTTGCAGCCAGCCAGGCAATCATATTACTCTTGGTAGAAGGTGTAAAGGGAGTCATTAGAATAAACTCTTCCCTCTCGTGGCCCGGGAGTTTAGCTATAATATAATAGGGTTCCATCTTAATCTCATCTTCCCCATACAGTTCATTAGGAATACTCCAGTAATCTTCCTTATTATAAAATACATCAGGATCCATCATATGATAAGTAGAATAAAGCTCGGCCTGTACCTGGAAGAGGTCTTTAGGATAACGGATATGTTCCTTTAAATCTTCAGGCATCTGGTCGAAATTCTTGAACAATTGCGGGAATATATTTTTATAGACTTCGACTACGGGGTCCTTCTGATCTATAATATAAAAATCCATTGTCCCATTGTAGGCATCGATTACCACCTTGACCGTATTTCTAATATAATTAAAGTACCCCCCCCTAATAGGAGTAGAGTAAGGATAACTACTAGATATGGTATAAGCATCCTGTATCCAGAATAATTTCCCTTCTTTAGAAATTACCATATAAGGATCTTTGTCATAACCCAGGAAAGGAGCTACCTTATTGACCCTCTCCTGAATATTACGGTAGATCATAATTCTGCTCTCCCGAGTA
>Ga0180732_1002201_pt1 | contig 10691 bp, 8 predicted proteins | sample KR11_01MetaG_FD_148674 | JGI IMG/M metagenome (GOLD analysis project Ga0180732, IMG submission 148674) | Groundwater microbial communities from the Olkiluoto Island deep subsurface site, Finland - KR11_0.1 MetaG | ecosystem: Environmental > Aquatic > Deep subsurface > Groundwater | place...
TGCGGACATTAAAGGCGTGATGGTTTCTCCCATGGCAAAACCAGGGGTTGAAGTCATCATCGGCACAAAACTCGATGATCAATTCGGCCCGGTGATCATGTTCGGGCTGGGTGGAATCATGGTGGAAGTCCTCAAAGATGTGTCCTTTCGGGTTTTGCCCATTTCCCCGCGTTCCGCGCGCCATATGATGGAGGACATCCGCTCGGCGCCCCTGCTGGACGGGGTTCGGGGAAAGGCCCCCCATGACAAGGCTGCGGTGAGAAAATTGCTGCTCATCTGTTCCGAAATTGTGGAGGCCTATCCTGAGATCGCTGAGATGGACTTGAATCCCGTGATCGTCTATGAAAAGGGCATCCGTGTGGTGGATGCCCGGGTCATTTTAAAAAATCAGTCCGAATGACCCACTTCCCCCGCATGGCAGGATAACGGAAAGGGCCGATCTATCCCTATCCAATGAAGGCAGCGTTTGAATACGGCTTGGAATTAACAATAGCTGGTTCCGTCCCAGCAATGGGTACAGAGCTTTTCCTTGGGCAGACCGATGGCCGCAACCAGGTCTTCCAGCCTCTGGTATTTGAGGGTGGTGAGCCGGAGGCTTTTACGGATTTTTTCGATCATGGCCAGATTCTTTTCGGAGCCTGCCTCGGCATAAAGCTCCAGATCTTTGTCCTCAGTACCTTCCAACTCCTGGATGACCTTCCGTCCCGCCAGGTCCAGGGTGGATCGAGAAGTTGAAAAATTGAGGAATTCACATGGATGAATCAGGCAGGGACAAGCGGGCCGCATATGCACTTCCAGGGCTCCGGCGTCAAAAAGGACTTGGACATTGTCCTTGAGCTGGGTGCCGCGAACAATGGAGTCTTCACAGAAGAGAAGCCTTTTGCCCTCAATGAGCCTATGCACGGGAATGAGTTTCATCCTGGCCACCAGATCCCGCATCTCCTGGTTCTGGGGCATGAAGCTTCTGGGCCAGGTGGGGGTATACTTCACGAAGGGACGGCCATAGGGAATTTTTTTCCGGTTCGCATACCCGATGGCATGGCCGATGCCCGAATCGGGGATGCCGGCCACCACATCCACTTCCACATCATCACTTGCGGCCAGGGCCGAGCCGCATCGATAGCGGACATCTTCCACATTGATTCCTTCATATTCCGATGCCGGGTATCCATAATAGACCCATAAAAAAGAACAGATCTGCATACGGTCTCCGGGGGCAATGCGCTGCTCCCAGCCTTCCGGGGTTAACAACACCACTTCTCCGGGCCCTAAAAAGTGGTCCTCTTCATAGCCCAGATTTGGGAAAGCGCAGGTTTCAAAGCTAACCGCCGTAGCATCGGGCCGTCGTCCTATAACCAGGGGGGTTCTTCCAAGGCGATCCCTGGCAGCATAAATCCCGTTTTCCGTGAGCAGAAGAAGGGAGCAGGATCCCTTCAGGGTTTCCTGGGCATAGCGAATTCCCGCCTCAAAACTGTCTTCCTGGCAGATCAGCATGGCCACCACTTCCGTGGGGTTGATCTCCCCATCGGTGGTGTCGGAAAAGTAACTTTTTCTTAAAAAGGCTTTTTCAACCAGGTCCTCCATGTTTTTGATCCGACCCACGGTGACAATGCCGAAACTTCCCAGGTGGGAGCCGATGATCAGGGGCTGGGGATCCGTGTCGCTGATCACGCCGATTCCCATGTTCCCATGGAATTGGTCCAGTTCGGATTCAAATTTGGACCTGAAATAACTGTTTTCGATATTATGGATGGCGCGATGAATGCCGTTTGCATTTCGCACCGCCATACCACCCCTTTTGGTTCCCAGATGGGAGTGATAATCCGTTCCATAGTATAGATCGGATACGCAATCTTTTTTGGATACCACGCCGAACATTCCACCCATTATTTTTTCCTTTTTTTTATAAGGCTTTAAACGAAGTCTATGTTTAAGTGGGTCCTCTGAATTATTCAAGGGTTTTCTGCATCCAGACCACATTAAAAATCCGGCCTTTTTTTTTGCCCACCCCTTTTAATTTGAAGATATCCATGACAGGGTTTTGATCTTCTTGGGTCAAGGGGGTTATTGGATGAACCATGGCGGTATTTCCTTTTGTCCTTTGAGTTGTAATCGGTCTGATTTTTTTGCTGTGCGCATCATCATGAAGGAATTTTTCCGGATTTTCAATCTGAAAATGTTATCTGCCGCCCTGCCCTTTTTCCGATTTTTGTGGTTGACTTACGGGAATAAAAACAATAACAAACAGCACTTAACGCCCCTCTGTTCAAGACTAAAATCACTAACAAGGGATGGGCCACATGACGCGGACAATGGTTTTAAGAATGAACCCTCAAAGGAATCGCCATGGAACTTTATTTCCTGTCGTTGATACTAATTTTCTCAGGAGGTTTTTTAGCCCTGATTTTGAACCGGCATTTTACCGCCATGAAGCTTGCTGCGGTGATCCCCATCAGTGCCGGGTGCCTTCTGGGTCTGGCGGATGCCGTTGTCAAGCTGGTCCATGGCGGGTCGGATAAAACCTCTTTTGCCTATCTCAATGCTTTTTCCCTTGATTTTCAGATGGACGCGTTGTCGGCCTTTTTTTTGATCACCATATTTTTCATCTGCCTGCTGGCATCGATTTACAGCTTCCATTATATAAACAAGCCTGAAAAGACCCTGAAATCTTCGGTGAGCTATCTTTTCTTTGCCATGCTCATTGTGGCCATGGCCCTGGTGGTGACGGCCAACAACATGATCGCTTTTCTTCTCTCCTGGGAAATCATGTCCATTTCCTCCTTTTTCCTGGTGATCTACAGCTATACGTCTTCGGAAAACCGATATGCCGGACGTCTTTATTTTATTTTCTCCCAGGTGGGGGCCATGTTCATTTTTGCCGCTTTCGGCCTGGTGTATCAGGTGACGGGTAATTTTGGATTCACTGATGCGGCAACCCTTTCCCAAGGGGTAAAACTGCTGGTGTTCATTTTTACTTTTATCGGATTTGGTTCCAAGGCCGGGGTGTTTCCCCTGCATGTCTGGCTTCCCCACGCCCACCCTGCGGCCCCAAGCCACATCTCGGCGGTGATGTCCGGGGTCATGATCAAAACCGGCATTTACGGAATTTTAAGAATGTATGCTGTTTTGGACCTGCACACGCCCATTTTGGGGAACATTGTTCTGGCCGCGGGCATGGTGTCAGGCATCCTGGGAGTGGTTTACGCACTGGGGCAACATGATCTGAAAAGGCTTCTGGCATACCACAGCGTTGAAAACATCGGCATCATCCTCATTGGCCTGGGCATCGGCATGATGGGGGTTTCTTCGGGTAAACCCGTGATGGCGGTGATGGGGTTCGCCGGTGGGCTGCTTCATGTGATGAATCATGCCATTTTTAAATCCCTTCTGTTTATGGGTGCGGGAATGGTCCTTCAAAAAACCGGCACCGGGACCCTGGACGTTCTTGGTGGGCTACTTAAAAAAATGAAAATCACCGGGGCCACGTTTCTGATCGGGTCCATGGCCATTTCGGGGCTTCCGCCCTTTAACGGATTCGTAAGTGAGTTTTTTATCTACCTGGGGGCGTTCAAAGGAGTCTTGCTCACCGGAAAGCCCCTTGTATTGAGCTTTTTGGGCATTGTGAGCCTGGCGGTCATCGGCGGCCTGGCCCTGGCCTGTTTCACCAAAGTGTTGGGGGTGGTGTTCCAGGGAGAGCCCAGAAGTGAAGCGGCCAAAGACGTTAATGAGGATGGCTGGTCCATGCTGGTCCCCATGGTGATCCTTGCCGCGTGTTGTGTGATCATCGGGGTTTACCCAAAATGGTTCATTCTGGCAGCGGTCAAAGCCATCTATTCCCTTAACCCGGGGTACGGTCACATCCCCCTGGATGGTTTTATTGAGATCACCGGCAATATCTCCCGGGCCGCGTCCCTTTTCTTTGGGGTGATTCTTTTGGTTTTTGCCATTCGTTTCCTGGCGTACAAAAACAAACCCATCACCCGGAGAGGGACATGGGGATGCGGTTTTACCCAGCCCACGGCAAGAATGCAGTATACCGGATCATCCTATGCCGCGTCCATTCTAGAATTTTTCAGGCCGGTGGCTCCTCTGGAAGAACATCATACGGAAATTTCCGGCGTGTTTCCCAAACAGACCCATTATGCCGGCCATGTTCATGACATTGCCGAACGATATATGAAAAGGGTGACCGTTTATCCGGTGATGACCCTGTTTGACAAGCTTCGCTTTATTCAGCACGGGGATATCCACCTGTACATCGGGTATATCCTGCTGGCAATCGTCGTGCTTTTGTTCTTTATATAGGGATTGTTTAACACCGAAATGGCCAATTTGCCCAATTTCTGCGTTGGACAAAAATTTTAATCCTCAAAATACTATAAGTATTCCTGCGGTTAAAATTTTTGTCCGCCTTGAACTTGAACAAATTTTCTCATTTCTGGATGGGCAATAGGTAGTTTCCATTCAATAAAAAGGGAACCTGATGATTTCTATTCTTCTTTACATTCTTGCGATTCTTGTTTCACCGTTTTTTGCTGCGGTGATTCTCAAGGTGAAGGCCTTTTTCGGAGGGAAAAAGGGTCCGCCCCTGCTCATCCATTACTACACCCTGATCAAGCTCTTTAAAAAAGGATCGGTCTACAGCACCAGCACGACCTATATCTTTAAACTAGGGCCCGTGGTTTCTCTGGGCACGGCGGCAACCGCGTTGATGTTTCTTCCCATCGCCGGTTTTTCACCGCTTATTTCATTCAAGGGCGATATCATTTTTGTTTTTTACCTTCTGGCCCTGGGCCGGTTTTTCACCATTGCCGCAGCCATGGACACAGCCTCCCCGTTTGAAGGCATGGGGGCGGCTCGGGAAGCCTATTTCCCCATCATCTGTGAGGCTACCTCCTTCATGATCGTGATCCTGTTCTCCCGGCTTTCCGGAGAATTGAACCTGGCCGCCTATTTTTCCGAGAACCAGCCCATGGTTCTGTGGCAGAATGCCGGGGCTGCTCTTGTTTTTGTGGTGGTGGCGTTTTTCATTGTACTTCTCACGGAAAACGCCAGGGTTCCCGTGGACGACCCAGCCACCCATCTGGAGTTGACCATGATCCATGAGGTCATGGTTCTGGACCATAGCGGCCCGGATTTCGGATTGATTGAACTCGGGTCTTTTATAAAATTGTTTTTTTATTCAACCATCGTGGCGAGACTGGTTTTCCCCTTTGATTTGGGGAGCGGAGTGGCCAACGGCGGGGCTTTTGCCCTTACCCTGTTGTTCCTTTATACGGTGGCAGGGGTGGTTGAGTCGATCATGGCGCGCTACAGAATGGACAAGGTGCCCAAATTTATCCTCACCTCCTTTGCCCTGGCCTTTGTGGCAACCCTGATCACCCTGGAGGTCATAAGATGACGCAACTTGTTGACATCATATTGTCCCTATCCCTTTTGTCCATCATCTTTTCATTCGGTTCCAGCCGGTTGCAGGGATTGATCAAGGCCCTGGCCTTTCAGGGCATCGTGGTCTCCATCGTTCCCTTTTTCATGGGGCACGAACTTTCCGGGGGCGACATCATTTTTTCCCTGACCACCCTTCTGATTCGGGGCATCGGCATTCCCCTGTATCTTTACTCGGCCATTGAAAAAATAGCCGTCCATCGGGAACTTGAACCCATCATCGGCTACCACGGGTCCATTCTCATCGGGCTTCTCATGGTTGTGGCCGCCATGTTCGTGAGCCGAAAGATCAACGTGCCGTCAGCCAGCGACAGCTTACTTCTGCTACCCACGGCCATGGTTTTGCTTTCCGGGGGCATGTTTTTGATGATGGCCCGGCGAAAAGCCATCACCATGGTTTTGGGGTACATGACCATGGAAAACGGCATCTATCTGGTGGGAACCACATTTTCCGTGCGGGCACATCATATCGTGGAATTCGGCGTGCTTCTGGATGTTCTTGCCGGAGTCATGATCATGGCCGTGATTCTTCAAAATATGAAACAGGGGGCGGAAGATCCGGACATGGCCCTTAACAAAATTTCCAAGGAGTAGGTCATTCATGGTGGAAATCCTTTTTCTGGTTCCTTTTCTTACGGGCGTGCTCTCGTTTTTTCTGCCGAGCAAACCCGGCCGGAGCATGCTGGTGCTGACCGGCGCGATTCACTTCGTACTGACCCTTGTGCTCTGGATCATTCGGCCCGGGGCCCTGATGCCCGCCTATTTCATGGTGACACCGGAAGGCCTTTTGTCCCTGTCGGTGATTTCCCTCCTCTTTCTGTTGATCTCCATCTACACGACGGCGTATATCGAGAGCGCCCACATCCGCAATGAAAAGGTTTTCATCGGATCCATGCTGCTTTTTTTGTCCACCATGACCATGGTCACCCTTTCAGACCATATCATGGTCATGTGGATTGCCATAGAATCCACCACCCTGGCCAGTGCACCCTTGATCTACACGTCCGGGTCCCCGAAATCCCTGGAAACCACCTGGAAATACGTTTTCATCTGCTCCGTGGGGATTGCTATGGCGCTTTTGGGCTCGGTCCTGATTTCCCTGGCCGTGGATGCGGGTGGTGAAAATGTCCCCATGTCTTTTTCAGCGCTTTCCGCGCAAGCCCCTCGCCTTGATAGCATGTGGCTCAAAGCCGGTTTTATTTTTATCCTCGTGGGATACGGGACCAAAATGGGGCTTGCACCCATGCACACCTGGCTTCCCGATGCCCATAGCGAGGCCCCGAGCCCCGTGTCGGCCCTGCTCTCCGGCGTGCTGCTCAATTGCGCCTATCTGGGTATTTTTAAAACCCACAAAATCATGGTCAGCGCCGGGTTGGCTGATTTCTCGGGAACCCTTCTCATGGCCTTCGGGATCGTCTCCATTCTGGCCGCCGCCACCTTTATTCTCAAACAGGGGGAGTACAAGCGCCTTTTGGCCTATTCCAGCATCGAAAATATGGGGATTATCGCTTTCGGAACCGGGCTGGGGGGCATCGGGGTTTACGGCGCCATACTCTGTCTGATTCATCACAGCCTGATCAAATCCTCTTTGTTTTTAACCTCGGGCAATATTCTACTGGGGTACGGCAATCGTTTGATCGTGCAAACGGGAAACCTGGCCGGTCAAATGCCAAAAACTTTTGTGGCCTTTTTCGCCGGATTTGTGGGAATATCCGGTTTTCCGCCCTTCGGCATATTCATGGGAGAATTGCTGATCATCGTGGGGGCTTTCCGCACGGGGCATACGATTTGGGCCGGTATCTTCATTGCAAGCCTTTGCATCATCGTCGCCGGGTTTGTTAATCAGGTCATGCGGATATCCTTTGATGATGCCCCGAAAACCGTTAATTTTAAGGAAAAAGCACGGTTGATCTGGCCCCAGTTTACCTTGCTTGCGACCTCGGTGGTTTTAAGCTTCTGGATACCCGATGTGGTGTACCTGGAAATCGTCAATGCAGTGGTGTCCGTGGGTGGGGGATTTTAATGAAAACGAATTTTTTAACACTGGATAACGGCCGGGCCGTCCCAAGGGACAAGATTCCCCATTTGTCCTTTGAGAATTTTCGGGAAGAAGCATTGGCCATCGTGGGGGACGGCGGCAATGTGGTGCAATTTTTCGCTTACCAGGACACGGATCACACGCTTAAAATGCTGGCTGTTCTAAGATCGAAGGACCATACCCTGCTTGCAGCGGGTTGTGATGCTCCGCCTTCCTGGCCCGCCCTTTCCGCGATCTGCAGGCCTTTTCATTTGTTTGAACGGGAAATGGCCGAACAGTTCGGCCTTCGGCCCGAAGGGCACCCCTGGTTGAAAATGGTCCGATACCATGCCAACTGGATGGGGAAGGAAGACATTTTCGGAAACGATTATAGGGAAGATATTCCGGGAAACTATGACTATTACTCCGTGACCGGAGATGAGATTCATGAGGTTGCGGTGGGACCGGTTCATGCGGGGGTCATCGAGCCCGGCCATTTCAGGTTCAACTGCATCGGCGAAAAGGTGTTGCACCTGGAGATTCAATTGGGCTATCAGCATCGGGGGGTGGAGCTATTGCTTCTCAAGGCCGGGGCTTCCCGTCTGCCCATTATTGCTGAAGGCATTGCAGGCGATACCGCCATCGGTCACAGCCTTTGCATGGCCCAGGCCGTGGAGGGACTTGCGGGTATTGAAGTGGATCAGGGGGCCAGAATCAGTCGAACCATTGCCCTGGAACTGGAGCGCATTGCAAATCATGTGGGAGATTTGGGCGCCTTGAGCGGAGATGTGGCCTTTCTGCCCGTGGCCAACTACTGCGGAAGAATGCGGGGAGATTTTCTCAATATGTCCCTGTGGATGTGCGGAAACCGTTTCGGCAAAGGCCTGGTTCGTCCGGGGGGGGTACGCTTTGCCTTGACCGATGAAGACAGAAGCGTGCTTCTGGGGCGCATCAACGAGTTGAAACCCCAGGTGGAACATGTCATCGATCTTCTATTCTCAACCTCCAGTGTTCGCGCCAGGTTTGAAGACTGCGGGGTGGTGCCCACCGAGATTGCCAAAAAACTGGGACTTGTGGGGCCTTCGGGCCGGGCCAGCAGTTTGCCGTATGATGCTCGACGCTGCTTTCCCACGGAATATTACTCTCAATTGTCGATTCCCGAAAGCGCCCTGGCCGGTTGCGATGTTTATGCCCGGGCCAGAGTCCGCGCCGATGAAGTGCTTCAATCCATAGGAATCATTCAATCTTTGCTTTCCCATTCGGTGAATACTCACCCGGTGGAAACAATTGATTTTGCCCTGGCTCCGTCTTCTTTTACGGTGGCGATCAATGAAGCCTGGCGGGGGGAAGTCTCCCATGCCCTTCTCACCGACGGAAACGGCAAACTGATTCGGTATAAAATCAAAGATCCGTCCTTTCACAACTGGAACGGTCTGGCCATGGCCTTAAGGAATACGGGAATTTCGGATTTCCCCTTGAACAACAAGAGCTTTAACCTGTCTTACTGCGGGTTTGATCTTTGATGGGCAACCATCATGAAAAATGAAAAAGTGAAATCACCATGCTAAGAACCCTGAAAAACAGATTTGAACAAGGCTATCGGACGTCCGCCTATCCCAAAACCCCCATTGAATTGCCCCAACGATACCGGGGTCTCCCGAAAGTCCATCAAAAAGTCTCTCAGGAAGTGGCGGACCAATGTGAAGCAGCCTGCCCCCAAAAGGCCATTGATGGAAAAAACAAACGAATCGACCTGGGCCGATGCGTGTTCTGCGGAACTTGCGAGCGGATTTCAAACGGGGGTTTCGCTTCCTTTTCCCGGTCTTTTGAGCTGGGAACGGCACAAAGGGACCATCTTTTCACCAACGGCACCCTTCCGTCTTTGGCTGAAAATGCCAAGGACCATTTTAAAAAACTCTTTGGCCGGTCCCTTCAGTTGCGGCAGGTGTCCGCCGCCGGATGCAATGCCTGTGAAGCGGATCTGAACGTATTGGCAACGCCTTTTTTTGACCTGGCCCGGTTCGGCATCAATTTTGTGGCTTCCCCCCGCCACGCCGACGGCATTGTGGTCACAGGACCCATTTCAAGAAACATGAAAAAAGCTCTGCTGGAAACCTTTGATGCGGTGCCTTCCCCCAAGGTGGTCATTGCCGTGGGGGCCTGCTCCATTTCAGGCGGTCCGTTTCACGGCAGCCCCGAAGTCTCCGAAGGGTTGGGGGATCTTCTTCCCGTGGATCTCTTCATTCCCGGCTGCCCGCCCCATCCCCTGACCAATCTCCATGCCCTGCTGACGTTTTTCAAATAGCCCAATCAAGGTTTGATGACCAGGGTGGGGTACAACCCCTGCAACCGGCCCTGGGGGTAGGGTTGAAGGGTGTTGAAGGAAATGTTCTGGTTGTTCTGGGCATGGCCCTTGTTGGCCCCGGAAGCATTGTAAAAGGCTCCGTTGGCTTCCAGAATATGGTGAATCCTGTCCCGGAACGCGTTAACGAACGCCGCGCCGCTTCCTTCAAAAAACATCCGGCCCTTGGAGAAATGGGCGTTGATGTTTTTAAAATCCACGATGGCCATGCTGTTGGCTTCCAGCTCTTTGGGGTTGGTGATCATCCCCCAGGCAATATAACCCGCCGGAACAACGATTTTTTCCCTGGCATCGATAATGGTGTGGGGCATGATGATGGACTCTTTTTCAATGGAAAGGCGGCAGTCCGGACGACCCCGCAGGAAACTGTTGAAGCCCACGAATACGTTTTTGCCCAGGTCTGCTTCGATGATCTTGGCCCCATGGGCTGTAACATTGTTACCTTCGAGCTTGCTGTTGATGATATAACAGTTTTCCTGGGCGTTGGCCCCCTGTCCCAGCCAGGCGTTTTGCAGAAAAGCCCTTTGGGACACCAGAACGTTTTCGCCGATATGGGTTTCGGGTTTGGTTACGGCATACCGGTCCAAAGAAGCGCTTTTGGGAACCGGGATGGAAGACGGAACATTCACCTTGTCAAACACCATCTGGAAGGCCTCCTTGCGGTCTTCCACAAAATCCACGATCTGGCCCTGGGGTGGTTTCCCCCCTGAAAAATAAACAAAATCATTCAGCTGGGCCATGGGATACCGGTAGAGAAAGTTAAACGTGTCATCTTTCTTCACCCACACGGTTCCCGGCGCCACATTCAAATGGCTGATCTCCCCGGCCTGGACGTATGAAAAGGTTCCCACCACGGAATCGGTGACC
>Ga0180732_1002202_pt1 | contig 10687 bp, 11 predicted proteins | sample KR11_01MetaG_FD_148674 | JGI IMG/M metagenome (GOLD analysis project Ga0180732, IMG submission 148674) | Groundwater microbial communities from the Olkiluoto Island deep subsurface site, Finland - KR11_0.1 MetaG | ecosystem: Environmental > Aquatic > Deep subsurface > Groundwater | place...
CCTCTTCATCCGTTCCTCCTTGTTGAAAATAGTGAGGAACTTTAAGCAACATATTAATTATAATACCAATACTTATTATGCTGCCTGTAAAGGTTAATTGTTTGAGGTGGGTCAGTTTTATTGTCCGCTACTGGGTCATTATAAATGACCGCTAACAGAAATCAGAGAAAGGCTTTTGCACGTTTATCAAATACGCTGAAGACAAACCAGATGAAAAGCCTGACAAACAAATTGAAGCGTTTTTAATGACTTCTATACTCAGCGATAAAGAAAATGCCTTTTCTATGTTTATGGCTCCAGAGAACAAAACTGGAAAGCAATATGCCATTAGTTGGGACTCGATGAAGAAATATTACTTTCGCTACTTTCTCACGAAACCGCCCTTGCAAGTTGAAATAGATTCCAGAGATGATTATCGTAACCAAGAAATTCGAAATAATGTTCGACTACTGAACATTCTATCGAAGGAAATATTAATAGATAAATGGAATCCATCGGAAGGCAATGAAGACCACAAAAAAGTTGAGAGGATATTCAGACCTGGTGCGATTATGGTTTGGTTCCCGATGCTTAGAGATGTCGTTTATAACAAGATAGATTTGGTGAATCCTGAAGAGGCAAAACAGATATTTTTTAGAAATGTTCCTGAAGATAAGTGGGCACTGATTGAGAAATTTGTGAAACGAATGTTCAATCATCAATTGTGGGTTGAGAAAGATGCTAATATTGATGTTGTTTTTGGCAACAAAAAATTAGAATATACCAAACAACTCTTTGCTCAAAAAGGATTTACTACGCAATGGATTCTTGGAATAAATACAATATGAACAAAAGATTGGATAACCAAAGGCTCAATCGGACCCGGCAATTATTGGGCGTTTCAAAGTCTGTGCTGCTATGCGCTGCTCATCAGTGTTTGTGCCGGGCCGCTTAGCCTCCCGTTGAGCATGTAGAAAAAGGTATTTATCAAAAATTGACAAAAAACCGGCTTTCATATTTGACTTGTAAGCAACGATTTCGTCTCGAGGCACCATTTGGGATGCCCTAATTTTCGCAATTTTGAACATGTGAGGACTTTTTCTACAGACTCGTTAGGAGAGCAATCACAGTGGAACAAACACCTACAAATGAATACACGGAAAATTGCCTCCGAGAATGCTTGAAACAGGAAGGTTTCAACTTAAGCCGTCGGCGTGGAATGGGAGAAACTGGCGTCGATATCGTGGCAAAGAAAGATGGGAAAGAATACTACATAGAGGTTATCGGTTTCAAGAAAAGTCCACCCCAAAGAACGAAAGATTTCTGCGTTGTGTTTTTTGGTGCAATCTCTCGTTTCAAAGACGGAGCAAAAAACATAGTTATTGCTATTCCAGAAAGATTCGGGAACGGGTTACATCAACGGGCCAATCATTACGGTGAGGGGTGGGAGAGAATAGGAAACACCTTTCCAGAACTTGAGATCTGGCTCGTTTGTTGTGAAGAGCCTTATTCTTACAAGAAGACGAAATGGAATGCATGGCTCTCCTAACAAGGCGGTTTCACCCGATCGTAGGGGCAGAGCCACTTTGTTAGTTTCTTGGTTATAGAATATTTTCAGAGTTTTTACATGTTTTGTGGAAACCCGTTGGAGCTGACAAAATTTCTTGCATAACCAACCACTTCGTACCCGTTATACAAGCAATTTTGCAGCTCAACTCGGCATTATGCGGCATTTATTTCAAGTGGCTTTAAGAGAATCTCGAACGTGTGGGCAATAGATGAGTAAAAAGAAACACGATCAATATCAATACTTGATCGATTCACTCGATCTAATAGATCGCAATTGTAAAAGGTTTCATGATGGGGATTATGCATCGTATAGAGTTGTAGCCAATCAACTAAGGATTCTACTTTGTGATTCGAATAGAGGAAAAGACAATTCACTAGCACCGAGGGTTGTTGATGACCTCCGCCTACATCCGCTCCGCACAAATTTGACAGATGAGTATATTAGTAAGAAAGCTGAGGCGATAAAGAAAGACCATCCAGATGTAGGTCCCGTATTATCTTGGGAACCATATACCATCACTGGTATTCCTATTCAAAAGAAGATTCAAAATTTATTTGATTTAGGTTCTAATCTAATTCCTCTAAACGAATGGCTCAATCAGTACGTTGTAATTCTTGGTGGAAAGCGCTTTAGTTTGAGAGAAATCATAAGGTCAGTCTCTGATAGAGGTGGTGGTTCTCATGTGGATATGAGCCCCGGCGAGTATCTCAGTGAATCATATAAATCCCATCATAAAGGTGATGGAAGAAGAGCTACTTCTCATCATGAGCCAATGGTTGTTGCTATTGGTGAGTACATAGTATCTGAGTTTAAGAACAAATTAAATGAGGGAATAAAAGATTAGTGAAGGGATATTTCCTCACGAATGGGGTCACCCATTATTTCCCAATCTCAACGTTGGAGGCAAAAATGGAAAAAAATAAAATTAGTATCATCCTGATTGGCTTGTTTCTGATAATAGGGTGTGCGGGAATGCAACAAATCGATGAGGCAACCGACAGCGCATTTGTATTTGAAAGAATCGAAAACGTGGAAATGGACAAAAAAGACATCATCTCCAACTCGGTAGCTTTTATTGCAGAAAAGTTTGTGTCGGCAAAAAGCGTAGTTCAGTTAAAAGATCCAGAGTTAGGAAAAATTGTCGGGGATGTAGTTCTTATGAATTCGAAGGCGGGTTTTCTTGATGCCTTTCATGGGATCAAGACAAGGATTGTATTAGATGCAAAGGACGGAAAATACCGATTACAGATGTCTAACGTAGTGGCAACCGATAGAAACGGAATCGAATCGCCATGGGGAAAAATAGAGGGTGCAAATAGGTACCGAATAGAACCAATGGCGCAGACGGTGCTATGCGAATTTTCCAATGAACTTCTCAACTATCTAAAGAAGGTTAAAGCAAACGCGAATTGGTAAAAGAAAACGGTTCTAACCATGCAAATGCAGCCGACTCATAAACTCGCGGCTGATTTGCGACGTTCAAGCCGTAGAAAAAGGTAAAAAGACTTCAATTTTGTTATTATACCTGCAATAGATATAAACCGCATCGCTTAACTCCAGGAAAAAGGACTGCAACGGTGGCAAAGAACAAACATTATGATTGAGAACCAAACAAAAGAACATGTCAGAAAACCCGACTGGCTGAAGCGGAATCTGCCTTCAGGGCCTGATTATGAAAAAGTCAGAAACCTGCTGAGCAAAAGCAGGCTTCACACGGTATGCCAGGAAGCCAAGTGCCCGAATATGTGGGAGTGCTTTTCACGACATACTTCCACATTTCTTATTATGGGCCCAAACTGTACACGTAACTGCCGTTTTTGCGCAGTAGAGCAGGGCCCTTTGGGGCTTCCTGATCCGGAAGAACCTGTAAGGGTTGCAGAAGCCGCACAAAAACTGAAACTGAAATATGTTGTCATAACCTCTGTTACCCGTGACGATCTCCCTGACGGTGGCGCCGGTCATTTCGCTGATACCGTCAGGCAAGTAAAAAATAAAATTTCGGACGTGCTTGTGGAAATTTTGATACCTGATTTTCTGGGAGATGAAAAAGCACTTAATATAGTTATGGAATCAGGTCCCGATGTTTTGAACCACAATATTGAAACAGTAAGCCGCCTTTATCCTTCAGTTCGTCCTGAAGCTGATTACCTCCGTTCGCTTGAAGTACTGAGACATGCCAAAAAAATGAACACTTCTGTTTTCACAAAGTCCGGCATAATGCTTGGTCTTGGGGAGCTTCCCGGAGAAGTCGAGGAAACGCTGAGAGATCTTGTTGGGGCGGGATGTAACATGCTGACAATTGGACAGTATCTTCAGCCTTCAAAAAAACACATAGAGGTTGATCGTTTTGTGTCTCCTGCGGAATTTGATGACTGGAGAAATACTGCTCTTGAGACAGGCTTTTCCGAAGTTGCCAGCGGTCCTTTTGTCAGGAGTTCTTTTCATGCAAAGGAACTATATCATGGGGTGGGAAAAACTTATTATTGAAACAGTTCTGAATGCGATCCGGTTCTTTCTAAAAATAGTTTATCATTATCCGTTCTATAAATGAGAATCCAGTCTGGTTCGATATGGCAATCACGATGGCCTTTCCAGTTCCCAAATAATTGATGATCTTTGTATTTTGAGTCTAATCTCTTACATGCAGCTAATTTTTCGATAACGACTCTAAGTTTATCAAGATCCTTATTTTGTTTTTTGATTCTTTTGTAGTCTCTCTTAAATTGAGTCGTATAATGTATATTCAACTATCCAGCTCCTGAAACAGCTTGTCCACATTGGCAACTTTATGAAGCTCTTTTCCCTCTTTTGACTTTTTAAGAGTTTCGCGGGTAAGCTTGTTTGGAATTTTTATTTCAAAAGGGATCCCTTTATGAAGAGCTACTTGTGTCAAGTAGATTGAAATGGCTTCAGACATGGATATATTGAGTGTGCTCAATATTTTCTGAGCATTTTTTTTGATAAGAGGATCGATTCTGGTTTGAATGGTTGCTGATTTTGCCATTGTTTTCTCCATAAGTTATGATATTATGTAATGACATTTGCCATACGTTAAATATACATCAACAATTTTAAAAATCAAATAATATTTAAAAAATATTTGATATTCAAAAAAAATCAAGCATATACGATATGCCAGATGCGTAGTCATGGATGGATCATATGAGTAAAGCGCAACATCCCGTTAATGACACCAATATGCCGCATCAATATACTAAGCCGACAACTAATTTACAAATGAACATCCCCATAGTTCCACGACGGTCATGCAGAACATAGCAGAACACAATAGATTTATTGATTTTTTTACTTTACAAGGTTATAGATGACATCGGAAAGACGCAAGTAAGGAACTCTTCAAAAAGGTAAAAAAGATATGCACATAAAGGACTGGCCTGAAGGAGATCGCCCCAGGGAAATGTTTTTGGAGAAAGGCCCGGAGGCTCTGAGCGATGCCATGTAGCCGGCTATCCTTATGGTCGAAGATACGCCTCCCTTTGTTTTTCCTAAATTATAGAACAAATTGACATAAATCCGCTATCTATGCTTTAATATTATAAATTACAATCTGTATGATCCTGTTCATAGTGTTAATTCTTCATTTTTTTGTGAAAGGCTTTCAATGGGCTATTCCGCATTTCTGAAACCACGGCAAGAGGCGATTGGGGGATTTTTTTAATGGCAAATAATGGAAAGATCAAAGAACTTGCCAATTTTATCTGGAGTATTGCGGATCTGTTGAGAGGTGATTACAAACAATCCGATTATGGAAAGATCATACTCCCTTTTACAGTTTTGCGAAGGCTTGACTGTGTTCTGGAGCCTACCAAGCAAAAGGTCCTCGATTATCTGCCGAAATTAAAATCCATGAAGTTTAAAAATATCGAGCCGGTGATTAACAAAGTTGCCGGTTTTAATTTTCATAATAAAAGCAAATTAGATTTTGAAAAGCTGAAAGCTGACCCCGACAATATAGCTGCAAATTTAAGAAACTATATCAACGGGTTTTCCAGCGGTGGCAGGGAAATAATTGAATATTTCAGTTTTAATGATCAAATCGCCCGCCTTGATGAGGCTAATCTGCTGTTTCTGGTTGTTTGCCGTTTTGCTGAAGTAGATCTGCATCCTGATACTGTCTCAAGTATTGAAATGGGGTACGTCTTTGAGGAACTTATCAGGAAATTCTCTGAATTGTCCAATGAAACTGCGGGAGAGCATTTCACACCCAGGGAAGTGATCAGGTTAATGGTCAACATCCTGTTTTTGAATGACAAGGAAATCCTGACCAAAAAAGGGATTGTAAAAACAATGTACGATCCTGCTGGTGGAACAGGAGGGATGCTGTCTGTGGCGGAAAACTATTTGCGTGAGCTTAACCCCCGTGCCAGGCTGGAGGTTTTCGGACAGGAGGTAAATCCTGAATCATATGCCATCTGCAAATCCGATATGCTTATCAAGGGGGAGAATACGGCCAACATCAAATTCGGTAATTCCTTTACCATGGACGGTCTGGAATCGGAAAAATTTGATTATATGCTTTCCAACCCTCCTTTTGGAGTTGAGTGGAAAAAAGTTCAGACCCATATCAAAAAAGAGCATGACACAAAAGGCTTTGGAGGGCGATTCGGTGCCGGACTTCCCCGTATCAGCGATGGTTCTTTTTTGTTTTTGCAGCATATGATTTCCAAAATGAAACCATCAAACAACGGCACCCGGCTCGGCATCGTCTTTAATGGTTCGCCTCTTTTTTCCGGTGGCGCCGGAAGTGGTGAGAGTGAAATCCGAAAATGGATTATTGAAAATGATATGCTGGAAGCCATCATCGCCATGCCGGATCAGCTTTTTTACAACACCGGCATATTTACTTATATCTGGATTTTAACAAACCGGAAACCGGTTAAACGTAAAGGGAAAATCCAGACAGTCAATGCTGTTTCATTTTTTGAAAAGATGAGCCGGAGCCTGGGCAACAAAAGAAATGAGATCAGCGACAGACAGATCGACGAGATAACCGGAATTTATGGAGATTTCATCGAAGGTGAATTTTGCAGGATATTTGACAATGAAGATTTCGGCTATAACCGGATTACAGTTGAACGACCTTTGAGACTTAACTTTCAGACCTCAGAAGAAAGTATAGCTCTGCTTGAAAATGAAAAGATCTTTCAAAACCTTTCAAAACCGAAAAAAAAGGGTAAAGCAGGCTTGAAGCAAAAGGAAGAGGGAGAGAAACTTCAACAAGATATACTTGCAATGCTTAAAAGCATGGATGGCTCTGTAATTTATAAAAACAGAGAGAAATTTGAAAAAGCTCTTAAAGTGCATTGCAAAAAATATGGATTGGCTTTACCTGCGCCGATACAAAAAGCTGTTTTAAAAGCCCTGTCTGAACAGGATGAAACAGCAGATATTTGCCTGGATAAAAAAGGTAATCCAGAACCGGATACGTCACTGCGGGATAACGAAAATGTACCTTTAAATGAAGATATCAAGGAATATTTCGAGCGGGAGGTCCTGCCTCATGTGCCGGACGCCTGGACTGATGAGAGCAAAACAGTAAAGGGCTATGAGATCAATATTACGAAATATTTTTACAAATACAAGCCGTTAAGGAGCCTTGAAGAAATCCGGGCGGATATTCTTGAACTTGAAATGCAAACCGAGGGGTTGATGAATGAGGTTGTAGAAATATGAAAAAGGAAACGGCAAAACAAGCTGTAAAAACAGACAATAACCCCATTTCCGGCAATCTTATCAGTGATATCCGCAGGCTCATTGAAACTGCTCGACATAATGTTGCCGTTACCGTTAATACCAGATTGACCATTCTTTACTGGCAGATCGGCATCCGTATTCGCCAGGATATTTTGAACGAAAAGCGGGCGGAATATGGTGAAGAAATTTTGCCGACACTGTCGGCAAAATTGGTTCCTGAATTTGGCAATGGATTTGGTGCCAGGAATCTATCAAGGATGGTTCGCTTTGCTGAAGTTTTCCCTGAAGGGAAGATTCTCTCAACACTGTTGAGAGGATTGCCTTGGTCAAGTCATCTTCATATTCTTGCTAAAACAAAAAGTATAGAGGAAAAGGAGTTTTATCTCGAAGCCCTAACCTTTCCCAGTCTTTTGTGGCGGAATACAAAACCAAGCTGATTGACAAGAAAGTATTGCAGAGAAAATTGCATGAACTTTTTCTCATTTCTGAGTCTCAGGACACGGGAAACGATAAACCATGAAAAGATATCAAACATATAAGGATTCAGGGGTTGAGTGGATTGGGGAGATACCGGCGCATTGGAAAATCTTACCAATAAGAGCACTATGCCATTTAGGTCGTGGAAGAGTAATCAGCAACGAAGAAATAGCCCGGAATCCAGGTGAATACCCTGTTTACAGCTCACAGACTGCCAATAATGGAGAAATGGGACGTATAAATTCATACGACTTTGATGGTGAGTATGTTACCTGGACAACTGATGGAGCAAATGCCGGAACTGTTTTTTATAGATATGGAAAATTTAATTGTACTAATGTTTGTGGCACACTAAAAAGCAAAAACAAACTCCGCATGCCATTATTACCATATATTCTTAACTTAGGAACAAGATATTATGTTCGTTACGATATCAATCCTAAGTTAATGAATAATATGATAGCAAAGATAAAAATTTCAGTTCCCCCTTATTTAGAACAAGCCACCATCGCCGCCCACCTCGACCGACAAACCGCCCAAATCGACAACCTCATCTCAAAAAAGCAAAAACTCATTGAACTGCTGAAGGAAGAGCGCTCTGCAATCATCAATCAGGCCGTAACAAAAGGATTGAATCCCGATGCACCGATGAAGGATTCTGGGATTGAATGGCAGGGGGAGGTGCCGGAGCATTGGGAGGTGAAGAGGTTGAAGTATTTTTTTACATTGATTACCGAAAAGAATTGTTCGTTACAAACGAAGAAAGTTGCATTGGAGAATATAGAAAGTTGGACAGGCCGTTTTATCGATTCTGAAGTTGATTACCAGGGGGAAGGCATTTCATTTCTTAAGGGAGATGTTCTGTTTGGGAAACTACGTCCATATTTGGCAAAAGTCCTAAATGCTAAATTTTCAGGTGCATCAGTTGGTGATATTTTTGTGATGAGACCTAAACTTGGGATTTCTTCCAGATTTGCTTTTTATAGGTTTTTGTCTAAGCCCTTTATCGACATAGTTAATGGTTCTACTTTTGGTGCAAAAATGCCAAGGGTGAGTTGGGATTTTATTGCTAATTTGCATATTGCGATGCCTAATAATAAGGAACAAAGAACTATTTCAGGCTACCTCGACAGTAAAACCATCAAAATCGACCAAACAATCTCCAGAATTGAAAAACAAACCGCTTTGTTACAAGAATTTCGCACCGCCCTAATCTCCGAGGTCGTAACAGGCAAAATAGATGTTCGTGATGGGGGATCAAATGGATAGCCCGCGTACAACCACGGAACAGGCATTTGAAGAGGCGATAGAAAAGAGCCTTATTGAAAAGGGCGGCTATGCCAAGGGGGATTCTTCTGATTTCAGCCGGGAGCTGGCCTTTGATCCAAAGACAATTTTTGCATTTCTAAAAGATACTCAGCCGCAGTCATGGGAAAAACTATCTGAAATTCACGGCACTCAGGTTGAATCCAAGGTTCTGCAACGCCTTTTTAAGGAACTGGATAACCGGGGAACCCTCGATGTGCTTCGCAACGGCTTTGTGGATTATAGTGTCCGGTTTAAGATGGCCTATTTCAAACCGGCCAGCAGGCTGAATCCTGAAACGATTGCCTTATACAATAAAAACCGGCTCACTGTTAACCGTCAGGTAAAATACAGCCTTAAAAATGAAAACTCAATTGACATGCTGCTTAGTCTAAACGGCCTGCCAATGGCAACTGTTGAGCTGAAAAACCAGTTTACCGGCCAGAATGTGGCCAATGCCCAATGGCAGTATGCTGTTGATAGAGATCCGAACGAGCTGCTTTTTAAATTCAAAAAACGCGCGCTCGTGCATTTTGCCGTTGATACCGACGAAGTTTATATGACCACCCGGCTTGAAGGCAAAGCCACCCGCTATCTTCCTTTTAATCTCGGCTATAATAAGGGCGCAGGCAATCCTCCTAATCCGAACGGCTACAAAACCGCCTATCTGTGGGAGTATGTCTGGGCCAAAGATAGCTGGATGGATATAATCGGTTCTTTTCTTCTCTTGCAGACAGATGAATTTAAAGTTGACGGAAAAATATTTAAAAAGGAAAAGCTGATATTTCCCAGGTTTCATCAACTGGATGTTGTCAGAAAACTGGCGCATGATGCCAGGCAAAAAGGCACGGGTAATAATTATCTGATTCAGCATTCAGCAGGCAGCGGCAAAAGCAATTCCATTGCATGGCTGGCTTATAGGGTATCCAGTCTGCATAATGATAAGGATGAAAGGGTTTTTGACTCGGTGATCGTTGTTACGGACAGACTTGTTTTGGATCAGCAGCTTCAGAACACCATCTACCAGTTTGAGCACAAATTAGGGGTTGTACAAAAAATCGACAAGGATTCCACTCAGCTTGCCTTGGCTTTAAGCGCCGGAACTAATATAATTATTACCACCCTTCAGAAATTTCCTTTTGTGTTAGATAAAATCGGAGAGCTTCCAAAAAGAAACTATGCAATAATCGTGGATGAAGCCCACAGTTCCCAGGGGGGTGAGGCTTCAAAAAAGATGAAAGAAACCCTGACGGTTATTGATATGAGTGATGATGATATCAGAAATAAGCCGCCTGGGTATGGTGAAGATCATGATATGGAAGATGAGATAAGAAGCTCAATGTTGGCGCGCGGCAAGCAGCCCAACTTATCCTTTTTTGCATTTACCGCAACACCAAAGGCCAAAACTCTCGAAGTTTTCGGCCAAACCGGCGACGATGGAAAACCTGCCCCGTTTCACCTTTATTCCATGAGACAGGCTATTGAAGAAAACTTTATCCTGGATGTGTTAAAATACTACACTACCTATAAGACCTATTTCAGACTGTCAAAAGCCATTGAAGATGACCCCGATATCAACAAGAAAAAGGCAAGCCGGGCGATAGCCAGGTTTCTCGCACTTCATCCCCATAACCTGGCTCA
>Ga0180732_1002203_pt1 | contig 10686 bp, 8 predicted proteins | sample KR11_01MetaG_FD_148674 | JGI IMG/M metagenome (GOLD analysis project Ga0180732, IMG submission 148674) | Groundwater microbial communities from the Olkiluoto Island deep subsurface site, Finland - KR11_0.1 MetaG | ecosystem: Environmental > Aquatic > Deep subsurface > Groundwater | place...
CCCACTTATCGCTAAATCTTTTCAGGAAAAGGAGTATTAGAATGAACTTATAGTCAACCCTGGTCCTTATGAGGTCTGCCGCTTTTTTTAATAGCCCTTCAACCTCTCCCCGGTCTAATTTGTTATTTTTAAGAGCAAAAATTTCGCCAATAATTTTTTCTTTGCTTTTGAGTTTATATAGTCTTTTTCTTGCATCAGATGGATCGGGTTCGTCAGTCAGCCATCCAGCCTTACGCATTTCTGAAAGGTAAACGGGTATTTCTTCCCTTTTATCTTGGTTCTTATCCCCCAATATTTTAGCGGCTTGATCAATATTAAATTCGGAATCACTGAACGCGCCCCACAATAAAGAATATCTTTTCTCGACCCATGCAGGTACTTTGAATTCCACCTTTGCCATGAGTACTTCATTTATTCTATAAGGATATAAACCTATTGCTTATCAATAAGTTATTTAATTATTAACTTATAATTTGGAATAAGTATTGCTTGATTTTACTTTCAATCAAATTTGTTGCAATAATAAATTTTAAATATAATGACTGGATAACATAATATCATGGGCAGGTAAATACTTTTTTGGATACCACCACACTCCCCAACCTGCCCATAATACTTATTTTGCATGACTTTTTGTGGCGGGGCAGTTTTCGTGAAAGCTTCTGATAAATTAATTGCCAGATTTATCTAACAACCACTGATACATTATCTACGTTCGCATCTTCATCAGAACCGGACATTTTTGCCCTGAATCTCAATTTGAATCCATTTACCAGATATCCTGTTGATAAACCGATCTCTTCGTGATGCCAGGTATTCTCAGTATCAACATTTCCTTTTAAACATCTATTTTCTTTCCACGAGACTCCATTATACAGATCAAGGCAAAGATATTCCCCGGTATCAAGACTGCTTTCTATTAACCAATCAAAGTTTATTGTTGCCTCTGTTCTCCCTGAAAGGTCAATTGGATTGGCTATAGTAATGTAAGCATCCCTGGCACTACCATCGACTTCTGCCGAGCGAATGCCTTCTGTGGCTCTTTGATTTGAGTCGTACCAGTCTTTTTGAGAATCCTGAACCCATTTTGTAAGAATTCCAGTCTCAAAACTATCGGAGAATACAGTCGTCACAACTGGTTTATCATTTAACGGACTTATTGAAATTGATACTGTGGCAACATTGCTATCTGCTTTTCCATCATTGACTTTGAATGTAAAGCTATCCTGACCGTTGTAATTCAAATTCGGAGAATAAACAAGAGTGGGAGCAGTTCCGTTTAACACGCCATGCAAGGGTCCTGAAACAATTGAAAACGTAATTGGATCATTATCTACATCACTGGCGGTCAAAACAATAATTACCGGTGTGTCTTCAATGGTAGTTATTGTTTGTTCATTTGCGACCGGTGGATCGTTAGGTATTACTGGAACTGAAACATAGTTAAGGGCTGCTTCTGCATTTATCAGACCCCAGCCATACACATCGTCCCTTCCAGTAACTCCAAGATCAACAGCTGTGTTTTTAAGAGCATCTTCTATCTGTGATGGAGTTAATTGGCTATTTTTCGATTTGAGCAAAGCTGCAACTCCTGAAACGTGAGGGGTAGCCATCGATGTTCCCTGGAAGAAATAATAACCCCAGGCACTTCCCTGAAAGGTCTGCTGCAGTATTCCGTCACCATACCCATCATTATTTTGATCAACGTTTACATCGCCTCCTGGAGCGACCAGATCCAGGTTTGTGCCATAGTTCGAGTAATATGCCAGAGTTCTGTCAAAACGAGTAGCTCCAACAGAAATCACATTGTTGCATGCAGCAGGATAACTTAAACTGTTCATTCCATCATTTCCAGCAGCAGCTACTACTGTAACTCCCATAGAAGATGCATAGTCAACTGCACCGCACAGGGTTGAAGAAGGTGAGCCTCCTCCTAAACTCATACTGATAACCCTGGCTCCATGATCTGACGCCCACATAATACCATCTGCAACTTGTTGATAAGTCCCGCTTCCGTATCGGTCAAGCACTTTAACCGCCATAAGTTCGCTGTTATACGCTATTCCAGCTACTCCAATCCCATTATTAGTACTTTGAGCAACTGTTCCTGCAACATGTGTACCATGTCCATTGTCATCAGTTGGGTCGTTATCATTATTGATGAAATCATAACCCCCTACAAATTTAGTATTGACAAGATCAGTCCCTTTCTTGATACCAGTGTCAATTATTGCCACAATTACTCCTGACCCTGTTGAAATATCCCAGGCAGGTTCTGCATTGATCCCGCCAGCTTTCAGATTCCATTGATATTTATAATATTGGTCATTCGGGACCATCAATGCATGAGCAATGTAGTTCGGCTCTGCGTATTCAACTCCGGCTTCCTTTTTATAAAGTTCAACCATTTCGGACACGGTTTTGCCTTTGGGTATCTCTATTCTTTCTGATCCTGAGTAATGACTTTTCGCTCTAAATTTACCCCCATAATCAATGAGATCAATATAATTAACAAAACTTTTCTTGCCATAATTATACTCCAAAATATGTCATGTTTTGTATGTATTTATAGATGTCCATGAGATTTACGAAAGTATTAATTCACTCAAATCCGTTCTGTGTCCTGCCAATGACTACGATACTCGGTCTTGAAGGAACTGCATGGAACCTGAGCGCAGCCATCGTTGATGAGAAAGATGTGCTGGCTGAGACCACAGCCACCTACAGACCCGCCTCAGGTGGCATCCATCCGCGCGAGGCTGCGCAGCACCATGCCAGCCATATCGGTGAAGTGGTCAGGGAAACTTTCAAAAAATGCGGGAATAACATTGATGCTGTTGCTTTCTCCCAGGGTCCGGGTCTCGGACCGTGCCTTCGCACAGTGGCGACCGCTGCAAGGGCTCTCGCCATGTTCCTGGATGTGCCGCTCATCGGAGTGAACCACTGCATAGCTCATATCGAGGTTGGTAGATGGAAGACCCCGGCTCGCGACCCTGTAACGCTATATGTCAGCGGGGCGAACTCACAGGTACTGGCTTACAGGGCAGGATACTACCGCGTCTTCGGGGAGACGCTTGATATAGGCATAGGGAATGCTCTTGACAAATTCGCAAGGTCTGTGGGACTGCCGCATCCAGGTGGTCCCAGGATTGAAGAACTTGCAAAGCAGGCAGCGCGGTATATCCCTCTTCCATATACGGTAAAAGGCATGGATTTTTCTTTTTCGGGTCTCTCTACCTCAGCGCAGGATGCTCATAAAAAACACCCCCTGCCCGATGTTTGCCACTCATTCCAGGAGACGGCTTTTGCAATGCTTGTGGAAGTGACAGAGCGGGCTGTAGCGCATACAGGGAAAAACGAGGTGCTTCTTGCAGGCGGCGTTGGCGCGAACATGCGCCTTCGCGAGATGCTTGGGATGATGTGCGAGGACAGGGGCATTGAGTTCTATGTACCTGAGAAGCGGTTCATGGGCGATAACGGAGCCATGATAGCCTATCTCGGACTGTTGATGTATAAAGCAGGCTACAGGACGCCTGTGCCTGACTCCCGTGTTAATCCTGATTTCAGACCTGATGAGGTGGTGGTCAAATGGAGATGATCGCAAGCGGCGCTGAAGCCGTGATATCGCTTGACGGCAAAACCATAATCAAGACAAGGGTTCATAAACGCTACAGGCTTAAAGAGATCGACGATACCTTAAGGCGCGACAGGACGCGTACTGAAGCAAGACTTATTTCAGAGGCTCGAAGATGCGGCGTCCTCACGCCGATAATAAGGGACGTAACTGATTTTGAGATAAAGATGGAATATATCGATGGAGATCCTCTTAAAAATATCATCACTCCAGCGCTCTCAGAACAGGCAGGCGAACTTATCGGGAAACTCCATTCCTGTGGTATCGTGCACGGCGACCTTACTACATCAAATATCATGTTCCGGGACGGGAAGTTATTCCTTATCGACTTCGGACTTGCCTACATTGACGGGATGGTGGAAGCAAGAGGCGTGGATATACATGTGCTTTTCCAGACTTTTGAAAGTACACATGAGGGACACGAAGAGCTTATCGAAGCATTTAAAAAAGGATACGAACGGACGTTCCCGGGCGCAGATGAAGTGATCAAGAGGGTCAGTGAGATAGAGTCCCGCGGAAGGTATGCCTGACGTCTGAAGCTGACCCTGAAATTCTAAAATATATGAATAATTAGCCGCAGATAAACGCGGATGCGGAGCAACTAATCTGCGGTTTTGTTTCTCAGAGATATTTTCGTGATTTTCGAACTTCACCATAACCAGAGATGATCTCACCCGTTCTCTTATAAGTGCGTAATCCATGAGGCATTTTATCCGAAAACTCCTTTCCTCTCAGCGCTTTCAGTAAAATACTTATCTCCCTGCTTTCCAGAAGTTCCTGAGGTATTACAAGATCGTATTCCTCATCCGCGATCTTGATGAAATCAAGACCGTTCAGTTCAGCGACAGTCCGGATCCCCACACCGGCATCTGCTTTTCCCAATTTTACTGCTGCTGCGACTGCACTGTGCGTTTTCGCTTCTGTGTTATAACCTTCAATGCTGCCGACAAGCTCCTCAAAAGATATTCCTTTTACCGCGGCTATCTCTCTGAGTTTCAAGTCCACCAGAACCCGTGTTCCTGAACCTGTGTTCCTGTTGATGAACCTCATATCAAGAATATCCTCAAGACCTGTGATACCGCTGTCCTTTCTTACTATCAAGCCCTGTTCCCTGAGATAGCCTTTGACAAGCACAGCCTTCTTAATACCGAACCTCTCAAGGAATGGCATATTATATTCTCCTGACTCGTCCAGAAGATGCACCCCTGCGATGTCCGCAGTGCCGTTGCGTATTGCGCTTAAGCCCCCGGATGAACCGGTATTGATTACCCTCATGTTAAGTCCGGCGACATCTGCAAGTACATCGAGCCCCAGGCAGTGGCTGCCAACGAAAAGCAGCTCAGGTGTCTCTATTTCCCCAAACAGGGTTACCTCCACGCCTTCGCCTGCCTCTATCATCTCAGTCTCTGATGGTATCTCGATAAAACCGTCTGCCTCTGAAAGCGTGGTTATGGCGCCAGAGCCTTTTTCTATGGGATACGCCAATCCCCTCACAAGCCCCACAGGAAGAAGCTGGCTTCGCCCATCAGTCCGGATGCGGGATGCAATTTTCGCCTGCACTTTCAGACGTTCCTGTTTTTTCCCTATTGCTTTTCTTATCACAGGAGCGATAAATTCATTAAAAATCGTAAGCGATGATGCAGGATATCCGGGAAGACCGAAAACCGGTTTCCCGAAAACCTTACCTATTATCGCAGGCTTACCCGGTTTAATGTCGATCCCGTGAGCAAGAAGGGTGCCGTTATCACCTATTATCCTGTACATCATGTCACCCGTTCCTGCTGATGTGCTGCCTGAAGTAAGTATTATATCGCACGCATCTGCCGCTTTTTTAAGAGCACTTTCCATTTCCTTCCTTTCGTCTTTTATTATTCCGAAGTAAACCGGCTCCCCACCGCATTCTTTTACTGCAGAACCTATAGAAAAGGAATTTATATCATATATCTGCCCTGGCTGGAGTTCATCCCCTGGTCGAACAAGTTCGTTGCCCGTGGAGATCAAGCCCGCTGTAAGCCGGTTCACCTTAACAGTACGCCTGCCTGCGGCAGCAAGCAGCCCAATTTCCCTGGACACAAGAGAAGTTCCCTTCTTCAGCAGCCTCTCACCAGCCATGATATCAGCGCCAGCATGCATAACATTTTCATTGATAGATACCGGACGCAATACCAGCACATCCCTATCCATTCTTGTGTACTCCACCATCACAACAGAGTCAGCGCCAGCAGGCATGACTGCGCCTGTGGCTATTTCTGCGGCTTCTCCTTCTTTTATTTGAATATCTGGATTTACTCCCGGAAGGATAGAACCCGCAAGCTTTAAAGAAACGGGTCTATCCTCGCGAGCCTTAAAAGTGTCAGATGCGCGAACAGCAAATCCGTCCATTGCAGCCCTGTCAAAAGGGGGTACATCCACTTCCGAGAAAACATCCTCTGCAAGGATTAGCCCTGAAGCATCCTGGATTTTTACCTCAGAAATGCCAGCGCTGATGCCGAGACTTTCTATTATCCTATTTGCATCGTTTATCGTAACAAGTTTTCTGAACTCTTTTTGCACATCATTTTAAATGAGGTTTTAAGTTAAATCATTTATCTATGGCTTATTAATGGAATTGAACTCTACTCCAAAAAAACCAAAAGCTATTTATACAAAACAATAGTTGTGGAAAACCTAAAAACGTATCTTAAAAACGCATAACTATAAAAACGTCAAAAGCGTAAAAACGTAATATAAAAAAGAAGGCAGGAAAAAATGCAAATGAGATTGGGGATATTTATAATAATAACTGGTGTTTTTTTTCTTATTGTTCCGAATGTGACCGCTTCAGATAATTCATGTATCGATTGTCATAAGACAATTTCTCCATTTATCGAGATACAGAAACAGTTTAACCAGTATAGAGTAGAACATCTTGAAAAGAACGTGACATGTTCGCTTGAATGTCATGAAGACCGCGTAAGGCAGCTTGCAACTGCAAATTACCTGCAGTGGTCTGAGTCAACGCATGCCCTGAAAGGAGTTACCTGTGAGGTTTGCCACGATGGCAACCCTAAGGTTGCAGATAAAACAGGGGCGCATAAGAACATTGTTGCACGAACTGATACGCTAAGCCCGGTTTATTATACAAATGTTCCGAATACCTGCGGAAAATGCCATTCAAAAGAACTTACCAATTTCCAGAGCAGCAAACATTACCAGAAACTTGAAGCGCTAAAACTTGCTCCAACATGCACCACATGCCATGCACCCCACAGGTTCACATTGCTTAATCCTGAAGAATTTAGGAATTTCTGCGGGACCTGCCATTCACTCTATAAAAAAGTTGCGCCGTTTGATATACCAGTCAAAGCAGAGTATTTGTTGGGAAATGTGAATAAACTGAAATTCAACATTGAAATGGCGAACAAGGACATATTCTGGGCAAAACAGAACGGGACAGACACTGTCCAGGCACAGAAGCATGCTGATAACGCACTGGAAACCCTGGGTACACTGGCAGTCATGTGGCACGAATTCAATCTCACTCATTTCGAAGACGAACTGAAATCAGCAAATGCTGAAGTCATAAGAGCGGAAAATATTGTAAACCCGCCAGCACCTTCTCCCACAAAGACAAAAGCCAGGGAAACACCTGGATTTAATGGCATTTTCGCGCTTATATCAATGGCTGCTGTATTGTTCTTTATAAGAAAAAACCGGGACTAATGCCAATGGAATCAGGGTTACAGGTGAATAAATAATGCAGCCACACTTGAAAAGAGTAGTTTTTATATTAGTAGTTGTCATAATCGGATTTCTCTTTGTCCGTTCCTTAATTGTTCCCGAGTCTTTCGGGCAGTATGGATGGTACAGAGGTGATTCCGTTGCCGAACTCAGGGATCTGCCAGCAGGATATGTCGGCTCGGTAGTCTGTGGCGATAAAAATTGCCATACGACGACATATTCGATATGGGTAAACTCAGGGCACAAGACCGTGAATTGCGAAACATGCCACGGTCCAACAAATGATCACGTAATTGATACAAGGGTCATGCCCACTCCCGCAGATGATTCAAGAGAGTTTTGCGGTAAGTGTCACTTCAAAAGAGCGGCAAGACCTTCTGAGTTCCCCCAGATAGACCCCGAAACGCATGGTGAGAACAATAAATGCGCTTACTGCCATAACCCGCATAAGCCGTGGTTCTTATAAGGAGGCATAATTATGGATATTACAAGACGGGATTTTACAAAATTCGGATGCAGGGTTATTCTTGGAGCAGCGGCTGGTACAGCTATCATTGAGTCCATCGCTATGGGGGGCGCCCAGGAAGGATCTTCAAATAAAGAATACGACTGGAACGAGCATTACTGGGGATACATTGTCGATACCCACAAATGTATCGGGTGCGGCAGGTGCGCCAATGCATGCAAGCTTGAGAACCATGTTCCTTTTGATGAACCTGTATACAGGACCTGGATCGAAAGATACAGGATAACAAGAGAAGGAAGAGAGGAGACTGTTAAGATCGATTCTCCGAATGCGGGAATAGATGGATTTACAGATGATATTCCAACAGAAGAGATAAAAAAAGCGTTCTATGTTCCCAAGATATGCAACCACTGTGACAATCCGCCATGCGTGCAGGTCTGTCCTGTTGGCGCCACGTACATGACAGAAGACGGCGTGGTCCTTGTGGACTATGAATACTGCATTGGGTGCAGGTACTGCATCCAGGGATGTCCTTACGGCGCAAGATATTTTAACCTGGAGAAGGGGACTGCGGATAAATGTACCTGGTGCTACCACAGGATAACAAAAGGTCTACTGCCAGCATGTGTCCAGGCATGCCCGGTCGGTGCAAGGAAATTCGGAGACCTGAAAGATGAGGAAAGTGAGGTCAATAAAATACTGGACAAAGAAAGGATCAATGTTCTAAAACATGACCTCGGAACAAAACCAAAAGTCTACTACGTCGGTCTTGACAGGGAAGTGAGATAATGACGGCAGAAAATCTTATCTGGGGATACATATACCCCAATGAAGCTGAAATTCAGTGGAGCATTCTTATCGTTCTATACCCGTATATAACGGGTCTTGTTGCGGGAGCGTTCATAGCATCATCACTATATCATGTTTTCGGGAAGCAGGAGATAAAGCCGGTGGCGAGGTTTGCGCTTCTTACAGCCCTGGCTTTCCTTCTAGTTGCAACGGCGCCTCTCGTTACCCATTTAGGAAATCCGTTGAGGGGTATTGAGATCATGTTCACGCCACACCTTACATCAGCTATGTCAGGTTTTGGTTACATCTATTCATTTTACCTGATAATAGTGCTGCTTGAGATATGGCTGTCATTCAGGGAAGATATCGTTAAGAACGCCCTTAAGTTAAAAGGCTGGAAAAAGCTCATGTATTCTTCGCTTGCTCTTTTTTCCTATGACATATCTGAGAAAGCGCTTCATAATGATGAAAAACTTGCAAGGAAACTTGCCATCATAGGCATCCCGTCTGCAGCGTTCCTGCACGGTTATGTGGGTTTCATTTTTGGTGGCATTAAAGCAAACCCCTGGTGGTCCACGCCTCTTATGCCAATCATATTCCTGATGTCAGCGATCGTGTCAGGTATAGCTCTCTTGATACTTCTTTATATTACTGCTTCATGGTTAAGGAAAAAAGCCCTCAACTACGATACCCTTTTTTCACTCGCCCATTACCTGTGGATATTCCTGATACTTGACGTAGTTCTTGAACTGCTCGAGATAGTCAGCATGAAATACGAGTCGCTTGAAGAGATTGCGATCATAGACAGGCTGCTATCAGAAAAGATCGCAACCACGTTCTATGGCGTTCAACTGACCATGGGGATATTTATCCCGTTCGTGCTTCTAATTCTGGTAATGATCATGAAAAACAGGGAACAACTGAAAACCCTTATGATCGCAATATCTTCTATCTTTGTAGTGATAGGCGTATTTGCCATGAGATGGAATATTGTGATTGGGGGACAGGAGATCTCAAAGAGTTTGAGCGGGACGATGACCTATGTACCGATCTTCTTCAGCCAGGAGGGTGTACTGCCTGCTTTGATAATAATGATAGCTCCGTTTATCATTCTCGCGGTCCTGACCTATATACTCCCGCCGTGGAAGGATATGGAAGCAGATATGGAATGATATATCAGATTGGTCAGAAACTGATTGCAGGGCATCTTAAAGCTCTGCTTTGCGGTCTTTGCAGAACGCAAGGTATTTATTCATTCAAATCATAATATATTCCAACTTGCCATAATGAAAAACGGGCACTATGTTATAGCTTGAAGATTGGATAAACTGAGATCATGAAATATACAATCGTAGATATAATATTAAAAATACAAAACGGTGGAACCCAAAAATGTTTTTAAAAACAATGACTCAAAAAACGCTTTTTCTAAGATTGTCAATAAGCTGCATATTACTGGTATTTTTCGCGCTCACAGCAGGAGCAGCGAGTTCTGTCTCTCTTAACAACTCCTGTGTGGACTGCCATAAGACATTATCTCCGTTTACGGACGAACAGAACAGGTTGAACGAAATAAGAATGAACCATACCGTGAAAAACATCTCCTGTTCGTTTGAATGCCATGAAGATATCATAAGGAAAACAGCCTCGGACAATTTCCAGCAGTGGTCTGATTCGGATCATTCAAAATACTACGTAACATGCGATGCCTGCCATGGAGGAGATGCGAGTTCAAAAAATGAAGTCGGAGCTCATGGATCCATGAAAGGAATAAACGATGAGAACAGTCCTATTTATTTTAAGAATATTCCTGATACATGCGGGAAATGTCACGCTGAAGAAATGGAGCATTTCAAGAATACAATGCATTACCAGAGATTAAAAGCGGAATCCCGCGCTCCTTCATGTGTCACATGTCACAAGCCGCACACTTTTAAGGTGCTAAAAGCCTCTGAAATGACAGCCCTTTGCAGTGTCTGCCATAATCCCAGAGACCAGATAGCGACTGCAAGCGTTCCAATTGACGCAAGAAATGCCCTTGAAAAACAGAAAGAATTCCAGGACGAATTGTTGATAG
>Ga0180732_1002204_pt1 | contig 10682 bp, 11 predicted proteins | sample KR11_01MetaG_FD_148674 | JGI IMG/M metagenome (GOLD analysis project Ga0180732, IMG submission 148674) | Groundwater microbial communities from the Olkiluoto Island deep subsurface site, Finland - KR11_0.1 MetaG | ecosystem: Environmental > Aquatic > Deep subsurface > Groundwater | place...
AGATTCCGTAGTATCTGAAAACGTATCGTGGATATTCCATGCCGCGCCCGTCATTTCGTTCGCTGCAGTGCTTACCGCAGGTCTCATCGTTCCTGTTTTCATATCACAATTACCGTTTTCCTTTGCTGGAGACCTGATAGCAGTGGTTTACCTTTTCGCGCTTGCCCGCTTCTTTACTGCTCTAGCTTCCCTTGACGCAGGCAGTTCTTTCGGCGGCATGGGAGGGAGCAGGGAGATGTTCGTGGCTGCAATGGTGGAACCGGCGCTGATGCTTTCCATATTCGCCGTTGCACTAAATGTGGGCTCCACGAACCTCAGTCTTATTTCGCAGACCGTTTCAGCAATGGGGCTTTCCGCGGTCTCGCCATACCACCTGCTTGCCTTTGTTGCATTGTTCATAATCGCGATAGCAGAGACGGGAAGGATACCTGTAGATAACCCTTCGACCCATCTTGAACTCACGATGATCCACGAAGCTATGATACTTGAATATTCAGGTAAACAACTGGCAATAGTCGAAATTAGCGCCATGGTAAAGCAATTGCTCGTATTTTCCCTGCTTGCAAACATTTTCTTCCCGTGGGGAATTGCGACGAAGATCAGCGCAGTCGGAATAGCAGTCGCACTCCTTGTTTTTCTTATCAAGATCGTTATACTTGGCGCGCTCATGGCAATGGTTGAGACATCAACCGCCAAGTGGAGATTGTTCAGGCTGCCTGACCTGTTATCCATTTCCCTTATGCTCTCGTTCCTGTCGATTGTATCATTCATTATCGTAAATGGAGGATAAAATATGGAAGAGATCGTATTCAATTCCGGTATAATGCAGCTTCTCATCGCACTGATCCTTGCTTCTACCTTTCTGATCCTGGGTTCCACAAGGCTTTATTCCTGTGTGAAAGCTTTTGGTATACAGTCCTTCTTACTGGCATGCGTTGCCTGGGTCGTGGGCTTCTCCACAGGAAAAATAGACCTGTACATTGTCGCATTCCTTACACTGATAATAAAAGCAGCAGTTATCCCTTATATTTTCATTTACATAATTCGTGAGATAAAAGTAAAAAGAGAAATTGAGTTGTATGTAGGCATTTCACCCTCGCTAATTATTGGCGGAGTTCTGGTAGTCATATCATATTATCTCATCAGGTCGATAGCCGTGATAACGGAACTATCAAGTTTTGCTCTCTCTGCATCCATGTCCCTCGTCTCCATCGGTCTATTCATTATGATAAGCCGCAAGAAAGCCATAATGCAGATGCTGGGGATACTTATCATGGAGAACGGGCTTTTCCTCGGAGCGATATCGCTCACTCACGGCATGCCGCTTCTGGTCGAACTGGGGATATTCTTCGATGTGCTGATAGCCGTGCTGATAATGGGCATCCTGATCTTCAGGATAAACAAGACATTCGAGACCATAGACACGGACAAGTTAAAAACGCTGATTGGTTGAAACTATGATAGAATATCTTCTCCTTGCACCGGTTTTGATAAGCATTTTATGCTTCTTCACAAAGACTAGAAAACAGGTAGAGTCAGTAAGCTTAGCCGGTTCTGTTGTCACGCTTCTTCTTGGTTTGCTCCTTGTGGTTGAAGTTTATAAATATGAGATTATCGTAACATGGCAAAACGCCCTTTTTGCAGATTCTTTCAGCGCTTTTATTGTCCTGATCGTTTCCATTGTGGGTTTTGTGGCTTCCCTCTATTCTATCGGATATATGGGACACGAATATGATCACGGCGTAATTGAAGTTAAGAAATTAAGACTGTATTATTCACTATTCCATATTTTCATGTTCACTATGCTCCTTGTCGGGGTTACGAACAACCTGGGTCTGTGGATCGCGATCGAGATGACAACACTTGTATCAGCGCTTCTTATGATCCTTTATTCAAGGAAATCTTCTGTTGAAGCTGCCTGGAAATACATGATCATATGCACTGTGGGTATCACATTTGCGCTGTTCGGAACGATACTGACCTACTATGCAGCCGTCGATATCCTCGGCGAGACCGGGGATGCGCTTAACTGGACATCCCTTATCGCAGTGGCAGACCAGTTCGATCCTACGATAATGAAACTCGCGTTCATCTTTATCCTTATCGGCTATGGGACAAAAGCGGGTCTGGCGCCTATGCATACATGGCTTCCTGACGCGTATAGCGAGTCCCCTACGCCCGTAGGCGCTCTTCTTTCAGGAACGCTTGTAAATTGTGCGATGTACGGCATCATTCGGTTTTATTCCATTGCTTCGAAATCTACAGGGGCAGATTTCACAGGCAATCTTATGATAATATTCGGACTTCTGTCGCTTGGAATAGCAGTTCCATTTATCATTATCCAGGAAGATTACAAGCGCCTGCTTGCATACTCAAGCGTTGAACACATGGGAATAATCGCCCTCGGAATCGGGTTTGGGGGTGTATTCGGGATCTTCGGGGCAATTCTTCATATGTTCAATCATGCAATGACAAAGTCCCTGATGTTCTTCGGGGCAGGTAACATCCTCCTCAAGCACGACACAAAAGAGATATTCAATGTGACTGGAGTGGTGAAAACAATGCCTGTAACCGGAGCCATGTTCGTTGTTGGAACACTTGCACTGACAGGGTCGCCTCCATTTAGCATATTCATTAGCGAATTTACTATACTTGCGGCCGGTTTTTCGCAGGGCCATATAGTAGCAACGGTTTTATTTCTGCTTTTTATAATAATGATATTTGCAGGTTTCTTCAATAATGTCAGCAAGATGGCTTTCGGGATGCCAAAACCCGGCATTGAAAAAGGAGAGGTAAGCAGATGGACGCTCTTTGCAATGGGCATTCTGATGGTGTTCGTGATAGTCCTTGGAGTTTATATTCCTGAGCCTTTCTACGTGATGATAATGAGAGTTGTGGAAATCGTGAGATGATAGAATGTCAGAAGAATATATTGAGGCAATAAGAAAAAAATTCGGAAACCTTATTCTTGATGAGACCGTTTCAAATAACGAGACCTATCTCACAATAAAGAAAGACGATGCAGTCCATATCTGTGACTACCTGTACCACACACTTAGATCTGCTCTTCTCTCGATGTTCGCAACTGATGAAAGAGCCAGAGACGGGTGCTTTAAGATACATTATGTGTTCTCATGCAAAGGCGATGCGTTCATAATAATACAGATCAAAATCGAAGAAAATCTTCCAAAATTCACCACGCTTACACATAAGATACCCTCAGCCAACTGGTATGAGCGCGAAATACAGGATATGTTCGGGCTTGTACCTGTTGGTCATCCTGACCCCAGGCGCCTCATTCATTTCGAGGACTGGCCTGCCGGACTTTATCCCCTGAGAAAGGATTTTGATATCAGGACAAAACCGGAGCGCGTGAAGGGGGAATATATTTATCGAAGAGTGGAGGGAGAAGGTGTTTATGAGATACCCGTCGGACCTGTTCATGCAGGTGTTATTGAGCCAGGTCATTTCAGGTTCAGCGTGGCAGGTGAGCCTATACTGAACCTTGAGATAAGGCTTTTTTATACCCATAAAGGAGTGGAAAAACTCTTCGAGACTATGAGCATCGATAAAGCAGTATTCCTTGCAGAAAGGGTATCTGGCGATAACTCGGCAGCGCATGCAGTGGCCTTCTGCCAGGCTGTCGAGAAGCTTGCGGGCATCGATATTCCTCCACGGGCAAAATACATACGAACCATACTTCTTGAACTTGAAAGGATCTATAATCACCTGGGCGATATTGCCGGAATAGCGACCGACGTTGCTTATCCCTTCGGCGCAGCGCATGCTAACAGGTCGAAGGAACTGATGATGCAGCTTAACGAAAAACTAACAGGAAGCAGGCTGCTTCGCGGCATGAACGCCATAGGCGGCGTGAGGCGCGATATTGGCGATAAGAAAGAGATGATATCTAAGGAACTTGATTCGCTTCAAAAAGATTTCAGGGAACTTATGGAACTACTGGTATCTTCTCCCTCCGTTGCAGACAGGATAGAGACCACAGGGCGCATCTCTACTGAGATAGCGAAAGGACTGCATGTTGTCGGTCCTGTAGGGCGCGCCTCTGGAATAGATAGCGACATAAGGCGGGACCATCCGTATGCAGCTTATCCGAAACTTGAATTTAAGGTGCCGGTGAGTAAAGAAGGGGATGTGAATGCAAGGACAAATGTGCGCGCAGATGAGGTGTATGAATCCATAACGCTCATCCGGCAGGCGCTTTCCCGGCTCCATGAAGGCGAAATAAGAAAAGACTCAGGGAAAATACCGGATGGCTGCGCCCTGGGTTACACAGAATCGCCAAGGGGAGAAACATTTTACTGGGTTCACATTTCAAACGGCAGGATCGAACGATGCAAGGTGCGCGACCCGTCATTCTGCAACTGGCTTGCGATCGAGTATGCGGTCCTGGACAATATAGTCCCTGATTTCCCGATTATTAATAAAAGCCTGAGCTTATCGTATTCTGGAAATGATATGTAGGTGAAATAATGTTCGATATCCTGATAAAAACACTTAAGACCGGAACTGTAACAACAAAATATCCCAAAAAACCGGACATTGCGCCACAAGGATTTCGCGGGATGCCGGAATTGATACCTGATAAATGCACATTCTGCGGAGAATGCGCTAAATCATGCCCGCCTGGTGTGATATGCCTTATTGAAAATGGACAAGAAAAATCGCTCACCCTTTCCATTTGTGGATGCATTTTCTGCGGCATGTGCGAAGAGGTATGTCCGGTTGGCGCTATCAGGCTCACGCAGGAATATGAACTTGCCTCAAAGACAAAGGACGAACTTCTTACGATCATCAGGAGGACAGCATGACGGTAGAGGATGAAATGGAGATAATGGGGCAGCGCCTCCATGAAAAGATTAAGAATATCTTTGGTCGCTCCCTTTCAATACGTGAGGTGGATGCCGGTTCATGTAATGGCTGCGAGGTCGAGGTAAACGCCCTGTCAAACCCGATATACGATATGGAACGATTCGGTATTCATATCGTGGCCTCGCCGCGCCATGCTGACATGCTTCTTGTCACAGGACCGGTGACACGGAACATGGAACTTGCGCTCCTTAAGACATACAATGCAACGCCAGATCCAAAACTTGTCGCAGCAATGGGGTCTTGTGCCTGCAACGGGGGCATATTCGGGGAAACCTACGCCAGCGGCAGCGGTGTAGACAGGTTTATGCCTGTAGATGTGTATATTCCTGGGTGTCCGCCAAGACCACAGGCAATTATATTCGGTCTTATGGTAGCCATTGATAAACTTGAGCAGAAAATACGGAAATTGGAGGTAAAAGCATGACAAAATATGAGATACTTGTAGCTACGGATGATTCTGAATATGCAAGGAAAGCAGAAAAAGCAGCCATGAAGATCGCACGTTCCTACAATATCCGTATGGTAGCTATCTACATAGCCGTGGGCAGAAAAGACTCTGAACGGGAGGAACGCACCGCAAAGGGCGAGAATGTGCTCAACCGCGTTATAGAGGAGGGAGAGAAGATGGGACTGGAGGTGAATAAACTCCTTGTCGGAGTAAGCATGCAGCGTATGCCACAGAAGGGCGCCATGGCAGATACGATAGCGCGGGCAATACTTGATGCAGCTGAGAAGTATAAGGTACATACCATCGTACTTGGGGGAAAGGGGGAATCCGAAATAAATCCGGAACTTGGCAGCGTGGCACTGGCAGTAGTAAAGAAAGCTAAGTGCACGGTGATGGTTGCAAGATAACCTATATATCCTTTGATAATTAGTATTATCATAAAAAGGTGAAACCGGATGGAAGAAGCAACTATAAAATCATTACTTAAAGAGGAGCGTGTATTTTACCCCCCTCAGGATTTTGCCAGTAAAGCATATATAAAAAATCTTGAAGAATACAGGGAGATATACGAAAAATCCATTAACGACCCTGCATCTTTCTGGGGAGAGTTGGCTGACCAGATATCCTGGTACCGAAAATGGAAAAAAGTATATTCCTGGGACTCTGAAAAGGTAATATGCAAATGGTTCGAAGGCGGGAAACTGAACGCTTCGTATAACTGCCTTGACAGGCATATTGCAACAAAGGGTGACAGGATAGCCATCAAATGGGAAGGGGATGGCGGGGACACTGCCACATACACATACAGACAGTTGTATGATGAGGTATGCAAATTCGCGAACGTCCTTAAGAAAAGAGGCATCAAAAAGGGTGACAGGATAGCGATCTATATGCCCATGATACCGCAGATTGTGATATCCATGCTCGCATGCGCAAGGATAGGCGCGATCCATAATGTGGTGTTCGCAGGGTTCAGCGCAGATGCGCTTCGTGAGCGCGTGAATGACAGCGGCTGTAAGATGGTCATTACGGCTGATGCAAGCTACAGGGCAGGTAAGACCATCCCCCTGAAAGAGAATGTGGACAGGGCGCTTGCTGATAATTCTGTAGAGTGTGTTATCGTTTATGACCGTGCAGGAAGCACGGTCTCGATGAAAAAAGGCAGGGATCTCTGGTGGCATGAAGAGATGAAGAACGTTCCGGCAGAATGCAAACCTGAGGAGATGGATGCCGAAGACCCGCTTTACATACTTTATACGAGCGGGAGCACGGGCAAGCCCAAAGGCGTGCTGCATACCACAGGCGGTTACCTGCTTTATGTGCTTCAGACCTTCAAATGGATATTTGATTACAGAGATGAGGATATTTTCTACTGCACAGCCGACATAGGATGGGTCACGGGTCACAGTTATATCGTTTATGGTCCCCTCGCTGCAGGTGCGACTGAGGTAATGTTCGAAGGCGTCCCCAATTACCCCAACCCGGACAGGTTCTGGGCGCTAATTGAAAAGTACAAAGTAACGATATTTTATACCGCGCCAACTGCAATACGGGCGCTTGAGCGAAGTGGCGACAAGTGGCCAAAAGGAAGAGACCTCTCAAGCCTCCGGCTCCTTGGTTCTGTAGGTGAACCCATAAATCCTGAAGCATGGATGTGGTATTACAACTTGATCGGTAAAAAACGCTGCCCGATAGTGGATACCTGGTGGCAGACCGAAACAGGGGGCATTCTGCTCACGCCTCTTCCGGGCGCAACACCTCTCAAGCCAAGTTCTGCCACGCTGCCTTTCCCCGGCATCGAACCGATGGTCGTGAAACCTGACGGCACAGAAGCAGCGGTCAACGAAGGCGGGCAGCTTGTGATAAAGAAGCCCTGGCCTGGAATGATGCGCACGGTTTACGGGAACCATGAACGGTTCATTGAAAAATATTTCACTGCGTTCCCCGGAGTTTACCAGACTGGCGACAGCGCGAGGAAGGATGAAGATGGTTATTACTGGATAATGGGAAGAATAGACGATGTGATAAAGGTCTCAGGTCACAGGCTCGGTACTGCTGAGATAGAGAGTTCACTCGTGTCCCATCCTGCTGTTTCTGAGGCTGCTGTGGTGGGGTATCCGCATGATATCAAAGGTGAGGCGATCTATTCTTTTGTCTCGCTCAAGGAGGGTGTGGAAAAGACTGCAGAACTCAAGGCTGAGCTTTTCGAGCATGTCAGGAATACCATCGGTCCCATTGCCAAGCCTGAGAAGCTCCAGTTCGCTGATGCGCTGCCCAAGACGAGGTCAGGGAAGATCATGAGGAGGATACTGAGGAAGATCGCTTCAGGGGATGTTAAAGACCTCGGGGATACCAGCACGCTGGCTGATCCGTCGGTGGTGGAGGTTCTGGTGAATGAGAGGGAGTGAGGGGTGAAAAAGGTGGTACAGGCCTCGTACATCGTACGGGGTATACCGGTGACTGCGGGTGGGGGCTGTCAAGTTTGGTATTGGGGGCTATCATAAAATAGAACACGGATTGCGCGGATGCCCACGGATCCGTGAAAATCCGTCCAAAAGTAAAAGAAGGACATGCAAAGCATGCCCTATACCGTGTAAACTGAGGTTTCAGTTTATCCTTGTCATCCGCGTTCCTCGTTGTGATGGCAGTGCCGTTTCATATGTGGTTGCACCAAGAGAAGCGCGACTCTAAGCTTTCATCTGATTTTTTGAATTCTAACCACAATAGATTTTACACCAAAGTAAGGCGGAAAATATATAATATATGCCTTATGATAGTAGACTAATTGATATTTTCAAGGAGGAGTATCATGGCCAAGGGAAGTAAGTTAAAGCATAATGCCAAGAAGGTTTGGGGATGGATAGTAAAAGGGGTGAGTTTTGTGTGGCGGCAGACGATTGTATACAACATTATTTTGGGCGTAGGGGTAGCTTTGTTGTTTGCATGGTTGTTGTCGCATGCATTTAGTGAATATTTTAGTTGTAAGTATTTGATTCAGGATTCGTTAGGGATGCCTTCATTTATGTGTAATGGGCACGATTTCTTGGTAGTGAATATTCCGGGGTTGAGTTCGGTAATGGATGGGCCGCTAGAGTGGATTCGACAGGGAATTTTATGGACAGTGTTGTTTTTTGGCATCGTGATTAGCGGGTTTGCCACCTTCATTATTAATAATATTATGAAAGTAGCCCGATTATTGGCATTTAATAAGCAAGAATGGAAGGCATTGTTGTCTACGATGAGGGTGTTCATTACAATTTTGTTTCTGTTTTTGATATCATTTTCACTATTAATTAAGTTATAATAGTTGAATGGACTGCGCCCCCGGCTGCCCATATATCATAACCAGCCCGGCGCCGGCGCTCCCCCTTAGAGAACATAATAATTAGGTACTGCAGCATACTATGGAGCCAACCGCATGAAATTTAGATTTATTTCATGATTTCAATAAAATCATCTCTTGTCAATCCTGATTGCTTAATGATCGATATCAAAGTCCCCTTTGGGATTGGGTTTCTTTTTGGGATGATAACAAGATACTTTTCCCCATGATCCCCTGCCCTGACCAGAGCGATATGACTGCCTTTACCCTTAATGGGAGCATAATCAAATCCGGCTTTTAGGAGACGTTTTATGATCTTGTTTGATGAAACAGAAGGAAGTTTGCTCACCCTCTACACCAAAAGTAGAAGTGAATTTATTCTGGGAATGTAAGGATGCGGCAAAATCATTCAAAATACCCAGCGCTTTGGCATTCTCAAGATATAATTCCACAGCCTCTTTCAAGTTCTCAAGAGCTTCCTCTGGTGTGTCACCTGCGCTGGCAACTTCAAGCTCCGGGCATTTTGAAACATAAACATCATCTTCCTGCCAGATTATAGCTGTAACATTCAATTTTTCCATGCTTTTCATACTAATTGATGTGTAATGCTTGTTATTAAATATATTGTTTCCCGCTTTCCATCAATAAGGTTTCCGTCTTACCTCCCCCGCCCCCCCATAAATGCGCCTACGGCTGCCCATAAATCATAACGAGCCCGGCGACAGCGCTCCCCGTGATAACTTAGGCTGTCCTTTAAGAGCATATTTAAGTAAGTAGAAAGATAATAATTAGATAACAGGCTCTTAAAGCAAAAGCTCAATACTTAACTTTAATCCTTCACAGGAAAAATCATGCCACCAAGAACTCTGGGACGATACATTGTCGCCGATCCGGCTATCTGCCACGGCGAGCCAACCTTTAAAGGAACACGCATACTTGTAAAAGATGTTCTCGAACAGATAGCAAGCGGCATGGATTGGGAGGCAATCATCGAAGAATGGCGCGGGTCATTGAAAAAAGAAGCTATTGCTGAGGCTGAAATAAAGTATAAGACAAATCAGTACATATAAGTCAATCATAATAATAGAGGTTTCAAATGACCACTTTAACAGCATACATCGAAAAAGATCCAGAAACAGGCTTATATGTAGCGATAGTCCCTGGAATTCCCGGCGCCCATACACAGGCAGAGACCCTTGATGAACTTCAGGAGAACCTTAAAGAGGTACTGGATCTGTGCCTGGAAGAGATGGAGCCTGAGACCAAACAACATTTACCTCAATTTGTTGGAATCCAGCAAGTTGAGGTGAGCGTTTGAGCAGGCTTCGGATAATCGATGCCAGAAAAATGGAGAAGTTGCTGCTCAAACTGGGTTTTCAGAGGGTTCGCCAGAAAGGGAGTCATGTTTTCTACAGGCATCCGGATGGAAGAACTACCAGCGTACCGCATCATCCCGGAAGAGATCTGGCACGTCCGTTGATAAATGAAATTTTAAGAGAAATTGAACTTAGTTTTGAGGAATACAATGAGTATCTGAAGAAATTGTGATACTCTATAATATCATAATTCTGTGCTCCTCTGCGCATACATGCCCCCCAAAAAATGCGCCCCCTGCTGCCCATAAATCATAACCCGCCCGGCGCTCCCCAATATGCGCATATTAAGAGTCTGGCATCAGAAGAACATAGAACAGTATTAACAGCAACAGAAAGATTTTTTGAGAATAAAAGCTACTATTATGACTGGATTGAAAAAATAATAAGTACAAAAAGATGAAATTCAACATTAAACAATACATTCTGGACTCAAACCCATTTCTGCTAATTATAGAATGGTCGAAAAAGATCAGTTTCCCTGGTTTTGATCGTTTACCCCTTTATTACGTTGTTAGTTATTTTTTAAGAGCCATGCAAAAAGAAGCGATCACTATGCGTGCTTCTTCTTTGGCGTTCAACTTTTTGATGGCGATTTTTCCTGCATTGATATTTATATTTACCCTTATTCCTTACATCCCTATAGAAA
>Ga0180732_1002205_pt1 | contig 10680 bp, 10 predicted proteins | sample KR11_01MetaG_FD_148674 | JGI IMG/M metagenome (GOLD analysis project Ga0180732, IMG submission 148674) | Groundwater microbial communities from the Olkiluoto Island deep subsurface site, Finland - KR11_0.1 MetaG | ecosystem: Environmental > Aquatic > Deep subsurface > Groundwater | place...
GGCGTCCACGACATTGATGTAATATCCTTTTTATATGGAAGAAAGATCAATGAAGTTTATACCATCGCAGGCAACGATATTCATACATTTGAAGACCATGCGACCATACTATTAAGATGCGACACAAATCTTTCAGGAATGGTAGAAACGAACTGGTTGACCCCGAATAAAATCAGGAAACTTACCGCTATAGGATTAAAGGGTGTGGCTTACCTTGATTATATTAAGCAGACAGTCGAAATTGAAGATGATACCTGGGTAAGGACAGCAAAGATCGAACCAAGAGAACCTCTAAAGGTCGAACTTGAGCATTTTGTAAATGCAGTAAGGAACGGTCATGACGTGATCTCGAACGGGGATACAAGCAGACATGCGCTTCAGGTCGCAATGTCAGCTATTGACTCTTATAAAAAAGGAAAAGCTGTTGAGATAAAATAATATCCCCTATTAAAATATGGGTACTATTACGCTAACTTGTGATGGTTCTTATCTCCCCTTCCGATTCCTTTGTAAACAAATCCTTCATTTATAAAACCGTCTGGATCAATGACATTCCTGCCGTCTATTATAACCGGATGCTTTAAACCTGAAAATTTCCTTATTTTCGCGGCATTAAGATCAAAATACTGTTTATGCCCTGTGAAAATTGCAATCGCAGCTGCATCTTTGACAGATTCCTCAAGATCCTGTGTTATCCTGATGCCGCCCGACTCAAAGACATAGGGATCGTGGACTGAAACCGCAGCGCCCTGCTCAATGATTTTATGATAATACGGCTCTGATGGCGTATTCCTCGTATCGTCAGAGTTATTAATGAATGCCCAGCCCAAAATCGCTACTTTAGAATCCCTGAACTTTTTCCCAACCCTTGAAAGAGCATCAACAGTCAGATTATACATATGCTGGGGCATGAAGTCATTTATTTTCCTTGCCACAACATAGAGTGACTCTACATTGACAGGATAATCCAGTGGTCCTGCCATCCTGGCGCCTCGCTCAAGATGATAGGTATCTTTGGTGAGACAATGCCCGCCTACACCCGCACCTGGGTAAAGCACCGCTCTTGTTATTCCCTCTCCTTTAAGGCTGTCAATCCCATCTCTGACATCATAGACATTGATCCGCATTGCTTCACAATAAAGAGCAAGTTCGTTTATGGCAGCTATCTGCAGGTCGCGGAACGTGTTCTCAGCGGTCTTTGTGACCTCAGCCGCAGTAGAATCCATGGCTATTATTTTACCTTTAGTCAGAACAGGTCTGTAAAGTTCAATAGCCCGATGCGTACTTGCATCATTTATTCCGCCCACTATCCTGTCATGCTCCTGAATATTTCTTATCAGGCGCCCGACCATTACCCTCTCGGGCGCATGTGCAAGGGCGTAATCCACACCGGCTTTAAGTCCTGATCCTTCGTTCAAAATATTGGCGGCAAGACCTTTTGTTGTTCCAGGTGTAATTGTAGATTCAAGAACCACAAGCATTCCTCTGTTCAGGTATTTGCTAACCTGACTGAGCCCCTCTTCAAGGGCGCCAAAATCAGGCTCAAGAGATACATTATCCTTAAAAGGCGTCTGGATAGCTAAAGTGACAGCATCGACCTCGCTTATCCTTGAAAAGTCTGATGTGGCTTCGAATCTTCCAGATTTTCTGACCTTTCTTATCAGTTCTTCAAGTCCAGGCTCTTCTCCTTTCAAAGGACTTTCTCCATTGTTCAGCATTTCTATTTTATAACCAGAGCTTGACGAATCGCGCTGGAACCCGATCACATGATCAAAATGCTCGGCAAATAGAACTGCTGATGGGATGCCCACATAGCCCATACCCACTACGCCGACTTTCTTAATGCGTCCTCTTTCATTTAATATTTTTCTTAGTTCATTCATATTTCTATTCCATCCAGATGTAAATATACTATAATAAACTTTTTGAAAATCATGAATCCTTTTAAAGTCATGATTGCAGTGTCCTGATAGATAGTTAATCTTTGTATGCGGGGGATGGGATTTGAACCCACGAATGCCTGCGCAACAGGATCTTAAGTCCTGCACCTTTGGCCGCTCGGTAACCCCCGCTTGGGGACACGTGTAATAGCCCTTGGATTACATTAACCTAACGCATATTCGACATGGTTATGTACGAGCCGGTATAATTCCGGGATAATGACACTACCTTTTGCCACCTTCTCCCGTAATGTGTTCATCCCACTGACCAATATCTGCAGGAACAGGTGCGGATACTGCGGCTTTCGCAGGGACATCGGTCATCCTGATGCAAGACTCCTGACCCCTGCTGAAGTAGCGGACATACTTGACAGGGGAGTTGTTTCAGGCTGCTCGGAAGCGCTTTTCACTTTCGGCGAACATGCAGAGGAAGTAAATGGATTCATGCCGATGCTTATGGATATCGGGTACAGTTCCAATATAGATTACCTTGCTGACATGTGCAGGCTCTCGATACGAAAAGGATTGCTCCCTCACAGCAACCCGGGAGTGCTTGATAAGGGGGAAATGGAAAAGCTCAAACCCTGCAATGCCAGCATGGGGCTGATGCTCGAGACCGTTGCTACCATCGAAGCGCACAGGGAATGTGCCGGAAAGACACCAGAAGCTCGCCTGAATACCATCAGGACTGCAGGTGAACTGCGCATACCCTTTACCACGGGCATCCTTGTGGGTATTGGTGAAACGCCAAAAGACAGGGAGAGATCGATACGCGCCATAACTGAACTCCATAAAGAATATGGACATATACAGGAAGTAATAATCCAGAATTTCATACCCAAACAGGGAACTGGCATGTCATCATGCCCTCCTCCCACCATGAAAACCATGACTGCAACCGTTTCCATGGCAAGGCGCCTCCTTCCTGAGGACGTGGCAGTGCAGGTCTCCCCGAACCTGATATCGCCAGCGGAATTGCTCAAATGCGGCGCTTCTGACTTAGGCGGCATCTCGCCTGAGACCATTGACCACATAAATCCCGGATCCGCCTGGCCTACAATAGCAGAGCTGGGTGTGATGGCAGGAGTCCCGCTTAAGGAGAGGCTGCCTGTATATCCGCATTATGTCAGGAAAAAATGGTACAGCGACGAGATATCTTCTCTTTTAAGGTCTCTTTCAGACCCGGAAGGATTTCGCAAAACTTATTAATGAGTGCTGCATTAAGACTTAAAAATTCAGGTGGTAATATCCAGAAATTACAGACGATCAATGACGAGATCCTCGGGCGAGCAGATGTTGGAAAATGCACGATGGATGACGCGCTAACGCTTTATAATAGCCCGGCTCTCCTATTTCCGCTTGCCGACATGCTTCGCAAAAAAGCGGTTGGGGACGTTGTCACCTATGTTATCAACAGGAACCTAAATTTCACGAACATGTGTGTCGGGACATGTAAATTCTGCGCGTTCCGAAAAGATGACGGTTTTATTTTATCCATACCTGAGATACTGGATAAAATTAGAGATGCAATAAAGATAAACGCGACTGAAGTTTGCATCCAGGGCGGTCTGCTTCCTGACTGGAACGTATTTAATTACTGTGAAATACTTGAAAAAATAAAAGAAGAATTCCCCGACCTGCACATACATGCATTTTCTCCTATGGAAGTATTTCATGCAGCCCGCAACGGCAATATGAGCATTAAAGAAACACTTTCACATCTTAAACGATCCGGTCTTGGCTCTATGCCCGGAACTGCGGCAGAAATACTCGCTGACAGGGTAAGAGAGCAAATTTGTCCAGACAAACTTACCACCCATGAATGGATCGATGTTGTAATGACCGCTCACAGGACAGGGATTCCCACGACATCTACCATGATGTATGGTCATATTGAGACGCTTGAGGAGCGTATCGATCATATTTTCACAATCCGTGAGGTCCAGAAAATAACTGGAGGATTTACAGAATTCGTACCTCTTCCGTTCATGCACCTTAACAATGATCTGGGCAATGAGAAAATTATTTCTTATCTGAATGATGATTTAAAACTTCATGCGCTGGCAAGGGTACTTCTGTATCCTTATGTCAGGAACATCCAGACGAGCTGGGTTAAGCTTGGAAAAAAAACTGCGCAGTCAGCCCTGAATTTTGGAGCGAACGATCTTGGCGGGACGCTGATGGAAGAAAATATATCAAAAAGTGCAGGGGCGTCAAACGGCGAATATATGGCGCCGCAGGAATTCAATGACCTGATAAGGGGGATCAATCGGATACCTGTGCAGCGCGATACGCTTTATCAGCCAGTTAATACCCGTGATGAATGATGAAGGTTGAATGCGATGCTTTTATAATAACAACAGTTATTAATTAGTATAATGACCGATGAAACAACCATTGACAATCCAAAAGATGAAATGCTCGAAAAACTTGAACGGATGCTTGAAAACATGCCCGAAAATTCAAGGCAGCCGATAAGGGACCTGATCAATAAACGCAAGGTTGAGCTCGGACTCATTAAATCCGGACTGCCGCCAGCAGGTTACAAGTTGAAAAAACGAGCCAAAAAAGTCGTTCCGGTAAAGCCCTCCAGGGCAACCATGAAATCCCTGGGAAATATTGCAAAGAGCGTGGGAAAGATAACGGAGATAAAAGGTGAAGTCAGCCAGGATATTGACGTTAAAGATGAACCTCTTAAAAAGGATCGAAAATTGACAGAAGAGGCAGACTCTTATAAGTATTAAAATATATAAAAATACTAATTAATTATTTAAATTGCGTGACGGGAAATATTTTCAATAATCCCGTTACGGGATTGTTTCTCAGAATATCCGTTACGGATTTACTGTAATTATTTTTATTCAAACCTCTTATTTTAATTTATAGGCCGACTTCTATAGTGGACTCGACTATTTCTATCTGGAAAATAATAGAGCTTAAAATTAAGGTGATTTCAGAGGGTAAAACAATTAACCCAATAAAATCCTGCAAAAAACTGTATATAATGTTGGTTATATACAGTTTTTAGAAACCCATATATAGTATTCCAGACGAATTAGTATATGCTATGAACAATAAAAAATACATTAGAAAAAAGTGAAGGTCTTATGATATTCGATGAGCGTCTGAAGAAATTATCTACGGATTTGAAATTGAGGGGTTTTTCACAACAAACAATAAAAATGTATTTATTTTATAATCAAAAATTCCTTGAATACACAAGAAAGCAGCCAGAAGATGTCACAGAAGACGACATTAAGGATTATCTCGCCTTCAAATTTTCAGATGATGCGCTTTCGAATGCTTCTATTGCTCTTATTAAAGCAGCCCTCAAATTCTTTTTCACCGAAACGCTGGGTAAGAAATTATCCGATATAAGAACACCAAAAAAGTCAAACAAGCTTCCTGTTGTACTTAACAGAAATGAAATAATTAACTTGATCGAAAAAACAGAAAACCCAAAACACAAATTAATAATTGAGCTTCTCTATTCTACAGGTTTGCGGCTTTCAGAATGCGTTAATCTCAAATATTCAAATATTGATTTAAGTGAAGGCATTGGTTGGGTGCGTTCAGGAAAAGGTTCCAAGGATAGAATTTTTATCATTTCAGAAATTTTCAAGAAAGACCTTCTGCATTATATAGAAAATACTAAATCTAATACCAAAGGCTACATTTTCTTAGTAAATGGAAAAAAAATGTCTACCCGCGGCATCCAGTATGCGATAAAGACTGCTGCAAAGCGCGCCGGTATCGAAAAAGATGTGCATGTGCACACGCTCCGGCACTCGTTCGCAACGCACCTGCTTGAGAACGGAGTGGATATCAGGAAGATCCAGAAACTGCTCGGGCACTCGAATTTGCAGACCACGCAGATATATACACAGGTGTCGAGCGAGGAGATCAAGAAGATCAAGAGTCCGCTGGATATGCTCTGATAAATTACGTTACGCGAATTTATAACAAAAACACCGTTACGGGATTATCTCAAAAAAATACCGTAACGGGATTATATTATTACTTTTTATAAACTTCATTATTAAAATTATTCAATATCAGTATATTTCATAAAACAAATATTTTTATACTCGAAATACTTTATTACATGTGTGATAAGGGATGGCAGAAAAAGAAAATATTAAACGCATTCTGGATGCCTTTGATGGCATCAGCAGAGTATTTGCATCAATGGAGAGCTTCCATGGAGATTCAAGCATAAGTAAACCCGAACTACTGGCTCTTGAAGCAATTTCAAAGGAAGAGGGGCTTATGATGAGCGATCTTGGAAAGAGGCTTGATATCAGCCTCAGCACAGCAACCGGGATCATTGACCGGCTTATTGAAAAAAAGCTAGTGAAGAGGGAAAGGAATGGCGGGGACAGGCGTGTGGTCAGGGTCGTGCTGACAGATAAGGGACGAAAGACAAACCAAACTTACCAGAAGCAGAAGAAGGAACTCTTTGGCAGGATGCTTGGCGCTCTTGACCCTGAGGAGCAAGGGGAGCTGATCAAGATATTAGAGAAGATAGCTGGAGCGATAAAACAGGAGGCATAGACATGATAATTTCGCCAGTAAAAAATATGGAAAAGGTCTCGATAGTAAAATGTGAGAATTATGAACACGATAATGTCAAAAATGCAATAAAAAAGAGCCTTGACCTTATCGGCGGACTTTCGAAATTCGTAAAACCAGGTAATACCGTGCTTCTTAAGGTGAACGCGATCATCGGTTTTCCTGCGGAAAGAGCAGCCACAACGCATCCTGCTGTCGTTCGCGCTATGGCAGAACTGGTGAAAGAAGCCGGAGGCATACCGCTTGTCGGGGATAGCTCTGGAGCTTTTGGTTTTACAGGTCAGTCGCTTGAGATGTGCGGCATCGAAAAAGCCGCAAGCGATGCGGGAGCGAAGCTTGTGAACTTTGAATCAACCGGGACATATCCTGTGAAGGTCAATGGTAAAATCTTAAAGACAATTAATATCGCAAAACCTGTCATTGATTGTGATGTCCTTATTTCCATGCCAAAACTGAAGACCCACCAGCTTGCGCCTTCGGAAGAAAGCCTCAGCCATGCTGTTGTTGATGTTTATTCAGCCATTAAGCCTGCACTTGCCGTAATGGACGGCATAGTTGGAATGGAAGGCGAAGGAGCGACCAACGGGACTCCGGCAGATTCGAAAGTCATAATTTCAGGCGCAGATTGCGTTTCTGTAGATGCTGTTGCGTCAGAGGTCATGGGATTTTTCCACAAGGATATAATGATCACCCGGTTTGCCCATGAGCGGGGGCTCGGTGTTGGAATGCTCGATGAGATTGAAGTAGTCGGAGAAAAAATCAAAGATGTCAAACTGGATTTCAAGAAATCAAAATACTTTGTTTACAAATTCCCGGATTTCATCAGGAAATATCTGTTCGGCTTTGCTGAAAAACTTTCAAGTGTTGGGATATCTGAAGATATATGCAAAAAATGCATCAAATGCTACTGCTGCCACGAGCTATGCCCGAACGGTGCTGTGGAATTGAAGACATCATTCATCGGAAAACAATTGTTGAAGCGTATGAATTATAAATCGTGAATTTGATTATGATATAGTGGGCAGAGGGGATTATGGTGGTTGGTGGTATTGAAAAAAAAGACTTTTTTTCTGCCCACTATAGTTCGTATATATACGAATCATTGGATATATAGTTTACGGTCAGTGTAATTTGTGTTTGATAATCCCGTTACGTAATTTATCGAATATATTTCCGTAACGGGATTTATGTTAATATATCCGTAACGGAATGAAGCAAAAGGTATTAGCAAGATAAAACAATAACAACTTTAAATTATGGATCATCGGGCTTGATATTGATAGGATTGGGGACATTCATAATCATAGATTCTTCTCTGTCGATAATTCTTGGCGATCGCTACATGTGGTGGGGTCTTGGATACACGCCTGCCTTCTATCAGAGGTTAATGGAACGCATATACAGCCTCCCTCAGGCATCCTTGCTTGGAATAAAATTATTTGAAATGACGGCAGGTATGCTATTGTTATTTTTTGGACTATCATGAAATCGTTCGAAATACAATCTCATATACTACCCAGCCGCATTTACGGCATCGATTTCAGCGGGGCAAAGGACGCAGGTAAGAAGATATGGGTAGCAGGGGGCAGGATCGAAGGAAACGTCGTTAATATCGAAGAATGCTGGAGAGCAAGTGAACTCCACGGTGCTGGAAATGAGCGAGAACGGTGTCTTACGGCGCTTCGAGGATTTATCGCAAAAGAGACCGATTCTGCAATCGGCATCGACTTCCCTTTCGGATTACCGCTTGCCATGGTCAAAGAGAAAAGCTGGGAGGACTTTGTTATCAGGTTCCCTGAGCACTATGGGAGTGCCGGGGATTTCAGAGAAAAGTGTAAGAAAGCAGCTCCTGACAGCGTGATCGCGGCATATGCCACTTCTTGCGCATTGCACGATCATTTTGCTGTTGAAATTAATAAGAATTATTGTATTGAAGGGTATGTATTCGTATAAAATCGGAGAACTCCACAACCCTTATATACAATGAACATAATTGTACATCAATGTACTAAAATGTACAATTAAAAATAAGGAAATCTATGCACCAGATAATCAACGACATACTGGATTCTACAAAAAAGAGGCTTCCACCTCACGATAACATAAAAAAGGTAAAAATTACATCACGCGATTTCTGGGATAGCATAAAATCCAGGAAGGATCAGAATCTTATCCCAGTAATCGCTGAAGTAAAACCCTCATCACCGACAAGGTTTATCAGGAACGTTACCCCTCAGGATGCGGCTGAGATCGCAAAACTGATGGAAGCAGCCGGCGCTGCAGCCATATCAGTTCTGACAGAGCCGCAATTCTTTAAAGGCAGCATCCAGAATCTTAACAGCGTGAGAAGCGCAGTGAAAATCCCGGTACTCCGGAAGGATTTCATAATAGACAGAGCTCAAATATATGAGGTTGAAAGCGATCTTATCCTCCTCATAGCGGGTATCCTGGACAGCAACCTGGATGATTTTGTAAATGAGGCTATCGCAAGCGGTCGCCAGCCCCTGGTAGAAGTGCATAATGAAAAAGAACTGGAAAACGCCCTCGCAACGCATGCAAACATCATCGGGATAAACAACCGCGACCTCACGACCATGAAAGTTGATATCTCAACAACTGAAGAACTTGCGCCGTTAATTAGCGACAGGATCATCGTGAGCGAAAGCGGTATATCGTCGCCTGAGAACGCTGTGCGTATGCTGGATGCAGGCGCGGATGCAATTCTTGTGGGAACATCGATTATGCTGGGAAACATTTATGAAAAGACTCACGAATTAGTACATGCATTGAATAGAACATTTGAAAATAAACCGCAGATGAACGCAGATGAACGCAGATAAAATTGTCCAGTGTCACACTACTCTGGAGGGCGTGTCCACGCATGGTTGCGCCATGCGTGTGCGCGGAGTCGAGAACCCGCAGGGTTTCGGCATGATGAACGCAGATTTATTGCATCTGGTTTTTATGGTGTTCATCGGCATTTATGATATTAACCGGAAGAAGCTATGAAACAGGAAATTAAATCAACCAAATTCGGTAAATATGGTGGGCAGTTCGTTCCTGAAGTGCTCATGCCAGCCCTCGAAGAGCTGACCGAACAATATGAGAAATACAAAAACGATCCGATTTTTAACAAGGAATTGAACTATTATCTAAAGGATTTTGCAGGACGCCCGTCTCCCCTGTATCATGCAAAGCGTCTCAGCAAAGAATATGGCGTCAAGATATACTTAAAGCGTGAAGACCTTATTCACGGCGGGGCGCATAAGCTGAACAATACGCTAGGGCAGGGGCTTCTTGCCAGGTATATGGGCAAGAAGAGAATAATCGCAGAGACTGGCGCAGGTCAGCACGGCACAGCCTGCGCTATGGCTGGCGCTGCATTTGGCATCAAGACCGAGGTGTATATGGGCGCCAAGGATACTGTGCGACAGCGCATGAACGTGCTCAGGATGAAACTGATGGGCACTAAGGTGATCCCAGTTAAAGGCGGCTCACAGACCCTTAAGGATGCTATTAACGAAGCTATGCGCGACTGGGTGGCAAATGTTGAGACCACGCATTACCTGATAGGCTCAGTGGTGGGACCGCATCCTTTTCCCACAATTGTTCGTGACTTCCAGAGCGTGATAGGCAAAGAGGTTCGTGAGCAGATAATGGAAAAGGAAGGCAGATTCCCTGATTCCATCGTGGCGTGCACGGGCGGAGGTAGCAATGCTATGGGAATATTCCATCCATTCATTGAAGAAGATGTTGACCTTTTCGCAGTAGAAGCAGGAGGAAGCGGAATGAAAGTTACGGATAAAGAGGCGCTTCATTCTGCGACCCTATGCACAGGTGAAGATGGCGTACTTCATGGTATGCGCACTAAGGTTTTGCAAAATAAGTACGGTCAGATACTGGAATCAAGTTCGATCGCTGCTGGTCTTGATTATGCGGGCGTTGGTCCTGAGCTTGCGTATCTTGCTGATATCGGCAGGCTCAAGCCATGCAATTCCATGGACGCCGAAGCTCTTGATGCGTTCAACGACCTGTGCATGCTTGAGGGTATTATCCCTGCACTTGAGTCATCACACGCTGTCGCTTATGTCAAGAAAGCAGCTGCGTCTGGCGAACTGGGCGATGTTGTTGTGATAAACCTCTCAGGAAGGGGCGACAAAGACCTTGA
>Ga0180732_1002206_pt1 | contig 10677 bp, 9 predicted proteins | sample KR11_01MetaG_FD_148674 | JGI IMG/M metagenome (GOLD analysis project Ga0180732, IMG submission 148674) | Groundwater microbial communities from the Olkiluoto Island deep subsurface site, Finland - KR11_0.1 MetaG | ecosystem: Environmental > Aquatic > Deep subsurface > Groundwater | place...
CTGTGAACTCTGTGGTTCAAAAAAAAGCCTTTCTCCGCGTTCCCCGCGCCTCTGCGTGAGAAGCGGTCTGTTTTTTTTAACTTTGAAATTTGTTCCGGATTTCGGTATTCGGATTTATCTCTTGCCCGGTCCCTGCCTTCTTATTTTCAAAGTCATATCAGGAGGGAATCAACACCACAGAGGACACAGAGAACACAGAGAAATACAGAGAAAAAGAAAGAAAGAAGATCTTGACTTTCCTTTGGCCGAAGGCCAAAAACCCCCTTTCTCTGTGCTCTCTGTGAACTCTGTGGTTCAAAAAAACAAAGCCCTTCTCCGCGTTCCCCGCGCCTCCGCGTGAGATCTGTTTTTACAGTGATCAGCTATGGTATTTCCACTTCAAGTCCAGGGATCTTTTTAAAATCCCGCTCATTAAATGTTGCGACGGAAAATCCCATTGATAGTGCCGACGAACCGATGATCAAATCATGGGCGCCCATGGAGGTTCCTTTTTCGCTCAGTTCAGCCCATATTTCGGCATAGATTCTGGCCGCTGTCACTTCAAAAGGATATATGGGGAAAAACTCAATGATGTTTTCAACAAATGTGCTTCTTTTTATTTTTCTTGCTTTGGTATCCGCGCGGTAAACCCCGTTAAGCAACTCTGAAATGGTAATGACACTTAATCCGAAAATTTCTTCTTCACGACCGCGGATAAATTGGTCGATGTCAAACGATTTTCTTTCGGCTGAAATTAAAATGCTGGTATCCAGAATTATTCCCATGGAGCTTTCTCCGGCAGGCACGGATGATTGGTTATCCCTTGTTCCACATCTTTTTCATAGGATGCTCTTTCCTCATCAAGACCAGGAATCCTCTTAATCATGGCTTTTAGTTCTCTTAAGGTATTGCCTTTATCCGCTTCTGTGTAGGGTTTCATCTGCGCTATGGGTTTCCCGTTTCTTATGATAATAAAATGGTCCCCTTTGAACCTGATGGTGTTTAGAATATCGGAAAATTCTCTAACAGCCTGAGTCGCTGTAATATGTTTTTCCATAACGACGCTCCTTTCCAATAGGTATTATATGATTATCATATTATCCATATTTTATGAAAGAACACAACAGCAATTATGACGGCTCACGCGGAGACGCGGAGGCGCGGGGGGAACAAAAAAGCCCTTCTCAGCTTACCTGCGATGGGGGTATGCCACACCGCTGTAAAGGCCCGAGAAAAAGCTAAGAGAATCGGGACCGGAGTCCTGGCATTAAAAGAAGGACGGATTGTTCTCCGCGTTCCCCGTGCCTCCGCGTGATCAGGTTTGGGTCATTTGAATTTTGAACATTGGGATTTGTTCCGGATTTTAGAGCATCCCCACTCCACTGCTCGCGAAAAGTCCCGGTTTTAACGCAAAGATATTTCGATATGATCTAAGAATGTGAAAAAATCAGGATTTTCTGAAAAACTTTCTACAATATCATTTCCGATATGTAGGTGGTGAGGTGCATTGGGAAGATGTAGATGATGTGGTGCGTTATCCAATCTTCTGATGGTTGTCCCATCAGGGTTTTGCCAATGAAAACTATATTTTAGTGTTTGAATTTCATAGCCTGTGTCTTTAATGTAAAGAAAACATTCAAAGGCGCTTCCATTCATGAGGGCGGCTTTGACCCGAATCTTACCATCATTTTTTGAAATATCTTTACGGATCATCTGAAAGGAAAGGATCGCAGAGCATTCAATCAGTCGAGCTTCAATTTCGTTAAAATACTGCAGAATCCTTTTGTTCATGAAATAAGGCCTTTATCAATCAATGCCAGGCTTTTTTCAATGTTGGTAATCATGTCAATCGTGGCGGCCCATTCCATGAAATCCATTTCATCCCCCAGTGTCCCGTTTTTATAACAGCGGGTGAAGTCTGTGGACCTCATGCCATATTTTTTTTCAAAATCAGATTGCTGTTTAAATAAAGTTTTTTTTAAATCATCCAATCTGGATACCTCTCGGCTAAGCAACTTATCAAGAGCCAGCTCCAAGACTGAATCGTTTGCTTCAATGGCAATGAATTTTTCAAGTAATTTAACTTTCTCAAGAACAGTCATATCAACGCCTCCTCAGGGTTAAAATGAAGATATGGGATGTACGGGGTATGTTTTCACTTAGAATAACATGCGTAGGAAGGTGAAATCAATTCTTTGTTTTGTTCAATCATAGTATTCACGCGGAGACGCGGAGCCGCGGGGGAAGAAAAAAATCTTTTGCACCTCTCCCTGTTTTCAAAGCCCTCCTCCGCATTCCCCGCGCCTCCGTGTGAGAACTTGTTTGGGACATTAAAGTTTTTACAAATTGTAATTCCTATTGACAATTTGTAAGGCATATTCTATTTTCCAGGAATGATAAAAAGAAACCTCTCCCTGAACCTGAAATTGCTGGCCGAACAATACCCTGTTGTGACAGTCACCGGCCCCCGACAGGCCGGTAAAACGACCCTGGTCAAATCTATTTTCCAGGACTGGGGCTATGTCTCCCTGGAAGACCCGGATATACGCGAGTTCGCTTCAATGGATCCCAGAGGATTTATAGCAGCTTATCCAAGGCATTATATCCTGGATGAAGTACAGAGGGCGCCTGATCTCTTTTCATACATTCAGACCCACGTGGATGACCTTGGTGAACAAGGCATTTATGTTCTGACGGGTTCTTCCAATTTCGGGCTGATGGCAGGGATTAGTCAGTCTTTGGCCGGAAGAGTCGCCATTCTGGAGTTGCTTCCCTTCTCTTTTTCCGAATTGGAACAGGCGGGTCGGTTGCCTGGTTCCATTGAAGAATTGATGTTTTTCGGCGCCTATCCGAGAATCTATGATATGAATCTTGAACCTTCAAGATGGTATTCCAATTACGTAGCAACCTATCTTGAAAGGGATGTGCGCCAAATAAAAAATGTGACGGATTTATCAGCATTCCAACAATTTCTGAAGATGTGCGCCGCGCGGTCCGGTCAGATCCTGAACCTTTCAGCGCTGGGCAATGATTGCGGTATCACTCACAATACCGCCAAGGCTTGGCTCTCGATCCTTCAGGCCGGCTATATCGTGTACCTGTTGAGGCCACATTTTAAAAACTTCAACAAAAGGCTGATTAAAAGCCCGAAACTCTACTTCTATGATTCCGGCCTTCTTTCATATCTCCTTGGGATTCCCTCTCCAGTAAGCCTGAACACCCACAGCCACAGGGGATACATCTTTGAGACATGGGTGATTTCCGAGCTGTTAAAAGGCAGGTTGAACCGTGGACTCAAAGAAAACATATACTTCTGGCGAGACAATGTGGGTCATGAAATCGACTGTATCGTAGAAAAAGGTGACAGGTTACTTCCGCTTGAAATTAAATCCGGAAAAACGGTTTCATCGGATTTTTTCAAAGGTTTGACATTTTACGTTGAGCTGTCCAAAGACTTGGCTGTTCAGCCGACCGTTGTCTACGCAGGGGAAACGGATCAGCCGAGGAAAAATGGAAATGTTTTGACCTGGAGATCCTTCGGAAATTCCATCCCTGGTGATATATAGAGCAACAACTTCTCAAAAAAACTCATCTCAAGTTTTCCCCGGATTACAAGGTGCGAAGTTGGAGTGAGTTTGAATATATTAATTCAAGCCCTTCCCCGCGTTCCACGCGCCTCCGCGTGATCAGGTTCGGTTTTTGGCGTTTGAACCTTGGAATTTGTTTCGGATTTCGGTATTCGGATTTATCTGCTGCCCGGTCCCTGCCTTCTTATTTTCAAAGTCGTATCAGGAGGGAATCAACACCACAGAGGACACAGAGAACACAGAGAAATACGGAGAAAAAGAAAGAAGATCTTGACTTTCGTTTGGCCGAAGGCCAAAAACCCCCTTTCTCTGTGCTCTCTGTGAACTCTGTGGTTCAAAAAAATAAGCCTTTCTCCGCGTGCCCCGCGCCTCTGCGTGAGAAGCGGTCTGTTTTTTTTAACTTTGAAATTTGTTCCGGATTTCGGTATTCGGATTTATCTATTGCCCGGTCCCTGCCTTCTGATTTTCAAAGACTTATCAGGAGGGAATCAACACCACAGAGGACACAGAGAACACAGAGAAATACGGAGAAAAAGAAAGAAGATCTTGACTTTCCTTTGGCCGAAGGCCAAAAACCCCCTTTCTCTGTGCTCTCTGTGAACTCTGTGGTTCAAAAAATTCAAAGCCATTCTCCGCGTTCCCCGCGCCTCCGCGTGAGATCTGGAATTTGTTTCGGGTTTCGAATTTTAGAAAATATTTCACCTCGCGTTCCGGGGTTTCCTTTGACTTTTGAAATCAAAAAGATTACAATGCAGTCACCTAAAAATTCAGGGGGATGTATCATGCAGCTGACAATTAGAACATCAGATGAAATAACTTTAAAAATCGAACAAATTGCAAAAAGTATGGGTTTAAAGAAATCCGACGTAACCAGGATGGCCTTAAAAAAGTTTACGGATGACTACTTGAATGAAACAAAAGAGGACAGACCCTACCAGAAAGTCAAGCATTTGATCGGAATCGTGGAAAGTGGGAAAAAGGATCTTGGGCAGGCACACCGGGAATACATGATCAACAAAATAAAGAACATTTCAAAATGAAGGCGATTCTTGATACCGGCCCATGGGTAGCCCTTATCGACAAAACTGAATCCATGCATGACAATTGCGTCCGGTGGTTTAAAAATTTTACGGGGTCTCTTTATTCAACGGAAGCTGTATTAACGGAGGTTCTATACCTCTTGAATTTCTCTATAAAAGCCCAAAACGCGGCGATTGATTTTGTGGTTGAATCCGTGGTTGAATTAATTCCTTCTGGCACTGAAAGCTTAAAAAAAGCAAAAAGCCTCATGCAAAAATATTCGGATCTCCCCATGGATTATGCAGATGCCACAATTGTTTGCTTAGCCATGGATATGGGCATTCAAAATATTGTTACTCTTGACCATAAAGATTTCAGCATATACAGAATCAACAATAACGTGCCTTCAATCTTCCCTCATCCATAATAACCCATATCTCATTCCCTGTTGGGCTGAAATTTTTTATCCCTCTCCCTGTTTTCAAAGCCATTCTCCGCGTTCCCCGCGCCTCCGCGTGAGAAGCGGTCTGTTTTTTTTAACTTTGGAATTTGTTCCGGATTCGGTATTCGGATTTATCTATTGCCCGGTCCCTGCCTTCTTATTTTCAAAGTCGTATCAGGAGGGAATCAACACCACAGAGGACACAGAGAACACAGAGAAATACGGAGAAAAAGAAAGAAGATCTTGACTTTCGTTTGGCCGAAGGCCAAAAACCCCCTTTCTCTGTGAACTCTGTGGTGAAGAAAATAACTGTCACTGGCTGCTTGGCTTCTTCTAATACGTTTATTTTTAGGGGAATAATTCTAATTGAACCACAGAGGTCACAGAGAGCACAGAGTAAACACGAAGGGCACCTATCAATTTCTCACGCCAAGACGCAAAGTCGCAAAAAAGAAAGACTTGGATAAATTATGGCTCACGCGGAGTCGCCACCTTAACCACATAACCACATAACCACTTAATCACTTAATCACATATTTTTTTAATCACCTAACCACTTAACCACTTGTTGTCCTTAACCACTTTTATTTCTAATACAAAAACGCCCGGCAGTAAATCCCACCGGGCGTTTTTTACAAATAATAGGTGCTGTTTGTTACAAAACTATTTCTTCAGTTTTTTGCGACCGATTGCACCAAGGCCGAGAAGACCCATTCCGAGAAGCATCATAGTTGCTGGCTCAGGAACCGGGCTGTTTACAATATCGCCACTGTTAATGCGTGTGCTAGTAAATGCAGCGCCTGTTTGGGTGAATGCCGCATCAAAACTAATGTTAAAGTTGCCAACATAGGGAAGAAGAGTCGTCGTATTCGGAAAATAAATGGGCATTTCAAACAGGTTTAACAAATCAATATCTTTTTGATCATTAAAGGCCCCTCCCGAGATATAAAAGGAATTCCCGAAATAGGCAACTGAAGCTGAGCCAAAAGAGCCCGACATTAAAATTCTATCAGAAAGATCTCCTGCATCAAAAAGATCTCCATCGTTATTAGCGTCAACAGCACCTGTCAGGGTTATTATAGTATTTACGCCACCACCCCAATTCCATGCGCTTGTTAAAGCACCAGTTGTAAAAGACAACTTTCCATTGATAATGTTAAGCGGAATAACATTGTTGGCTGATGTATCAAGACCAACTACATTATCAACAGAGACGTTAGTAGCTATAAGTGGATTATTGCCTCCCGCATATGAAATTAGTCCGGTGGATGGAGCAATTACACCAAAATCTAAACTTAAAGCGCTCGCACTCCCAACCATCAAAAAACTCCCTAAAAATAAAATTGCTAAAATCGTTGTAATCTTTTTCATTTGTGTTCCTCCAATTATTGTTTGTTTAAGAAAACGTTATATTCCAGACTTGAAAAACCGTATTAATTGCCGAATCACCTCCCTCGTAAATGTTTATTAATTTTAAAAATGATAAATTTTGTTTTTTTATGTTGTGGATCTTGTTGCCGAAGAACTTTGAATGTAGATTTGGTAAATGCAATGCCAGTGCCAAATCTCATAAAGTTCGAAACTTAATTAAATGTCATTTAAAATCAGTTTGTTGCTCTGTTGCGTTCATCATCTGCGGTTCGGTTTTCCCCGGGCGATTGAGAACTTGATTTCATATTCCCTATGAAATTGTGAATTTCATTTCACAGCTGCTGGTTAACCGGAAGCCAATCCTCAAAACCCCTCCCCTTGATCCTCTCCCGCAAGGGGAGGGGAAAAAAATGGTGTGGAAAACCGGTCTTTTCAGATAGTTCTTCAACCTTGCTGATTCATTTATCGGATTATCAAAGAACTGAAAAACAATTTCTTTAATATTGAGCAACAATGATGCCAAAAACGTTGCTCGGCCAATAAAGATGAATATAGCAGAATAAACAGTAAGTTATAAAGATAGGCAGAATTAAGGAAAGGAATGAATATATGAAAACTGGAAGTCATTTACCCAAGGGTATGAAAAAAAGGTTATATTCTTTTTTCAAAGCAGGGCAGGATAGGTTTTACCACAGAGCTCACTGAGAACACAGAGATAAAGTAAATTCGAAATCTTAAATTTTTGTGTGAGAAAAAGAGGCGGTTATTATATCGCGAAGCGACCCAATTTATTCAAGTATTTTATCTTTGCGCCTTTGCGTGAGAAATTGATTTTGAAGTTGCCTTTCGTACTTATACTCTGTGTCCTCTGTGAACTCTGTGGTATGCGCCCATATTGGAAAATAAGTTTCGTTTAGCTTCTGCGGAGTTCTACAGGTCTATTCCACATACATCTCCACTTCCACACTTCGGGTCAACTGGGCCGGAATTTTGTTCCCCGCATCATCCAAGGCAGGTCTGGGGCCCATGCCAAAGGCTTTCACCTTCATGGGGTCCAATCCATGGTCCACCAAATAGCTTTTCACGCTGTAGGCCCTGAAGATGGAGAGCCTTTCATTGTAAACAAAGGGTCCGGAATGATCCGTATAGCCCTTGATGACAATGTCCGCCTCGGGGTGTTGTTTGCTGAAGGCCATGATTTTCCCAAGGGAATCCAGGGCATCCGCCGAGAGGGAGAATGAATTGGATTCAAAGAAAATAACGCTTTTCATGGCTGGCGGCTTGCGGGCTTGGAGCGGATCCGCAGTCAAGGGAACCCCTTGGGACAAAGGGGAGGGAGAGGCTTCTTCAAGATAAATTTTTGGCGGGGTACCTGTTTTGTCTTCCTGCAAAACGATGTTTTTCTCCGGTGGGACGGTTTCAGATTCATCAGGAATATTATCTAAAGCAGCAGTTTGATCCTGACTCCCGGGTTTTTCATCCATTATCGGGGAGATATCATTCGGAGTTGCCTCAGAGCGATTTGCAGGCGTGGTTGGGATGGTTTCTCGAATACCAGGCATCGGCGGGGGATGGGCTTGAGTGGCCGCCGCCCCGGGTTGGCCCTGAATTTTCACACTCGGTTTTTCAGAATGCAAAGTACCGGTGCCTTCTGAAGGTGAATTTCCTATGTTTTCGGGGCTTGAAACCGGCGCGGATTCATCTTCTTCTGTTCGTTCATCCCTTGGCGGAAGAACAACGGACACCCCGTTGTTTTCATCGACCTTTGATGGCTTATCTTGTTTTACCCAATGTTGGACGGAGGCCATCCGGGATTGAACAATTTGCCACATTCGGTTCAAAGAGGGATAAAGGTTCCGGGCCTTGGATGGATCAAAGAAATTGAACCCCAGGCTGATCAACAGCAAAAACAGGAGGACCCAGAGCCCCGCCTGTTTGAAGAGGCTTCGGCCCAGAGGCTTTTCCCTGTTTTCTGCAGAAGCAGGCGTTTCCGGACCGGTTTCTCCTCCCTCCATTTCCCCTCCACGGGGCGGCATGGGAGGGGGGGGGTGCGCGCCATTTTCGCGTGGGATTTTGAGATCTTCCGCGCATTCCTGAACAATCTGCCGACCGATGGTATTCTTATCCCGAACAAATCCTCCAAGCAGGGCGTAATCACAAAGAATATTTATAAGCCTTGGATATCCTTTTGAAAAAGAATAGATCTCGGAAACCGCATTGGAGGTGAAAAGGCTTTTTTTAGACCCTGCAACCAGAATCCGATATTTGATGTATTCCCGGGTCTCCTCCAGGTTCAGGGGGTCGATGTTGTATCTCAGGGAAATCCTTTGCCTTAAGGCTTTATTTTCCTCCAGCAAAATTATGTCGTTGAATTCCTTTTGGCCCACAAAAAACAGGTTGATGAGCTTGGTATTCTGGAGTTCAATATTGGAGAGAAGCCGGATTTCCTCCAACAGGTCTTTATTCAGCCTCTGGGCCTCGTCAATAATCAGGAGTACTTTTTTGTTTTCTGCATAAGCGGATTTTAAAAAATGGCTGAAATAAAGGGTGAAATCCCCCTTACTGTAAAAGGTTTTTTGAATGTTTAAGGCATTGGCAACATAGTTGAAAAAATCCATCTTGTCCAGACCCGGATCAGGCACGGTGGCGACAATCGTATCCTCTCCAAGACTGTTTAGCAGGGCATGGATCAAGGTGGTTTTGCCCGTTCCCACATCCCCGGTGAGGAGCAAAATGCCTTTGTTCCCCAGAATTCCATATTTCAGGGTGGCAAGGGCTTCCTTATGTTTCTCTCCCAGCCATAGGAATTCCGGATCTGTCGTGATCTTAAAGGGCTCGGTTTTCAGGTTGTAATGAGATAAATACATTTTTCCTACAGGCTAAGCACACATCGCCATAAATAATTTTATGTTAAGAATAGCACCACAGAGGGCACAGAGAACACAGAGAAATATGGAGAAAAACAAAGAAGATCTTGACTTTCCTTTGGCCGAAGGCCAAAAAAACCTTTCTCTGTGATCCTCTGTGCTCTCTGTGAACTCTGTGGTCCAAAAAAATATGTCAAAGAATATGTAACCGAATTTACGATATAGAGCACTAAGTAATATGTTATTCATTTGGTTATCTATCATTCGTTAGGATGTTGGCAAACCACAGAGGGCACAGAGGCCACAGAGAATTTATATTTTAAACCTTAAAATTCAGTTTTTTAAGTCTTTTGATCATGAAAACAACCCTGGACCAAAAAGCGATGAATTTCGATGGCACATCCAATTTCTTTTCCTGTAAAAAGGTCCTTTACTCTGTGCTCTCTGTGTCCTCTGTGGTGCCATATTTAACACCATATGTGTATGTGTTTCAGGAGCAATGGGTTATGGACAGGAGAATTAGACATCCTTCTTCCGGTTGGGGGACTCAATCTTTAAATCCTCGATTTTATACAAAAGGGTTTTATAGCTGATTTTCAAAATGTGAGATGCTTTTATGCGGTTCCAGTTTGTTTTTCCCAGCACAAAGGAAATCACCTCTCTTTCTACTTTGTCGGACACTTTCTTTTTTACGTCTTTAAGGGCCAATTCCGATAGGTCCTGGAAATCCTCCCCATTAAAATTTAGAAAGTTCCTGACAACCTTAGAGTCATCGGATACGCTGGTTTTTGCAGTGGAAAAACTCGCCGGGCCAGCCCTTCTGATTAAATCTTCAATAATTTCTTCCCAATTTCCCATAACGATAATGCGTTTCAGTACATTTTGCAGTTCCCGGACGTTCCCTGGCCAAGAGTATGCACACATTTTATCCATCATTCGACGATCGGGTTTTACAGGGTTCCGGTTGCTGAACTGGGACGAGTATTCCTTTAGGTAATATTCAATCAGGGGAGGAATATCTTCAGGCCTGTCACGCAAGGGGTTGATGGTGATTTTTATGATATTTAACCGGTAATAAAGATCTTCACGAAACAGCCCTTTTTTGATGTCTTCCTCAAGCTCATGGTTGGTTGCGGCAAGCACCCATGTGTCTGAAGTTATATCCTTTTCAGATCCCAAAGGTGCAAAGGTTCCCCCCTGAAGCACATGTAAAAGCTTTGCCTGCAAGGGCAATGACATATCTCCAATTTCATCCAAAAGAAGGACTCCGCTGTGAGCGATCTCAAATTTCCCACGTTTCTTCTTCCCCGCCCCGGTAAAAGCTCCCTGCTCATACCCGAACAGTTCACTTTCCAGAAGTCCTTCGGGTAGAGCTGCACAGTTGATTTTTACAAACGGTTTTCCAACCCTT
>Ga0180732_1002207_pt1 | contig 10674 bp, 10 predicted proteins | sample KR11_01MetaG_FD_148674 | JGI IMG/M metagenome (GOLD analysis project Ga0180732, IMG submission 148674) | Groundwater microbial communities from the Olkiluoto Island deep subsurface site, Finland - KR11_0.1 MetaG | ecosystem: Environmental > Aquatic > Deep subsurface > Groundwater | place...
GAAAAAAATCCTAAAAAATTAGAAAAAATCCTCCAAGAAGGCGCCAAACAAGCAAAAGCAAAAGCCCAAAAGACACTCAAAGAAGCAAAACAAAAAATGGGTCTGATTTAAACCACGAGGGGAAAGAAATTAAAGGTCAGACCTTCTGAGCGTAACCTTAGGAAAGGTCACTACTCGAAAGGTCTAACCTTTGTCATCAAAAAGGTCTGACATTGCAAGTAGAGACATTTCTGAAGGTCTCGCTTGAAAGGTCGGACCTTTTTCTCCCGCAAAATTTAATTTATCTCTTTATTAAAAAAGAGCGCGGAATTTTCCACGCTCTTTTTGATTTGTTAGTTACCACGCCTCCACTTTCGCGAACACTCGCTGGGCAAAAGACATTGAAAGAACTTTATTCATCCCTAATCCGCAAAGCCCGGTAAATATCCCGCATCCGCCCGCCATAAGAAATATGGCGGTTGGCGCCAATTGAAAAGGCGGAAAAATGAAAATATACAACATTCCAAATAATGAATACAAAGATACAGCAACCAATTCAATAGAATGCGCCTTGTAGATAGTTAGAATAATCACCCATAAAAGAAATTTCGGCAGATTCCAGATAATGAACTTAGGAACCATCCAAACAATAAATTTAGGTAATTGAACGACAATTTCACCAATTTTTTTATCCGTCATTGTGTGAGTTGAAGACGCCAACAAGCAAATAAAGAGAGAAATCGTAGTACAGGTACAAAGCATAGCTGGAAGAATGGCCCCCTGACTATGTGAATCTGTTGACAAAAAAAATAACATCCATGCCAAGAAAAAAATAATCGGCGCAATAACAAACGAATAAATTTTCGCGTCATTATCGTCCCAAAACACTAATTTAAGACCAATGAAAATCTCTTTAGCCATTCGCGGCAACTCATCCACAAACACCCGCTTAAAGATTACCATCTTCCCGCGAAAATCATAAAGGAGCCATCCTGACAAAACCAACACAGGAATTCCGACCCAGTAACTCCCAGAAACAGCAACAGATAGATAGCCCGCGACCCCTGCCAAAAATAACGCCTTAAACAATTCCTTCCATCTCAAACTTTCCATCTTGCACCCCCTTTTCTTTTATGTGGTATTATTAATATTGTTAAACAACTGTTGATACCATCTTACACTAATTATCCAAAATGTCAACCCCCAAGGGGACTGTCCCCGCAACAGGGACAGTCCCCGTTTTTCTAAAAGGTTAGACCTTTTCTGGTTGAAATATTAAAAAAGTCCCAAGGGGGCAGTCCCCCGTCCTCGGGGGCTGCCCCCGTCTTAGTTACTCAAAATACTCCAGCAGAAACTCCGCCAGCAACTCTCCGCCCAATTTTTCTCCTTTAATAAAATACTCGCCCTCAACTCTCTCTGGAAGAACCGAAACGCCTTTGCCTATCTTCAGCATCTCTATATCATTATAATTATTCCCCGTCGTCATAATCTGCTTCGGTCCGACTCCAAGTTGCTCTGCCAAACTGGCAATCGCCACGCCCTTTGACATTTCCTTGCTCCCGATATCATATCCCTCATTTGTCCAAAGACAATACAAACCATCCTCGCCTATCTTTTTAACTAAAGCGGGTATTTCCTCCATCTCATCGCAATGAACCGTCAGAATAAAAAGTTTCGGCTCAAATCCTCTAATCCGAACATCCCCCGCCATTATCTCCTTTATTTTCTCCTTAATATCCCGCAATTTGCCAAAGTATTCATCGGGATAAACTGGATGAACAATCTTATTCTCTAAAAATGTAATATTTCCATTCTCCGCTTGTAAAATAACCCGATTATCAAAAATCTCATTCGTTAAACTTTTCAAATAAAGAATATTCCTCCCCGAAGAAAAACCAATTTTCAAATACTTCTTCAATTTTTTTAAATTCTCAATAAACTCCCGCGACAATTGTTTTGATTTCATTAACAACTCCGTCCCGTCCTGATTCTCCCTCAACTCCGTCCCCACTGGAACAACAACCCCGTCAATATCAAAAACAACAACCTTCAACTCCCCCAACTCCTCCTTAGTAATTTCATTAATATTTTTCATATTTTTATTGTATCACAAAAACCAAATTTCCCAAATAAAAAACCTCCGCTTTGCGAAGGTGGTCGGGAGGAGCAGGGTGTCATTTATATGTAACAAAAAAAACCAAATTGAAGTTATTAATCGCTCCTCCCGAAAAGATATTACACGAAAGACAAAAACAAGTCAAGCGTTACCCAAACATTAAAAAGTCCGGCTTGAAAATCAGCAAAAGCCCCATGGCGAAAATAACAAGCCCTCCGATTAGAGCGCTGTATTTCGCGTACTTATCCGTAAAGCCAAGTTTGCTTAAAGTGACGGCCGCGATTGTAAAAATAATAACATCGTCAAGCATAAAGACAAAAGTATAAAGCAAGAGATATAGATAATAATTTACTGAACTTAAATTATTCAAAGACAAGACCTGCGTATAAATCGCGGGCAATCCAGCTGAACAAAAAAACTCAACTAAATTCACCCCAAACGCCAAAACGACTATTCCTAAAAACGCGGCTGGCAAAGCGGTTGAATTAACCACCTGATTTGCTTTTTGGGTGATTTTTTCGTTCCACTTGCTTCCAATGGGCGCGATCTCGCAAACGCCCGGCTTAAAGGTAATAAAATGTTTAATTTGCCAAACCCCCGCCCCCAAAGCCAAAACCCCAATAATCGTCCTAATTAAATTAACATAACTAATCGCCAAAAATAAATTTAGCCAAGCGGACAAAAGAAGATAATAAACAACGCCCGAAGCGAGAATAAACGCGCCGCCAATCCAAATCATTCTTTTCCGCGAACGAACGCTAATCAGTAAAGCTAAAAGAAAAAGCAAAACCCACATCGCGCAAGGATTAAATCCATCAATCGCGGCAAGCGCGATCGTTAAGACAGGCAAAGACAATTTAGAAAGATTTAATTTCCCGATAAAAGGATAATCAATAATTTGCTCTTCCGCGCTGACCTGAACGGAACATTTTTCTCTATCCACTTTTTCCATTAGGTCAGAACACCCCTGCGCCGAACAATTTTCAACCGCCCTCAAAATCTTCCCGCCCGTCGTTTCATCGCTCAAATAACCAATCATTACCTCCTCGCCGATAAAAATAGCCGGCACTCTCACAGTCGCCTCCTTGCCGCACGACTTAAGAAATTCAACCAATAATTGAGCGTTCCCCTTATCCCCAAAAACCTCATAAGAATGAATCTCAAGCCCCGGATAATCCACCGCTACCCCCTCCAAAAAAACTTCCGCCTTCTTGCAATGCGGGCATGTCTCCCCATAAAAAAAATACAAATCAACCGCCTTCGCGCTCTCATCAGCCGCCGCAAAACCACCTGCCCCCAAAACCCCAAACAAAATTAAAATTAAAATCTTTTTCATAAATTTATCGCTCCACCACCTAAACAAACATTCCCTTTATAAAAAACCGCGAACTGTCCCGGCGTCGCCGCTTTTTGCGGTTTTTCAAAAATCAATTTCGCTTTGTTCCCGACAACGCTTAATCTCGCGCGCGACGCCTTTTGGTTAAATCTGATTTTCGCCATAACCTTTATTTCCCCTTTTGGCTTAACGCCGGAAATAAAATGACATCGAGCAAGAGAAATTGTTTTGCGGAAAAGCGCCGGGTCGTTTTCTTTATTAGTTATTATAATCCGATTCTTCTTTTTATCCAAATCAACCACCCGCCAAGGACCACCCGAAACATTAATCCCTTTTCGTTGCCCAATCGTATAATGAAACAATCCCTTATGTCGCCCCAGAACATTCCCCTTTTTATCAACAATATCGCCTGGCTGAACGCCTATTTTTTCATCCAAATAAAAGGGTAAAGCTTTTTTGCCCACAAAACATAAATCTTGGCTTTGTTTGATTTCAGAAAAAAATTTAAATCCCTCTTGCGCGGCTATTTGATAAACCTCTTTTTTAGTATATTCCCCCAGAGGAAAAATTATCTTCCCCAACTGCTCCTGCTCCAAAAGAGAAAGAAAATAACTTTGGTCTTTCGTTTTATCAACCCCTTTTAATAATTCATACTCCCCCGTCTTTCCATTTTTTTTAATCCGCGCATAATGCCCCGTGGCTACATATTCAATCCCCTCTGCTCGCGCGAAATCAAACAAGCCCTGAAATTTAACAAACCGATTGCAAATTAAACAAGGACTGGGCGTCCTGTTATCTTTCAACTCGGACAGAAAATAGCCAATTACTTTTTCGTTAAAATCAAGCCGCGCGTCAATAATATGATATGGAACTTTAAGTTTTTGGCAAATTTTTTTGGCAATCGCAAAATTATTTTCCGAACAAACGGAATGTCTAAAAGAAACCCCAATCGGCTTGAGCCCCTGCTTTTTTAAAATCGCCAAAGCAACCGAAGAATCAACTCCGCCGGACAACCCGACTAAAACAGTTTTTTTATTTTTTTGTATCATAAAAACTTCTTCAAAATCCCAAAGTCCTTTTTCAAAACATCCTTCGTGTTGGCGTTGTAAACCGCCACCGCGGGATGATAGAGAGGAATAATTTTAATTTTACCAAAGGACGCCTTCGCTTCAAAAATCTTACCATGCATTTTGCTAATTCCGGTTATCTTGTCCGCAAGCCCAAATTCCGCCAAAAGAAACGAAGCCGCATGATTGCCCATTGGACAAATCACTTTTGGTTTAATCGCCTCTATCTGCTTGATTAAATAAGGAACGCAAGCCGCCTTCTCTGCTGGCAAAGGGTCGCGATTACTGGGCGGACGGCATTTAAGAATGTTGCAAATGTAAGCGTCTTCTCTTTTGTATCCGATTGAAACAAAAAGTTCATCCAAAATCTTGCCCGAATTCCCACAAAAAGGAAGACCCGTTTTATCCTCATTCGCCCCAGGCGCTTCGCCCACAAAAACTGCTTTTGCCTTATGGCTCCCCTGCCCAACCACGGGTAAAATCCGCGTCTTGCAAAGCGCGCATTTCTTGCACTTTACTACCTCGTCTTTTATTTTTTTAAGTTGTTTAGTCACTTGATTCATAATTACTCTTTCCTCATCGCCTCAATCGGACTTAATCGCGCCGCTTTTTGAGCGGGGTAAATCCCAAAAACCAAACCAATCATCATAGACACAAAAAAAGCAATTATAATCGCCAACCAAGAAACCGTCAAAGGCCAAGATAGTCCGTAAGCCCGCGCGCCAACAGCGCTGATTAAAGACACGCCAATGCCAAACAAAATCCCAATTAATCCGCCCAAACCAGTCACTGTCAAACTCTCAATTAAAAATTGCCAAAGAATATCTCGCCTACTCGCCCCCAGCGACTTGCGCAATCCAATCTCATGTGTTCGTTCAGAGACAGAGACAAGCATAATATTCATAATTCCAATTCCGCCAACCAACAAAGAAATCGCTGCTAAAAATCCCAAAAGCAAATTTAAAATAACCATCATGTCGTTAATTTGATCCAAAATTTCCTCCATAGTCGTAATTTGAAAATCGTCCTTTTCGGGGTCTTTAATATTGTGGTTGCGCCTCAACATTTGAGAAATTTCTGGAATTGCCCGGGTGAGATAGCTCGCGTCCGTAACGGTTAATATTATTTCTGACAGATAGTTAATCCCCAAAACCTCTTTCAGGGCTGTTTCTACTGGGATATAGGCGAAATCATTCATATCAATCCCGCCGACAGAAATTATATTCTGCTCTTCCAAAACGCCGACAACTTTAAAATTCTGTCCCTTGATTTTTATTTTCTCCCCAATCGGTTCGCTTTGCCCAAAAAATGTTTCAGCCAAACCGCTTCCTAAAACGACAACCTTCGCTAAACTCTCGTCCTCGCTCTCCGTAAAAAACCTCCCCTGTTTAGTTTGAGCCGTTTTCATGACCAAGGGAAAATCGGCGTTGCAGCCATAAACAATTGTTTTCTTTTCCTTGTCTTTGTAATTCGCCCACTCCTGCCCGAACGCTTGTCCCGTCACCGCTTCAATATATGGAAATTTTTGTTTATCCTCTAACGCCTTAATATCTTTTGTTTTAAGTGTGGTTATTTTAATCCCTTGCGCCATTGAGATAACGCTTCCAACTTGACCCGCGCCAGGAATCTTAACCGCGATATCAATCATATTTGGCCCGAACGCCTCAACCTCGCCTGTCACCAGCCCCTTCAACCCTTGTCCCAAAGAAAGAATAATTACGACCGCCGCCACGCCAATAACAATCCCCAAAATAGAAAAAATACTGCGCAATTTATTCGCCCTCAAAGCAATCACCGATTGTTTAGCCGCGACAGTTAAATTCATATTTCATCCCTTATTCATATCTCAACGCCTGAATCGGATTTAATTTAGAAGCGCGATTGGCCGGCCATAAACCGAAGATTAAACCAATACTCACGGCCATAAAAGAAGAAACAAAAACTGAAAGAGGCGTAACAATAAATTTCCAATCATATCCAAAATAATTCACGCCGACAGTCACAGTATAAGCGATTAAAATTCCTAAAACAATTCCAATCACCCCGCCAAGCAATGTCATTGTCGCGCTTTCTATTAAAAATTGAAAAAGGATGCTTTTTCTTTTAGCGCCCAACGCTTTGCGCAAACCAATTTCCCTTGTCCTTTCATTCACGACCACAAACATAATGTTCATAATCCCAATCCCGCCGACAATCAAAGAAATCGCCGCCACCATCGCCAAAAACATTTTAAGCGCCTGCGTGATCGCGCCTAAAATATCAAGGGCTTGCGCGGCGTTCATAACAGTAAAGTCATCTTTAAGCGGGTCTTTAATATGATGGCGGAAACGAAGAAGATTCTCAACTTGAGAAATAACTAAATCGGTATTTTCCGCTCCAGAGACCTTGGCGCGGATAAGAGCAATGTGGTCAATCCCTAAAAGTATTTTTTGAGCCGTTTTGACAGGGACAAAGACCTGTTCGTCTTGATTTTGAAAAGCCGCCGTTCCTCTTTCTTTCATCACCCCGATGACTCTAAAACTAACCTGATTGATTTTAATCCTTTGGTCAATCGGATTGTCCTCGCCAAACAATTCTTCTTTGACCCGGCTCCCTAAAACCGCAACTTTTGCCAAGCCGTTAACTTCATCTTGTTTAATAAACCGCCCTTGCGCGATAGAAGTATCTTCAACTTCTAAATAATTAGAAGAAATACCCGTATAATCAAAATCGTGTATTTCATTTAGAAAACTCATTGTCCCTCGCCCTTTAACATAAGAGCAAGCGGCAGTTACGCGCGGCAATTCTTCAATCGCCAAAGCGTCTTCATAAGTTAAAGTCGTTATTTCAATCCCAAACACAGCCGCCGGCGGTCCGCCTTCTTCGGACATGCCTGGTAGAACACCGATTAAATCACTCCCCATCGCCCTTACCTGCGCCAAAAGCAAGTCCTGCGCGCTCGCCCCCACCGCCATAATTGAAATGACAGCAGCAACTCCGATAATAATGCCCAGCATCGTCAAAAAAGAACGGCTCTTTCTCAAGAGCAGATTCTGAAAAGTAAGTTTTAGAACATTAAAGAAATACATATTACCTTTCGGTCACTTTTGTGTCGGTGAGAACTCTGCCATCCTTCAAATCTATAATTCTTTTCGCGCATTCAGCGACATATTTTTCATGGGTTACCATTAAAATCGTGTGCCCCTCTTCATTCAAATCCTGTAAAACTTCCATTACTTCCTGTCCTGATTTGCTATCCAAATTTCCCGTCGGCTCGTCGGCAAGAATCAGTCGCGGACGGTTAATTAACGCGCGAACAATCGCCACCCTTTGCTGTTCCCCACCCGAAAGTTGATTCGGACGATGATTGACGCGATGAGAAAGACCCACTTTTTCTAAAAGATAGCGCGCCCTGTTTTCGGTCTCTTTTTTATCTAATCGCGGCGTATAAATAGTCGGCAATAAAACATTGTCTAAAACAGAAGTCCGCGGCAAAAGATTATACGATTGAAAAACAAAACCAACTTTTTGATTTCTAATTTCAGCCAATTTATCGTCATCAAAATGGCTCGCATTTTCCCCGTCAAAAAAATATTCTCCGCTCGTCAACTTATCCAAAAAACCGATAATATGCATCAAAGTTGATTTGCCTGAACCCGAAGAGCCTGTCACCGCGACAAACGCGCCTTCTTTAATCTCAAAAGAAACCCCGCGCAAAGCCGGGGTCACCAATTCATCGTCCACATAATTTTTAACCACATTCTCAAGTTGAATCAGCATATTTTTATCGCGCCTCCATTACCACTTCTTCCCCCTCTTCCAGCCCCTCAACAATTTCAATTCTATTCTCGCCTTCCAAACCGGTTTTGATAATTAGCTCAACAACTTCCCCATCTTTCAGAAGATTAACAAATTTATCGCCGTTTATACCTTTAACAACATAATACGGCAAATAAAGAACATTCTCTTTTTTGTCGGTCTGAATATCAAGATTAACCGTCATCCCCGACTTAATTCTTCCATCCTCTACATCAAAAACAGAAGTAATTTTATAATAAATCACGCCCGAAATAATTGTTTCCGCCGGGTCAATTTTAATAATCTCTCCGACAAATTTTTCCGCAGGACCCAAAGCGTCCAATGTCATTTCCACTTTGTCGCCCAAATCAACCTTGGCGATTTCCGTTTCTGAAATATTCGCTTCAATTTGAAATCGTCCCGAATTAATCATAGAGACAACCGTTGAGTTTGCCGCAGCTATCTCCCCTTCCTCTTTTGCGAGCGCGGTAATAGTTCCATCGGTCGGCGCTCTTAAAATATTTTTATTTATTTTTTCCTGAATTTGCAAAATATTCGCTCTCGCCTGATTAACTTCTGCCTCCGCTAAATCAACATCGGCCTGGCGAGGATCCGCTTTTTTCAAAGCCAATTCGTCCTTGGCTTTTTGAAGAACCGACTCCGCCGTCACTAAATCGGCGCGCGCGGCATTAATGTTTATTTGGTTCGTGATCGCGACCGACTTAATCCCCTGTTCAGCCGCAGTCAGAGCGACTATTTCTGTATCAATATTCGTCCTCTCTGTATCAACGCTTGTCTTATGCGTTGAAGAAACAGAACTTTTAACGCTTGCGTCATTCATCGCCAGCCGCAAATATGCCAAAGCGTCCCTAATCGTAGTCAACGCCGATTTCATCTCTTCCAAAACCGCCTCAATATTATTGTAGGTCTTTGCCGAACTTAAATCATTTTTAGCAATTTGCTCCCAACTCTTAACATTAGAGTCAATTTGGTCGTTGCCGTTAAAATATTCTTCCTTTATTTCGGCAAAAGTAATTAAAAGCGCCTTGTCGGCTTTCGTGTATGATGTTTTTACGGCATCAAACGCGTCTTCGTACGCTTCTTTCAAATCATTCTCAGCGTCAATTTCCACATCGTCTAAGGCCTGTTCTTTATTGACAATATCAACTTCAGCATTCGAAACGGCCGTTTGGTAAATTCGAATATCTTCTTCCCTGTTGCCCGCTAAAATCTGCGCCAACTTCGCCTGCGCGATATTCAAAGCGGCGTAATACGACTGAATTTGAGCGCTTAATTCCGCGACATTGAGTCGAACCAAAACCTGCCCCGCGACTACCTTGTCGCCAATCCCGACTTCAACCTTGTTAATCTTTCCCGAATTTTCAAATTGTAAATCAATCTGCTTCGCGGGCACAACCGTCCCCGTAGCCGAAACATTCTGAATAATCTCTCCGCGCGCGACAGCAACTGTTTCATAAGCGGAATCCCCCTCGCCAAAAAAACCTTGATAAGCAAAATACCCCCCAGTCAAAATAATGATAATAATACTAATAATGATAATAATTTTTTTCATTAATTAATCTCATAAACAACACTCACCGTCGTCTCCACCTTATTCTCCCCCGTCTCTATCTGCGGAACCTCTCCCCCTCCGCCCATGGCCTCCGCCTTCAAAGCGTAATCGTAACGAACCGCCGCCAAGTTTTCGCTAAACCCAACAATACGAACTAAGCTCACCCCAAGTTCATCGGCTATTTTCTCCGCCTTCGCGCGCGCCGATTTAATCGCCTCTTCTCTGACTTGCGCTTTCAGCGCGTCTTGGTCGTCAATCGTAAATTGTAAATTTCCAACCTGGTTCGCCCCCGCGTCAGTTGCCCCTTCAATAATTTGCCCGATTTTCCCTAAATCCCTAATCTTGACCTGAAGCGACTGCGAAACCTCATATCCAACTAAAACCCTATTCCCTGATGGATAAAGACTGCTCGTCCGATATTCATATCGCTGATAAATATTAAAAGATGTTGTTTTTAAATCCTTCTCCTCAACGCCCATCCCCTTCGCAGAATCAATCACCGCATTCATTTTAGAAGTGTTTTGCGTCATCGCCTGCGCGACCGTTTTCGCTTCTGTCACAACCGAAAAAACAACCAAAGCCAAATCCGGCTTGGCATAAACCTCCGCCTGCCCCGAAACAGTAATCGTATTTTTTGATTCTATTTCCTGCCCAATGTATCTCCCTTCTTTGATTTTATTGCTAATCCCAACCGCGGCCGAAACAGTCAAAACCCCCAAAAACAAAATCAAAACACCAGCCAGCGCGCATAAAACCTTATGCCCGCAATTTTTAAAATCTTCCCTACAAAAGTTTTTCATATTTTTATTAATTATCTAATGGGGGC
>Ga0180732_1002209_pt1 | contig 10672 bp, 11 predicted proteins | sample KR11_01MetaG_FD_148674 | JGI IMG/M metagenome (GOLD analysis project Ga0180732, IMG submission 148674) | Groundwater microbial communities from the Olkiluoto Island deep subsurface site, Finland - KR11_0.1 MetaG | ecosystem: Environmental > Aquatic > Deep subsurface > Groundwater | place...
CGGCTGCGGAAGTAATCTTAGACCGTGCGGACCACAAAAAAGATAATATGGGGCTGACCACCTGGAAAGACGCTCCAAAAGGTAAAATTCAAAAGTTCGATGTCAGCGTAGCCAAAAACTATTTGACCGAAAATGAGATGGCGCAATTGCAGCGGTTGGTCTCTGCCTATCTGGATATTGCGGAAGATATGGCGCTACGGCAGATCCCGATGACGATGCAAGATTGGGAAAAACGCCTCAACCGGTTCATCGAAGTGACAGACCGGAAAATTCTACAGGACGCAGGAAAAGTCACAGCAGAAATTGCAAAGGCCCATGCCGAAAGTGAATTTGAAAGATACCGCATCATTCAGGATCGCCTCTTTGAAAGTGACTTCGACAGGATGATCAAGCAGTTGGAACAGAAAAATGAAGATAAAGAATAGAGACGCTCAGGCATGAAGCTGGGGGATATTCCAACCACCAAATGAACCGGACAAGCCGGTTATTTATGGTGTTAACAAGGACGGTTTGACTTGAATAGAACTTGTTACAATGATACACACGACCGCTGCAGTAAGAGAGCGGACGCGCGGTCGAAGCAAATACAAATCTCCTTGACACCCAAAAGGATTTAAGCCAATGCCAACACCAATCTATTACCATTTCCGGCAGCACTTCAATGTACCCGCCCGCAAGGCGTTTGAATGGTGCACAACCTATACACCCGGAGACCACGCACTCATGGGCGGGAAGAACGCAAGCCGGAAAATCGAGAACATCACCGACCGGACCGTCATTTTGACCGATACGTTCAACATAGGTACCGACAAGCAAGTTGAAAAGCAAAAGCTGGTACAGCTTTATCCGGAGACACTCTTCTGGACAAGCACGCATTTAAGCGGACCGGCCAGGCACTCGCAGTTTATCTATCAGATCACTGCGGGGTCAGGTGATTATTCGCACCTGGATTTTACGGGTCTTTCCCTCGACTATGTAAACGAAAAGATCAGTGCGGCAGACGCCGCAAAGCTGGCCGAGAAGACATACAAAGAAGACGCCGGATCATGGGCGCTCCTGGCAAAAGCCATGGAACAGGAACTTGGTTATTAAAACGACGGTTTTCCCGGGTTCGTTCATGTGATGTTTTTGTCTATTGCATTATCGACGGCAGACGGAACATCCAGGCAATACTTCTGCGGCGCAATTTGAGATAGGATAACAACCCCTTTTTTCTGGATATTGAACAGAGAAATGCAGACGGGAAAAGTTATGGTAAGGAAGTTATGCCTGACAACCCTGGCTGAAAAATTCAACAATCAACATGCACCGGATTTCACCGGTGATGTTGGGGGTAGGAAAAGCCTGAAAACATTGGAGATTTTTGTCGTTTTGTGTTATAATTCTCTTCAAAAAGAAAGCAAAACCGCAGACCTTTAAAAGAGTAAAAATCAAATGGCCAAATACAAAGATTATTCATACGATCAAGGTGTTTTTCTTCCAGTCTTTTTTGACAAACAAATATTACCAGGAACTTTTGAATATTCCATCAACCATCTGATCGATAATGAAATCGACCTAAGTGTTTTCGATAAACGATATAATAATGATAAAACCGGTGCCCCGGCGTATGACCCAAGGATTCTTTTAAAGATTGTTCTATTCGCCTACTCAAGGGGAATTACATCCAGCAGAAAGATTGCCCAGTGTTGTGAAGAAAATATTATCTTCATGGATAGAACAGGTGTCTGAAACCAAGGGAGATTGGGCTGGGTAGGATATTCGCTCCTTTGATGATAATGGGAATGATCGCTTCATCGAAGTTAAAACTACACGGTACGGGATTGACACCCCTTTTTTTGTTACAAAAAACGAACTGGGATTTTCAACAGAAAATTCTTCAAATTATAATCTATACAGGGTCTTTGCATTTCATGAAAATCCAAAGCTGTTTATGCTACAGGGCAGCCTTGATAAATCCTGTCAGCTTGAAGCTGTTCAATTCAGAGCTCATATCTGATTTAGCAGAACAAATTCAATCAGAACATTAAACGGGATAAGGTGGTTCAAAAAGAATTAGCCCAAATGGGATGGCAGGTTTATGTAATCTGGGAATAAGAGACAAAGGAAATTGAGCTGTTAGAAGAAAGGATTGATAAAATATTCTCCTTGACTTAGTTAACCTGCGTGTTAACATATAGGCAATATGAAAGAAATTAATTTTTACAAGTCAGAGTCTGGGAAAAGCCCGGTTGAAGAGTTCCTTGATAATTTAACCGCAAAACAGGCTAAAAAAGTTGTCTGGGTTTTGAATATGGTTGAAGAGCATGTTAATGTTCCTTCCAAATATTTTAAAAAAATGGTTAACACAGATAATCTTTGGGAAGTCAGGGTTAATTTGGGATCAAATATATTTCGAATCCTCTGTTTTTTTGATGGTTTTGAAATTATTATTTTAACTCATGCTTTCCAGAAGAAGACCCAAAAAACTCCCAGGCAGGCAATTAAAATTGCTGAGAAACGCATGAAGGACTATTTTAAGAGGAAAAAGTTATGAGCGATCTCCAAAAATATATAAAAAAAAGAAAAAAAAAGGACCCGGCATTTGCAGAAAATTTTGATTCCGGATATGAACATTTTAAAATCGGAGTAATGCTGAAGCAGGCAAGAGAAGAGTCTGGTCTCACACAAGAAGAATTAGCCTCTCGCTTAAACACAAAAAAATCTGCGATTTCAAGAATTGAGAATCATGCCGAAGATATTAAATTATCAACCTTAGAAAAATTTGCAAACGCGCTTGGGAAAAGGTTAAGATTGGAAGTTGCGTGATTTTTAAATAAAACAAAGATGTTCAAACATCCAATTGTAACCAACCTCTATGAACCACAATATCTTAACACAAAAATGAACCCATTATTTTCAACGTTCTTTGTTTGCCTTATAAAATAGTATGGAAATGATATAATTGTGACACCGTCATCCTTGACCCGTGAACAGCTATATGAATTAGTCTGGTCGGAACCTATGCTAAAAATAGCAGCCCGCTATGACATTTCTTCAAGCTATATGGCCCGGGTATGTACACTTCTCAACGTACCAAGACCCAAGCGAGGGTATTGGGCAAAACTGGCTGTGGGGAAAGCCCCCCCCCAAAGCCATCACTTCCTGAAGCTCGACCTGGCGATGAATCAGTATGGGCAAAAGGTGGTGGACATTATTCAAAGCTAAATAAGGCCTTGCCACGTCCTCCATCTAAGCGTCCCAACCAGAAACATAAATCATCAGTAACTAAACGTAAAAAACACCCTCTAATAATCGGTGCGAAACATCATTTTGAAAAACAACTCTACGTTCATGAGTTAGGGTATCTCAAACCGACGAAAAAATTACTCGTGGACCTGGTAGTCTCCAAACCATGCCTTGATAAAGCTTTGTCATTTGCTAATGAGCTTTTTCTCTTATTGGAATCCAAAGGTCATCATGTAGTAATTGCACCGAATTCGGAGCAATTTCGACGAGCAGACTTTAAAAATCATGAAGTCCCCCAAAATCATAATTACCAAAGCCTCTGGTCTCCATGGCGGTGTACCGTAGTCTATCTTGGAACCGTTGCAATTGGTTTGACGATAGTTGAAATGTCAGAGGAAATAAAAGTCCGGTATGTAAACGGAAAATACATCAAAGAAAAAGATTATATAAAATCCAAACGAAAATATTCTTCCAGTCACACTTGGACAACCACACGAGAATATCCAACCGGAAAGCTATTGTTACAGGCGTATTCTCCCTATTACAGGGCTGACTGGGTAAAAAGCTGGAAAGAAAATAAAGGCAGTGACCTGAGAAAGCAAATAAAAAAGATTGTTACCGATCTGGAACAATCAACTCACAAAATTGCCAGCCTTGTAGAAGAGGGAGAACGTCAGGCAGAAATAGAACGAAAAGAATGGGAGATTCAGCAAGAAAAATGGCGCAAAGAACAGGAAGAACGCCGGACAGCTGAGGCTTTAAAACAAAGCCGAGAAGGACTTTTTCAGATAATTCATGCCTGGTCTGAGGCAAATCAGATTGAACATTTTTTCAAAGACGCAGAACGACGAGTCAAAGACTTGAGTGAGGAAAATAAATTAAAAATGTTTGAACTGCTCCAAAAAGCCCGGGAACTAATTGGAAATACCGATGCCCTTGAGCATTTTCTTAAATGGAAGGCTCCAGACGAAATAAAATAAGCTATTATAACAGTCTAAGCATGGTACAGATCGAGGGTCAAAAAATCACATGGTCTTGTAAGAGAGAATATTAAAAATATCGTCAAATCTAACAACAAAAATGCTACGGTTGCGACAAGAAGTCGCTTTTAATAATGTTGGGTTTGACCCAACCTGCTGTATTACCAGCAGTTTTCTACTCCGGCATGCATTACCGGTAACGGTTTTGTGTGAAGCCCGGACAACAATAAAGCCCTTGGCCTCTGGCCGGAAGAGGAATTCGTGAGAGGACCTCAACTCTGGGAGCATCAACCTGGATGGGAGCTAGGAACGATGGTATGCGTAATATATATGAACTGTTAATAAACGTCGTTATTTTTGACAGGCCAAAGATGCTGACAGGCCTGGGCCAAAAGGCAAGAGGTATGGATAGAGCGTTCGTCAGTCGCTCTAGGTAATCTATGATTCCTCCGGCGGACAAACAGACGCTAACCCATTGTGTATTAAAAGTGGAACTTGGTAAGCCCGTATTCCTCCTTCAAAGAAGGACAGTTGACCGCAAGGTTGACCTAAGGGAGTGCGGGTACCCGGCGGCAAGCCGCAGATGTTCATGTTCAAGGCGCCTGTATGACTGCGATTAAATTTCCAAGCCGGCAGGTGAACAAACACAGATTCCTTTATTAATTTCATAGGGTTCATCAACAGGGGCAATAACCCATGCTGATTTAGGTTTCATTGAATCAATCAGCTCATAAAATCCCCGGGAAGGTTTTGGGGCCTTTGAAAGTTTGCATTCAAAGAGATGCCTTTGTCCTGCCCTCTCTAATATAAGATCTATTTCAGCACCATTAGAGGTTCTGACAAAAGATGGTTTCCAGCGATCATGTTCCGTAATAATATTTTCAATGACAAAACCCTCCCAGGAAGCTCCGGCTACTGGGTTGGCCAACAAAGAATCATAGGTTTCAATATCAAGTAACGCGTGAAGAATTCCGCTATCACGCAAATAAACTTTCGGAGATTTAATCAGTCTTTTCTTTAAGTTTGTTTCTGCTGGTGGCAACAAACGAACCATATAGGTCTGTTCCAGAATGGCCAGATATTTTTTTAATGTCGGGATAGATATATCTACTGCTGCAGCCAGTTTGTGATAGTTCACAGTTTGACCGTGGTAATGGGCCAAAAGTAGCCATAACCGTTCAATTATCGGGACTGGGATGCTAAATCCAAGATTAGGAATATCTCGCTCCATGAATGTTCGAATAAAATCAAGGCGCCAGTCAAAACTATTCATATCATTTTCAGCCAGAATACTTTCAGGGAAACCTCCCCGAAGCCAAATATCAGACCATATTGAGACATTGGCAACTTCATTAATGATAAATGGTGTTAAGTCGATATAGGCGATGCGGCCTGCAAGGGATTCCGTTGATTGTTTTATAAGATCGCGGGAAGCTGAGCCCAAAATTAAAAATCTACCAGGTCTTCTATCTTTATCTATTTCTGAACGGAGGATAGAAAAAAATTCCGGAAGGAGCTGAATTTCGTCAAGGCAAATAACCTTATCTCTATATCGGTCAAAAAAAAGTTCCGGTTCTGACAGTTTATTTCGATCAACCCGGTCCTGTAAGTCAAGATAAACTGAAGGGATGTCTTTGAGGAGCATTTTGGCAGTTGTTGATTTCCCAGCTTGTCTGGGACCCAGAATGGCTACCGCTGGAGAGCGGGAAAGCGCGTTTTGCAATTTCTTTTCTTTTATTCTTTGTACATAACCATGCATATCGATAATCCTTATTCATAATTTACATGGATAATATTATCATTCATATAAAATGTCAAACAATTCAAATGAAGCGGATTTCACCGCTTATTTGGGGAGTTAACAGGACGCCGGGCGCGGGGTGGACAATCGCCCGATTATATGTTACCGCTGAAGCTTTAGCAGCGCGGCCGCTCAACCTACGTTGGACGAATGCTGACTGCGTCAGCAGGAGTGTAATTTTAAATGATTTTTAAACTTTTTTGTATTTTGCTCAAAACGACTGATATTAAAGGCTATGGGGAGTTTTTTAGAAATCCCCATATATAATAGGGTATAACTCATCTACCGCATCGTCCAACAAGCAGGATGCTACGGTCAATGTGCCGGTTAGTTTTTTTGGCATTTTTTAGCCAGAGATCCTAAACATTCACGCTGTTTAACATTCAACTGGGTCAACGCTTTGATGATGGGCATGAACCTGATCCATCGTTCGTTTGTCATATCCATCCGAATTGTATTTCATCCTCTGGATGTGATATCTATTTTTTTTGAAAATCAAATTCGATATATTCCCCATGGATTGGGTTCGGCATCCAAAGTACCGCCCCCAAGACAACTTTGTTGTCACTTGTTTTGTAAAGGCACTGAACTTGTCACCACGGCTATGATTATACTGAATGGGTGTTTCCAGCGAAATATCGGCAGAATCTGGGGGTGGCATGGGTATTGCTTTTTCTTTTGTCCTGAGGATGAAAGTGCTATATGTTCTAAAAAATTTTTAACAGCAAAATGAGGAGGGTAGACCATATGTCCAAGATCAGATGCCTTAACGTCGTTTTCCTTGCACTGGCCCTGGCGGCCGTGATGGTTATCTCGGTGTCCGGGCAGGCGGCGGCCGGCGCAAAACCAAGCCCGTCAACCTGTAGTGATAAGGGCTTGATTACCGTCAACTGTATTGTCTGCGCCACAGGAGAGAAGATCGGCGTGGTCTCGGTCCAGGCGGAATACGATCCCCAATACGGGGACTGTATGAAACGATACGGAGAGGTAAAGGGAAAATGTGCCCGGGCCTATAACCGGAGCCAGTCAGACCTCGGCGGGTCCTGGAGCTACTATATTGGGACCACACGCTATTACGGACATTATCCCAAAGCATGCAAAGCAGAATAGGTCAGGCAATCGGGCAGGCAATCGATTGATTTTGCTCTGTCTTGTCCTGATGTCCGGGGGCATGGTATGGCTGTCCATGCCCTCTCCGGCAGTACCCTGGCTGCCCCTTGTGGCCCTGGCCCCCTTTGCCGTTGCCCTGGGCCGGTGCAGGCCTGTGGCCGGGTTTTTCCTGGGGTGGCTGGGCGGCACCCTGTTCTGGGTTTTCTCCGCCTGGTGGCTGGTTCACGGGTTTCGCCATTTCATGGGATGGCCGTTGCCCCTGGCCCTTCTGGCCAGCCTGGCGGTTTTCGTTTTTCAGGGGCTGCCCTACGGGTTGCTGGGACTGGCCCGGGGGAAGTGGTCAGACCAGACCGGCAGGGAGCCTTCACCCCTCTGGTGTGCCGCCTTCCTGACCCTGGCCCTCTATCCCTTTTCCCTTGTGTTGCCCAATGATTTTGCCCTGAGCCTTCACCAGACCCCCCTGGCCATCCAGGTCGCGGACCTGGGGGGCATTCATCTGGTGAACCTCCTCCTGCTCTGGATCAACTGGCTTATTGCCGGACTGGTTCAATCTTTGCGGAATCAGCGGTTATTCCTGGGCCACAGCCTGGTCCTGGCCATCCTTGTTTCTTCATTGGCCGTATACGGCACCTATCGTATTGAGTCCCTTGCCTCTGCTGACGACCAGGGGCGCCTTCTCACCGCCGCCGTCATTCAGCCCGGGCTGTCTGTCCGGGCCTCCGGTGAAAACCGGCAACCCCAGGCCCTTGAGACATTGGTTTTTATGGTGGCCCAGGCCCTTGAGGGGTCGCCTGATCTGGTCGTCTGGCCTGAAACGCCGGGGTCGGCCCCCCAGACCTGTTCAAGCCTGAGAGAGGCCGGACTCCCATCTCTTCTGGCAGGATCAGGTACGGCCATTATGGCCGTGTTCAGGGAGTATGACTACGGAAGCCCTCTGCCAGCGGCCCTGCCTGGGCGTGGGGACGCGGCCAGCATGACACAAAAAATTACGGCAGCCCACAATACCCTCTGGCTTGTGACCCAGGATCACTGTGCTCCTGCATACCGCAAATCCAGACTGGTTCCCTTTGGCGAATATATCCCTTTTTCAAACCAGATCCCCTGGCTGAAAAAGGTATTCGGGAACAGACTTGAATATTCTCCCGGCCCCGGGGCCGGGGTGATTTCCCTGCCGACCGGTATCCGGATTCAGCCCCTGATCTGCTTTGAAAGCCTTTTTCCGGACCTGGCCCGACAGGGGGCCGGACTCGGGGCTATTGCCTTTGTGAATCTATCCAATGAAGGGGGGTTCCGTTCCCCGAAAGCCGGGAGACTAAGTCTGGGGTATTCTGTTTTCCGGACCGTTGAACAGCGCCGCCCCATGATCCGAACTGCCAATTCGGGATACAGCGCACACATTTCAGCCACAGGCGCTGTGGTCCAGGGAACCCTTGTGCCCTGGGGCACCCGATCCATTACCCAGGCCCGGCTGTACTGCCCAAAGACCACCAGTCCGTATTCAAAAACAGGGGACCTCTGGCTCTGGATACCTGCCGCGGGTATCGGGCTGTCATTTATGATGGGGATTTGTGCCCGAAGGCAGTTTCCTGTTTAGGTTGTCTGACGTCCTCTTTCTTGACTCCATTTTCCAAGCCGTGGCATGTATGAAGAGACGGGAAGGCCCAGGGACTATTCTGAAATTGATAGGTAACTTAACGTTATACGTCAGATAGACACACTGTGAGAATCATCGCGCTGTATTGTCTTCAAAAGTTTCCGATCGGTCACTTTTTAAGTAATTTTATCAAAAAAATACAAAAAGTCCCCGATCGAGAACTTTTAATTGCATTTCGCTTTCAGAACTGTTAAAAGTATCCGATCAGAAACTTTTATATGAGAGGCAAATTGAAACCTTCAATAAAAATCAATAATCCTAAAGAATTAGGACAGCATCTCCTTGAAGAGCGAAAACGGCTCAAACTGACTCAAAAAGAGATTTCTGAGTTTAGTGATGTCGGCAGAAAATTTATTATAGAGATTGAAAAAGGTAAAGTAACGGCTCAGCTTGGAAAAGTATTTGAATTGTTGAACAGCCTTGGTCTTGAACTCCATATCATGAAACGTGGAGATTTTTGATCTTGGAGACCTTGAATATTTTTTTTGAACAAACCAGAGTCGGTTCCTTAAGTATTAATGACAGGAGACTGTTTTCATTTCAATATTCTAAGGAATGGTTGGCATCACCTAATGCTTTTCAAATATCTATTTCTTTGCCGATGCGGGAAGATGTTATCTCAAATGACAAAGTAAAATCATTTTTTTCCAATCTGTTGCCTGAATCTGCCGTTAGAATATTAATAGCGAAACAACTTGGAATTTCAAATAAAAATGATTTTATGCTTCTCAAACGTATTGGGGGAGATTGCGCCGGAGCAATAACAATTCTACCTGAAGCAGAAATACCTGAATCCCCGGATCAATACACATATAGTTTTTTATCAGACGAGCAATTAGCAGATTTGATAAAGGATATCCCCAGAAGACCTTTGCTTGCAGGTCAGGAAGGTATCCGAATATCGCTTGCAGGGGCACAGGAAAAGCTGGCGCTTTTCTACAAAGATCCTTCATTTTATATCCCAGAAAATGGTGCGCCAAGTAACTTTATTTTAAAACCGAATATGGCGCATTTTCAGTTTTCCATTGAAAATGAATGCTTTTGTATGATGCTTGCCAATGCCGTTGGTTTGGCTGTCCCGCCTGTTATGATTGCTCGAAAAAAAGGTCAAAAGGTTCTGTTAATTAAACGGTATGATAGAATATTGGATAATGATATTCTCAAGCGTCTTCACCAGGAGGATTTTTGTCAGGCCATGGGGCTTTCACATGAACTGAAATATCAGGCTGATGGGGGTCCTGGACTCAAAGCATGCTTTGATCTGGTTCGATCATACTCTGCAAATCCGATTAAAGATTTTCAGCAGCTGATGCAATGGGTATTTTTTAATTACCTGATCGGGAATATGGATGGGCATGCAAAAAACTTGTCTTTTATATATCAGGCTAAACAAATTCGATTGGCACCTTTTTATGACATGTTGTGCACGGACATATATGATACCCTGTCACAAAAACTTGCCATGAAAATAGGTGGGGAGAACAGACCCGAATGGATAATGGAAAGACACTGGAAAGGATTTGCAGAGGAGATAAAAGTAAGTCATCCGATTCTCAAGAAAAAATTATTGGATTTTTGTCTTAAAGTGACAAGTAAAATTGATAGTACCTATGCGAACTTTATAAACAGATATCAACAGAACAGCCTGTTAGAGGATATCACTGCTTCGATAAAGAAAAGATCGACCATAACGCGTAAGCAATTCAATTCAACAAAAAAATGAACCGGGTATAACCGGTTATTTTTGTGTTAACAAGGACGGTTTGACTTGAATAGAACTTGTTACAATGATACGCACGACCGCTGCAGTAAGAGAGCGGACGCGCGGTCGAAGCAAATACAAATCTCCTTGACACCCAAAAGGATTTAAGCCAATGCCAACACCAATCTATTACCATT
>Ga0180732_1002210_pt1 | contig 10668 bp, 10 predicted proteins | sample KR11_01MetaG_FD_148674 | JGI IMG/M metagenome (GOLD analysis project Ga0180732, IMG submission 148674) | Groundwater microbial communities from the Olkiluoto Island deep subsurface site, Finland - KR11_0.1 MetaG | ecosystem: Environmental > Aquatic > Deep subsurface > Groundwater | place...
CAAGCGCTCCCATGAGTGCAAGTATAGCCATACTCATGGTCAAGTCTAATACCATTTATTTAATCCTCCTTTATTATCCTGAAATCACCATTAAAAACTAATGTTGGATAGTTTTAATCGACTATCATATTATACGTTATAAATCTTTCGAAATGTAGTTCAAAAGAAAATAAGAGTAAGATAAGCGGGAAGGGGAGTGGGGTGGTATCGTAAAAAAAACCCGCTTATCTTGTTCGTTTTTTAGCGAACATGTCAATATAGGGAGGACAACAATAAATAGTTTTCGTTTACATTTCAATTTTTGTTTATGTGTTTGCGCTATGTTTATTAAATATCATGACAATTCCTCCATCATGCAGCATGAAATATTGTATAAACCAGCGTATACTCTGGTTGAGGTAAAACTGGAAGCGGGAGAACGGATAGAAGCAGAATCAGGGGCTATGGTATATATGTCCCCCGGAATCGAGATAGCTACAAAAACAAAAGGTGTAGTGGGTCTTGCTCCGCCCTATCAGGGGGACATAACTCATCACAGGCTCAATGGTGAAACACTCTATATACAGAACGGAAGCTATATGGCATCCTCTCCTCAGCTTAGCCTTGATACCAAATGGGGCGGCGCTAAATCCTTCTTCTCCCGCGAGGGACTATTTCTCCTGAAGATGAGCGGGACCGGGGATGCGTTCATCTCAAGCTTCGGGGCGATACATGAGGTCAAGATGAAAGAAGAGACCTTCATCATAGATACTGGACACATGGTAGCTTTCACCGAAGGTCTGGATTACAGCGTTAAGAGGGTTGGCGGTCTTAAATCAACAATACTCAGCGGTGAGGGTCTTGTGGCAGAGTTCAGAGGGACAGGGACGCTATATTTGCAGACAAGGAGCATGAATTCATTCATAGGCTGGCTAACGCCGTTCCTGCCCAAGAGCGGATAAGATATCTATTTTATATAGTTAAAAGCCTTTTACATCATCAGATATGCCAAGAGTCGGAATCGCGGATACAACCTTCTCCCGCATCAACATGGGGAAAATCGCCATCGATGAGCTTAAAAAAGGAGCATCCCTACAGATAGAGCACTACACAGTACCGGGAGTGAAAGACCTGCCTGTGGCCTGCAAGAAACTTATAGAGGAAAAAAAATGTGATATAGTGATGGCCCTGGGTATGCCCGGCGCTCAGGAAATAGACAAGATGTGCGCCCATGAAGCCTCGCAGGGGATAATTCATGCGCAGCTTATGACGAATACGCATATCATCGAGGTCTTTGTCCATGAGGACGAGGCAAAGGACGGGAAAGAGCTTGCCTGGCTCATGGAAAGGCGCACGCGCGAGCATGCGCAGAATGTTATAAAGTTATTGTTCCACCAGGAGAAACTGCAGCGCGAGGCTGGTACGGGGCAGAGACAGGGGTTTGCGGATGTGGGTGCAATAAAATAGAAGGGTATAAGTTTATATAATCATGAAAATACTTTTAATTATGAATAAAGGCAGTTCCAGGGAAAATATTAAAGTAGGATCAAGTGTAGGCATCGTTTTAAAACAAGATCAGAAGAGTGGGAAAATAACGCAGGGTATTGTAATGAGAATTTTAACTAATTCTTCATCTCATCCCCATGGAATAAAAGTTGAATTAATGGATGGCCGGGTCGGAAGGGTTAAGGATATCAATCAAAAAGCTGCATGATGTAATTATATCATAAGCAGCCCTTTTTGCCAGTCATTTATTATCTTTACAGCAGTCCTTGTTTCATCTACCTCGCCCTTTTTCTGCAGGTAGTTGCTATGTCTGCCTATGAGAATAAGTGTATCATAGGAATCCTGTCCTTCTATTGTGACATTATAAAATGATTCCAGTGCAGTCTTGTTTTGCGTGCAAAATTTCTCAATTATCTTCATCGCAACACCTGTTGGGTCCTTCAGGTGTGTCGCATCCTTCACTGCAAGAAAGCCAAGTATTGTCTCATCGTTCTCATCAAACGGTATCACCCCGGGAGTATCCATGAACCTTATCCGCGAACCGGCCTTCACAAGTTGCTCTCCTTTTGTGTGGCCGGATATTGGGGACGTTCCGGCCCTGTGCCTGCCTGTCACGGCATTGATCACGGATGATTTACCTGTGTTAGGATAACCAACTGAACCGACCAGTATATCGCGCCCTTTTATGGCTGCGATTTCAAGTATCTTGTGTCTTAAGATCGTTGTCCCTGACCTGTCCTTACTGGATATAAAGACAGTTGGGGCGATTTTTGACAGGCGGATCTTGGTTTTATCAAGTGTTTCCTTTGATACAAGATCACATTTGTTGATGACTATTATGAACGGCTTCCTTGAACGGGCAATTTCATTTTCCACTTCGCTATTTCGCGTCTCGTCCGGAAACCTGGCATCTACGACCTCAAGAAGGATATCGGCTTTCTTTATAACATCCTTTACGATATTCTGGTAGCTTGCCATGCCCTGTTCTATGCAGCATGAGAATATAAGGATGAGCCGATATGACAAAATTATCATTATTAATAATGATAAGCTTTAAATACAATGAATAATCATTATAGATAGGTGATATACATGGAGACAAAACAAATACCAGAAATCGTAATGAAGAGGAAAGTCTGCGATTCGTGCGGTGATAGCAAGTTCGAATTTGACCTTGATACACACGTGGCGCAAGAATATATCTGCGGCACCTGCTCTACCTGAGCATTGGCTCAGGTGAATTCTCTTTTTACTCCTATTATTACGTTGTCAAGCACTTCGATTCCTATCATCTTTCCCGACTATACTAATTTTTTCGTTATCTCTATATCCTTGTGTTTCACCGATGTCCTTTATATTCAGGTTTTTTTGAAGGATACAATTCACACATTCTTCACAACATTGTATATCATGTGGTGATTTCATATGCAATATAGTAATAATGTTTAAATCTCTCATGTTTTATTATGATTTTAACGGATATTCTGGATAAGGCAAATAAACTGACCCTTAATAGGTTCAAAATTGGGATGAAAATTGCTTATAGCTTTGTTGTTGTCGATATACTGATGCTTATTGTCGGTTACCTTGGTCTTTATGGTGACAGCATCAGTAGCTTTATTGATCCAAAACAGATGCTTATCCTCTTCATAATGTTTGCCATAGTTTCTTCTATCTTTATGTGTATAGGTTTAACCCGTTCTATCACAAAGCCGGTAGCTGCTATGCTTCTTATCTCCAACAAAGTCGCAAAAGGCGACCTGACGGTCAATTTGAAGAGTACATCAAACGATGAGATCGGACAGCTTTTTACTGCTATCGGTACAATGACTGAGAACTTAAAAGGCGTCATAGGAAAGGTGCAGGACTCGGCAATCGTGGTAGCTTCTACAGCTTCGGAACTCTCAGCATCAAGCGAGAAGATGAAAGCTTCCACAGAGCAGGTTTACAACACTGCACAGGAGATAGCAAAGGGGGTAAGTCAGCAAGCTTCTAAGACGACAGAAATGAGCAGTACTATGAGCGAAATGTCAGAGAGCGTGAAGCAGGTTGCAGCTAATTGCCATAAAGCGTCCGAAAGTGCAGGAAATGCCAATAAGATAGCTCAGGAAGTAGTGAGTAAGATATCAAACGAAATTGCACAGAAAATGATAGAAATCAAGTCGACTGTAGATGATTCAGCTGTTGTAATAAAAGACCTTGATATAAAGTCCCAGAAGATAGGCGAGATAATCAGTGTGATAACTGCTATCGCCGATCAAACAAATCTTCTTGCCCTGAATGCAGCCATTGAGGCTGCCCGTGCGGGGGAACATGGCAGGGGGTTTGCAGTTGTAGCTGATGAAGTTAGGAAACTTGCAGAAGAATCAAGAAAATCAGCCACCCAGATCATTGCACTCATAAAGGAAATCCAGCAGGGAACAAAACAGGCTGTGGAAAGCATGGAGAAGGGGACGAAAACTGTTGATGAAGGAACTAAGGCATTTGGAAATTCGACCTTTGCTATTAACAGCATCGTCAAAGCGTCTGGAGAGGTGGCTGAAATGGTACAGGGGATTGCAACGGCGGCAGAAGAGCAGGCTGCGTCTATTGAAATGGTCGCAGTATCGGTTGAAGAGGTATCAGCTATCAGCGAAGAATCAGCAGCAGGAACCCTGGAGGCCTCAGCAGCGGCAGAAGAGCAGGTAGTATCAGTGGATAAGCAATTGAGAGCAATCCAAGAACTGGTGAAACTTGCAGAAGAATTACAAGCAGAAGTTGCGAAATTCAACCTGGGGACTGTATCGTCAGCAACAAAATTCTAAACAAATAAAACCCGACACGAACTCACACCGTTTTTCTCAGCTTCGCTATCATATCCCGCAGTTCTGCCGCTTTCTCAAACTCCATGTTCTTCGCAGCCCTGTGCATAGCAGACTCAAGCTCTATGATGTAATTGAACATCTCCTCTTTAGGCGGAAGCACCGCTTGAGGTGCCCGAGGCTCCACTGCTTTCAGAATTGTCTGCGGCGTGATATTATGTTCCTCGTTGTACCTTATCTGCATCGCTCGCCTGCGGTCGGTCTCATCTATCGCCCTTTGCATTGAACCTGTGATCCTGTCTGCGTACATCACCACCCTTCCCTCTATGTTCCTTGATGTCCTGCCAATTGTCTGCATAAGCGAGCGGTCTGAGCGCAGGAACCCTTCCTTATCAGCATCAAGTATAGCCACAAGCGCAACCTCAGGAAGGTCAAGCCCCTCTCGAAGCAGGTTAATACCCACAAGCACATCGAATTCCCCAAGGCGCAGCCCGCGTATTATATCGATGCGTTCAAGCGTTTCTATCTCTGAATGCATGTACCGCGCCCTGATACCCATGGTGATAAAGTACTCAGTCAGGTCTTCAGCCATCCTTTTCGTGAGCGTTGTGACAAGAACCCTGTGAGACCTTTCGGTCTTTGCGTGTATCTCAGCCATCAGGTCGTCTATCTGCCCATTAACCGGTTTAACAACAATTTCAGGATCAACCAGCCCTGTCGGTCTGATTATCTGCTGCACCACCTGCGCGCTGTTAGCAAGTTCATAATCAGCAGGTGTTGCAGAAACGTACAGCACCTGATCGACCCGTGTCTCGAACTCGCCATACGTTAGCGGGCGGTTATCATAAGCAGAAGGCATCCTGAAACCGTAGTCCACAAGCGATCCCTTTCGCGCATGGTCGCCAGCGTGCATTCCCCTTATCTGAGGCAGCGTGACATGGGACTCATCTATCACCACAAGATAATCATCAGGGAAATAATCAATAAGTGAGTATGGCGGCTCACCGGATTTCCTTCCGTCCATATGGCGGCTGTAGTTCTCGATCCCCTGGCAGTACCCGATCTCATGCATCATCTCGATGTCAAACTTTGTCCTCTGCTCCAGGCGCGCTGCTTCAAGGATTTTCCCCATGGATCTTAGTTCATGCAGCCTCTCCTCAAGTTCAGCTTCTATAGATTCGATCGCAATATCGATCTTTTCCTGCGGCATCACGAAATGCTTGGCAGGATATATTACTACGCCCTCACTTTCCCTTATCGGTTTCCCGGTCAGAGGGTCAAATTCAGATATTCTCTCGATCTCGTCTCCGAAAAGTTCTATCCTCATCCCGGTTGAAGCGTATGAAGGGAACACTTCAATGGTATCCCCGCGCACCCTGAACTTTCCTGCAGAAAAATCCATGTCGTTGCGCTGGTACTGCATATCCACAAGCCGTGAAAGTATCGCCCTTCGCTCATTTTTCTCACCAATCCTCAGTATCATGGCCATATCATGCCATTCCTGGGGAGAGCCTATGCCGTAGATGCAGGAGACGCTTGCAACTACTATCACATCGCGCCGCTCAAAAAGCGAACGCGTGGCTGAGAGCCGCATCCTGTTTATTTCCTCGTTGATAGATGCATCCTTCTCGATGTAGGTATCAGTCTGCGGGATGTAAGCCTCTGGCTGGTAGTAGTCGTAGTAACTAACGAAATACTCCACCGCATTCTCAGGGAAGAATGCCTTGAACTCAGAATATAACTGTGCAGCAAGCGTCTTATTGTGCGATATGACGAGTGTCGGTCGCTGAACTTTCTGTATCACGTTAGCCACAGTGAAGGTCTTGCCTGAGCCTGTTACGCCAAGAAGGGTCTGGCGCTTCATGCTCTGCTCTATTCCCTGAGCAAGCTTCTCTATCGCCTGAACCTGGTCGCCCTCAGGTTCAAATCCTGAAACGAGTTTAAATGTCAGCGCAGAACCTCCTCTTACTTATTGATAGCGGTTTGCTCTTCTTGAACATATATTCTATATTGCTCTTCAGCATTATCAGGATTTCCAGAGTATATTACACAATTTCTTAATGCCCCAAATTCACACTGTTCCCAAAAAATTTCTATAATAAATCGTGAATCCAAAGCTAAATCCCTGCAAACTTTTATTAACATGTCGATATAATCATAAATATATGGGACTATTTCATAAGAAATCTAAGAGGGAGCTGGAAATCGAACGCGAGATCTCCTATAGGAAGGCAAAATCGGTGGTAAACAATTATATCAATGAATGTGATGGCATTAAGAAAAGATACTGGGAACAGGGGGTAGAAGCGGCAAGATTAAAGGACGAGGAAATGATAAAACGTCTCGCAGCCGGATATTTCACTATGAATGACAAAATAAAAAAGGCGAAGAAACTCCTTATTCACATGGAGGGGATCAAGCTCCAGCGCGACGCACTGTATGTATCAAATGAATTCCTTGCTTTCGCAAAGGAAATGAGCGACACTACTGTCGAGGGATCAGATGTTAAAGATATTGCAGCGATGCAAGCGGAGTTTGATAAGACCATCCTGAAAGCAGAACAGATAGACAGCGCTCTTTCAGCGGCGCTTGACTTGACAAATGAGACTTTGATAAGATCATCAGGAACAGACATGAACCTAGATAACATCGTTAAAACGATGGAAAAGGCAGGAACTTCAGGCGGGGAAAAGCTGGATCCCAGGATCGAGGAAGGGATAAAACAGATCGAAGAGGCTATGAAAAAAGAAGCGTGAATAAAGATGTATGATAAATGTCATACATTTTTCAGGTAACATTTTTTATTAACTAATATAACATAATCATGTGCATGAACGCGGCGATGCTGAGTGACTGGGAAAACATAATCGGAACGGAAAAAGCAAGACTGATCTCGACTAAGTTTTTTAATAAACGGCTCTATTCGGAATTCCCGAACCTCGGTAAGAATGATTATGCCCGGAAAAAAATGAGCATACTTTCGGAAGTTGAAACTACGGGCAATCTCCTGATCGAATGTGAGAGGGATGGATTTTTGACCCATGACGAAGTGCAGAGAATGATAGAATCTACGGCGCGGGAGCTTATCGGAAGGAGCATACCGACAGCGCTTTTTGAGAACGTATCTTTGATGCTGGATGATAAAAGGGATCAGGGGGAAGAGGAGTGGCTGGACGGGGAACTGAAACATATAGGGCGTATACTGGACAGTTTCAAACCAGCAAAAAAACAGTATGAGTGATCATTTGCGCCAGAATTTTATGTTGAATGTGCATCTGTCATGAGTTGCGCTCTCAAACTCATCGAGTTCCCCGAACCGCTTAATTACATTTTTGATCAGGGGATGGCATGTGATTTCGCAGTTTTTCTTCTCGCATGACGCTCTTTCTATGACCAGATTTATCTTGCGTCCTCCCCTTGTCATTATCGTGTTATGTGTAACTTTGACATCAGTTTCCAGGTAATACTGCAGGATATAGGCAATGCCGTCCCCAAAATCCATTATCTTTTCGGGGAATTTTTCCTTGATGGTGTCGAGCTTGTCATTAATATCAAGTATCTCGTTCCCGAATGGAGAAGCCACATACATTGTGTGTTTTTCGCCAATGATGGCTTCCCTCTCGAACATTATGGCAAGGCGGGAGGAGACGAGGTCTGAGAGAGATTCAGAGATCCTCTCCTTACGCAGGGATAGATCTTCGGATAATTCAGTGTTCCTGTATGATCTTATGCCCAGTTTTTTTAATATGTCGAACCTGCTCTTTCTGCCCAGGGTTTTTGAGAGGTCGATGAGGGATTTATTTGACATGCTGGTTGAATATAATATGGATTTTAGTATATATCAATACCTTCGCTATTAATCAGCATTAATTTTACCTATTATCGGCATTTGGTTAAATATTTGCTGGAATACTGGATGGCGAAGGTATTGCTATATACCTGTATAAGATAATCAGTTGAAATTATGAGGTGGACATGGTTAATTATCCTGATACTGTTGCTCCCAACAGCATCTGCTGTCAGTTATCCCCAGCTTAGCGGTTATGTCACAGACAATGCTAACATGATCGACCAGTCTTATGAAGCAAAAATAACGCAGCTTGCAGGGGCGATAGAAAAAGAATCTACTGTGGAGATAGCGGTCGTGACCATAGAGTCGCTTGAAGGCGAATCAATGGAGATGTATGCTGTAAAGCTTTTTGAGAAGGCAGGCATCGGGAAAAAAGATAAAGACAATGGTCTTCTTATTATTGTAGCAAAAGAGTCGCACGATTACAGGTTCGAAGTCGGCTACGGGCTTGAAGGCACTGTTACCGACAGCATGTATGTCAATATCGGTGAAAGGATAATTAAGCCGAATTTCAGGAATGGGGATTACGGAAAAGGTATATACGAGTCAATGCTTGTTGTACAGGAACTCCTGAAAGGCAATCAGGAAGTTATATCACAGTATGGCATGAAGCCCCTTTATGGTCAGTCTAATCTAGATAATCAAGATTCAAAAAACTGGGTTATGATCGGAGGAGGAATCATTGCTCTCATAGCTATTGGCACAATAGTTCTGTCCAAACGGCGTCGTGAAAGTGCATCTCTGCATGCTACTGAGCAGTCAAGCAGGGCTGAATTTAATGAGATAAATTCTGTTATTCGAAACGCAGAAGAAATCTGTGTAGTAGAGAACAAAACAGATTATATATCCCACGAACTTGATATAAAAAGAGGTTACGAAGTGCTACAAAATAACGATTTGAACTTTGGTATTCGTGTGGAGAATAATTCTAATTTTGCAGTATTGGATGTGACGACAATTATTGATTATCCCAAAAATCTTTTTTCAATGAATGATAGTGAAATTAAAAATCTTAACAATATTATCCCGAAAGGTAAGCGAACAGCAAAATACACCCTCAAACCACTCGACTGCATCCACAACGAGCAAATAAACGCCCTCATTACCTACAAAGACCACACCGGAAAAAAGCAGACCCTTCACATGCGCCCCAAGGAAGTGCACTGTGTCTGCCCATTCCTTAAAGAAAAGCCTATAAGCGAAGGCGAGTACAGCAGGCTTGCAGCGAATAGCGAGTTCGTTCAGGAAGGCATCTCTTTCAAAGGCATCAGCGTCGAGGATTTAGCCAAGTTCATGGGCGAGACATGCAGGCACATGCTGTACGGGGTCAGGGAATACAACCTTGAGGATAAGAAGGTTATTTATCTCTCAGGCGAGGCGATCGGGGAGAAAGCCTATTACCTCCTGACTGCAGTTGTTCTAAATTACAAGGGACTCACACAGGTTGTTTTGCGCGCGCACTCAGATAAGAAGTATGGGCTGAACGGATTCATGAACGAGATGGCAGACAGCTTGCGGCATCTTGTGGGGTCGGTGCAGAACGCGAAGGAGATCGGGATCATTGAGAACTCGCAGGTGATCAATATCATTGATTCTGTGGTGCAGAGGACGAATTTTGAGATGGGTGAAGGCGGCAGTACGCAGGTGAATATCAGAGAAAGTGTTGTGCAGAGAACAAATATTGGTGATGATCGAAGGAAGAATGAGTTTTGAATCAAATATGGTGAAGAATTATACGAGAGAAAAGATAAGGGTGTGTTCCGATTACGATTAAGGAAGAAGATATCAAACGGGTCTACAGCGAAATAATTTTTGAGCGGGGTCTTGATTATTTTGTAGAAGGAAGAGTTACAGATGTGATCAAGTTCAAGAATAAGCTAACTGGAGAGGTAGAAGGATCTGCTAAATACAAAACCGAAGTTGACCTTTCCGATCTGCATAATCGATGTTCATGCCCTTATGGAATCAATTGCAAACACGGTGCTGCTATGCTTTTGCAATATCTCGATGGAGGATATACCGATGGGGATGAAGCCGCTAAAAGGCTGGATGGAATGAGCCGCGAGGAATTGAGAACTGTTCTGGACACATTGATGAGCATGAATCCTTCAAACCTGCTATACCTGAATGTTTATCCAAATAATGAAGAAAAACCCGGTGATTTAAGGATTGAAGCTCTTGATAAAAATATTGAATCAAGATTGGATCGTGTCAAGTATTCGAATGCTGATGAAGCATTTGCATCTGATTTTGCCAGGTTCATAAAAGCCAATGAGACTGTGCTGACAAAAGAGCAGATTTATCACATTATTGAATTCCTTATAGACAATTGCGAGGATTACGGATGGTTTTATGATGATTACTCCGATGATTATTTTGGAGATGCGATTTTTGAGAATCTGTGCGATGCCTTCGTGAAAAAACAATTAGAAGAAGGAGATTTTGAAAAATTAAAGGATATGAAACAAAGAGATGGTTATGATATGCTTAAACCATTTTTCCGTAGATTGCCAGAGGTTGAAAACACGGTAA